>Ga0233425_10006481_pt1 | contig 17308 bp, 9 predicted proteins | sample Watercolumn_Towu_2_FD_181712 | JGI IMG/M metagenome (GOLD analysis project Ga0233425, IMG submission 181712) | Freshwater microbial communities from Lake Towuti, South Sulawesi, Indonesia - Watercolumn_Towuti2014_140_MG | ecosystem: Environmental > Aquatic > Freshwater > Lake | place: Indonesia... | reverse complement strand
AAAAATGACCGCGGGAATGGATTTAAAACTGAAGTAATAAATTAGAAAAATAACGAGCAATGTGGCCGGAACTAATATACTTAATCGTTTGGTTACCCTCTCCATATATTCATATTGGCCACTCCAGCTTACGCTATACCCTGTCGGAAGCTTAACCTTTTCTGCGACAATCTTTTTGGCCTCTTTCACATAGCCGCCGATATCTCTGCCTGCCATATCCACATACACATAACCGGAAAGCATCCCATTTTCATTTCTAATCATTGACGGGCCTAGGGTGAACTTAACATCCGCGAGCTGTTCTAAAGGCACATGCGAGCCTGACATTGTCGGAACTAAAACACGTTTCAATTTCTCAATATCATCGCGCAGTTCTCTTGGGTAACGCACATTTACCGGATAGCGCTCTCTTCCTTCAATTGTGGTCGTAATATTTTCTCCGCCAATTGCCGCCATTATAACCATCTCAACCTCTTCCACACTTAATCCGTAACGAGCCAACTGCTCACGTTTTAAATCAAAATCCAAGAAATATCCACCGGATGTCCTTTCCGCATAAATACTGCGCGTCCCCTTAACCTCTTTTAAAACCATCTCAATATGCCCGCCGATTTTTTCAATTTCATTTAAGTCAGAGCCGAATATTTTAATCCCTATCGGCGTGCGCACTCCGGTAGTAAGCATATCAATGCGCGCTTTTATAGGCATGGTCCACGCGTTACTCACTCCGGGAAACTGCATCTCTTTATTCATAAGGACGGTCAATTCTTCAAAAGTAACCGGCCGCTTTATAAACGGCAGAAACTTGCCGAACATTGAAACCTTTCTCCATTCTTTTCTCGATTTAAGAATTACTGTTGTCTCCATCATTGAAAACGGGGCAGGGTCGGTAGATGATTCTACCCTTCCGGCTTTACCAAAAACCCTTTCCACCTCCGGAAAACTTTTCAATATCTTATCCTGTATCTGAAGCAGTTTAGATGCCTCGGTAACAGAAATGCCGGGCAGTGTCGTAGGCATGTAGAGAATACTTCCTTCATATAGCGGCGGCATAAATTCAGAGCCCAGCCTTAAAAAAACGGGGATTGTTAATAGCATTACAACAAACAACATAGCAACAGTAAATTTGCGGCGCGCAAACGTCCAGTTAAGTATTTTTTTGTGGTATTTGCTTAAAAACCGCGAGGCAAAATGGCCTTCCAAAGATCTGCCTTTAGTCTTGCGTAAAAATATCATAATTAGTGCCGGCACCAAAGTAATTGAAAGCACGGCGCCAAAAAAAATCGAAAATATCTGCGTCGCCGCCATCGGACGAAAGAGCCGTCCTTCCTGTCCCACCAAACTAAAAAGCGGAATAAAACCAATAACTGTAACCATCATCGAAGAAAATATGGGCGGCCCTACTTCTTTCATTGCTTCGATCATAATTTCCTGACGGTTACCGCTTATTTTTCCTTCCCTTAAAGAATTCAGTTTGCTGTGCACATTTTCTACCAACACTACACCGACATCAACCATGTCGCCTATTGCCAGTACTATACCCATAATGGACATAATATTTACAGTAAGCCCCATACCCAAGACGGGGATAAAAGCTATCAACGCGCTTAAGGGTAAAAGTACAATCGGCATCATCGCTGAAGGTATGTGCAAAAGAAAAAAAATAATCATTGCCGCCACAATAATAAAGTCCTCTATCAAAACCTCATTAATAGTGCCTATGGATTTTTTGATTAATTCCGTGCGATCGTAGGTAGTAACAATTTTTACTCCTTCGGGGAGCGACGGTTCTATTTCTTTAAGTTTGACTTTAACCCTGTCAATGACACGAAGGGCGCTCTCGCCCTGACGCATCACCACAATACCGCCCACCACATCTCCCTTGCCGTCAAGATCAGCTATACCGCGGCGCAACTCCGGCCCCAAAGAAACATTGGCAATATTTTTTACCAAAATCGGCGTCCCGGTTTTATCATCCATCCCAACTACAATTTCTTCAATATCTTTCACTGATTTGGCATAACCCCTGCCGCGCACCATATATTCAGCACCGGAAAATTCAACCAAGCGCCCGCCGACGTCGTTATTGCCTTTGCGTATCGCCTCCACCACATTCATTATCGGAACACGGTAAACAAGCATTTTATTCGGGTCAACATTCACCTGATATTGCCTGACAAATCCGCCTATAGGCGCTACTTCCGCGACACCGGGAACGCTTTGAATATGATAGCGCAGGCACCAATCCTGAAAAGATCTCAGTTCGTCCAGTGAATTTTTTCCCGATTCGTCAACTAAGGCATATTGAAAAACCCAGCCGACACCTGTGGCGTCCGGGCCCAATTCCGTGCGTACTCCGGAAGGAAGTTGCGGCGATATTTTGGAAAGGTATTCCATTACCCTCGAACGCGCCCAATAAATATCCGTACCGTCTTCAAAAATAATATACACATAAGAAAAACCAAAATCAGAAAATCCGCGTATAGCCTTTACTTTTGGCGCGCCAAGGAGTGATGTTACAATGGGGTAAGTTACCTGGTCTTCTATAATATCCGGCGAGCGGTCCCACCGCGAATAAATAATTACCTGTTTGTCAGAAAGGTCAGGCAGGGCGTCAAGCGACAGACTCTTTAAGGCCAAAACCCCGCCCAAGGCCGCCATGCCTACCAGGACAAATATAATAAACTTATTCTTGGCGCAATATTCAATGATATTTCCTATGCATGTTTTCATGATATCCTTGTTGCAATAGCGGGATCACCCCGCCCCTATATATTGTTTTAATGCTGATGACCGGTACCTTCTATGGCGCTTTTTAATTTACTCTCCGAATCGATAAAGAAATTACCGCTCGTAACCACTATATCGCCTTCAGTAAGGCCGCTTTTTACTTCATAATAGCCTTCGACCTTTTGCCCTAAATTCACTTCCCTGGCCTCCAAAACCCCGCCTTCTCTTGAGAGATATACAATTTTTCTTATCCCCGTATCCATCGCCGCCGATTCAGGAAGGGCTAATTTTTCGCCGAGAGCGATTTTTATCTTCGCGTTTACAAACATCTCCGGCTTTAATTTATCTTCCGTATTTAAAACCTCAACGCGTACCTGATTTGTCCTCGAACTAGTGTCCAATATCGGGTTTATTGAAATCACTTTTCCTTCAAACACTTCTCCGGGGTACGCCACTGCATCTATTTCTACAAGATCTCCTTTTTTTATAAGGCCTATTTCATATTCGAAAATTGACAAATATGCCCAGACATTCTCGCCCTTTTGGGGAAGATAAAGGTTTGTCTGCACCTTACGCGTCTTCTCAAGATCGGTTATTTCATCTTCGCTCATACCGAGAAGTTTTAATTTGTTACGAGACGCGTCAATAAGCGATTGGGCCCTTGCGCTGACTTCTTTAAGATTGTCTTTATTGTTTAGCGCCTGAATAAATTCTTCCTGCGTAACTACAAGATCCGGGTCATACGCGATTTTTCCGGAGGCATTGACAATTTTTGAGAGGTTCATTTTCTTAACCGGTTCCGTTTTTACCCCTATAAGCTGTTGCTTCTCCGGGCTTATCGTTACTGTAGGTGACGTACTGCTTGTCATGCTTTTCGGCACCTCTACTAATTTACCGTTAGCGGCAGTTATATAATCGCCGCATATGGGGCATGAAACTTTTTCGCCCGTTATAATATCCGCCATTACGTGCATGCCGCAATCTTTCATTGTGCAATTATGCTCGATACAGATATTCTCCGCGCTGTCTCCATCCGAAGTTAGTTCCGCGTTTTCCCTTTTAACCAACTTCATATTGCATATCGGACAATCCTTTGGCTTATCGGAAGTATACGTCGGATGCATAGGGCAATAATACAAACCCATCATTGTAGCCACCTCAATCTCTACGGATTTTGTCGCAAAATAATTACGATAAGCGCCAAATAAAATTCCAAGCACGCAGAAAGAAGCAACAATTAGGACAATACTTTTCTTTTGCATTTTTCCACCTCTATTCCAACAGTTTTCTCCAATTCCGCAATCGCAATTTCCAGATGAACTAAGATTTCATAATACTGCATTTTAGTTTCCAAAAGCATTCTTTCGCTGTCTAAAAGTCCGAGAAAATCTGTCTGGCCTGATTCATAGGCAGTCAGTGACGCTTTAAAACTTTGGTCTGCTTGAGGAAGTAAAGACGTTTCATACAAGTCTTTCAATTTTTTATCAGCGTCCATTTGTGAATAAAAATCCTTTATCTCAAACATAACCATATTTTCCGCGCTTTTGTATTCATTTTCGGCCATTGCCAAATCCGCACGCATTTCCTTAAGACCGTAGTTCTGTTTCATAAAAAACCAAACGGGCACTGTCGCGCCAACCATCCACATATCCTCGCCGGCATCAAACATCCTCTCATAACCAACCATAAAATCAGGCAAATATTCCTGTCCCGCGAGATTTAGAGAACCTTTCGCCTTGTCTATCATATGTCGCATAGCCCGCAATTCTGAACGGCTCTCTTTTGCCGAAACATACAATTCGTCCAGCGGTTTTACTAAACCAGCATCTCTACTCACCTCCGCCTCACTAATCTGATTTCCCTGAGGATAGTCCAGTAAATAGTTTAATTTCGCGGAAGCCGAACTTTTTTTCTGTTCCCAAGTTATGAGATTGCCGTCTACCTTTGCCAATTCAACCTGCGCCTTTAGCGCGTCCGATTGTCCCGTCTTACCAACGGAATATTGTTTAGTAGCGGAATCCGCCGCCTGCCCCAGCAACTCCTTTACTTCCTTATTCACCTCAATCATTTTGCAGGCAAGATATAATTCAGCGTATGTGGTTTTTACCTCAGCCAACACCACTTTTTCTTTTTCCAAATATTCTTCGTACGCGCCCTTTGCCTCACTCTCCGCAACCTTGCCTCTGGAAAACAATTTGGTTGGAAAAGGAATTTCCTGTGTAATTTCAAACGCGGGCTCTCTCATATCCATCTCCGCGTCCGGTTTATAAGTAAACCATGGGTCATTCAGACTCATAGACTGCGGCACTTTTGCCTTTACCGACTCATACTTAAATTTAGCGGATTTTATGGCAGGATTTTTTGCAAGCGCGTCTGAAAGCGCCTCTTCTAAAGTAATCGCTTCCGCCCAAGCGCAAGATAAAAAAATAAATGCTACGCTAAAAAACAATTTTTTCATAAAAGATCCCCAACAACACTGCCAGCACACAAATACTTGTTATGTAGTACAAAAGTATTTTTACCCCAAACTCCTTGCGGAGGACAAGTATTGTCCCATAACTTGTTATAGGCCCGACTAAAAGGAGAACAAACGCCGCTCCGACATTCATTCCCTGCCCTATGAGGGCGTGGATTAACGGCACACTCGCGGTACTGCAGAAATACATTACAAGCCCGACCACGATACTAAACACATATGCCAAAGGACCGGAAAGATACGCGTGGATCAAATTCCCTATCGGCACAAATGTTTCGACCAACACTGCCAGCAATATTCCAACCAAAAGTTCAATTCCAATATCCTTGGGCATCTCTACAAAAGCAAATTTTAAAACATCTTTCACCTTATCCCACATCACATCACCGCACTTACGAGACTCCAGTTCCTCCGCGCAATGAGAGCAACTCTCTTTTTCTTTCGGCTTCGGCACATAGTTAAAATAATTTCCGAAAATCCCTATCACCACACCCATGACAATAACGGAAAAAAACATATACACAGTAAACAGCCAGCCCAAAAGCCTCCAAGAAACAATTAGCGCGCTTATGCTTGTTGCGGGAGTAGCGACGAGAAACGCAAGTACGGGCCCGAGTTTTGACCCCTTTTTATAAAAACTTAACGCGATAGGAAGACTCCCCCAGCAACAGACAGGCAAAAATGCCCCGACAATAGTAGCCCATAAAATAGGCAATATACCCTTTGATCCCAAATATTTTTCAACGGTTTTTGTGGGAATAAGTTCGTGAATAATACCGCTAATAATAAAACCCAGTATCACGGCGGGGATTACTTCATTGCAGTAATGCAGTAAAACATGAGAAAAGTGAACCATGGGGAACCTCCTCAAAAAAAACAATAATCTGATTATACTCTATTTTGACGTAAAAGTCTCATAGAATTGGGGACGGGATGACCTACCATAACAAAACAGGATTTTCGTCAGAAAAACCCGCCCGAAAAGCAGGCTCTTCGCAGCACCGTCTTTAGAAGATAATTTCACATGGCAAATGCCGGAAACGACCAGAATTTCTAAATAACTGTTTATTTCACGGCCAAATTAATATTAAAAATAGGAAGTAGCATGCTTATTACAACGCATCCAACTACAAGCCCAAGGCTCAAAATTAAGATCGGCTCGATCAATGTCGTAAAAGCCCTTGTCATCCGCTCAACTTCCTTATCATACGAATCAGCTACCTTTAAAAGCGACTTTTCAACAGAACCGCTTTTTTCTCCGATCTTTATCATATTCGTCATAACCAGGGGAAAGTATGGAGACTCCTCCATACATACTCCAAGCGACGAACCCTTAGAAATTTTCTCATTTATTGTTTTCATTTCTTTACGCAACACTTCGTTGCCAAGAGTCTCCGTAACAATACTCAGAGCTTTTAAAACCGGCACACCGCTCTCAAAAAGAGCAGACAAGGTCCTGCTAAAACCGGCAAATTCACCGGCTAATGTCAGTCCCCCCACAACCGGCAGGCGCAAGCGCAGTTTATCAAACATCAATCGACCTTCAACTGTCCTACCCTGCTGTCGAACCACTACAGCAACTGCGACAAAAAACAACGCCAATCCCCACCACCACTTCCCGATAAAATGACTAACACCAATTAATATCCTGGTCGGCAAAGGCAAAGCCTGTCCAAAGTCACTAAAAATACCGGTAAGCTTTGGCACAACAAAACCAATAAGAACCGTTACGGTCAACACGCCAAAACATGCTAAGAACATTGGATAAACCAGGGCGCTCTTGACTTTGGAACGAAGTTCCTGATTTTTTTCCGAGAATTCCGAAAGCCTCACAAGGACGCTATCAAGCATACCTCCCGTTTCTCCCGAACGAACCATACTCACATACAATGGCTCAAATATCTTTGGATATTCCTGCAGCGTGTCCGATAATGTATTACCTTCTTTTACACGATCCCTAATGCTTTGTATAACACGTGCAAATGTTTTATTTGCCGTTTGTTTCGAAAGCGTGTCCAGGGCTTGATATAAACTTAATCCGCCCTCAAGAAGGTCAGACAGTTGTCTCGTAAAAAGGCCCACATCTTTCTGAGAAATTTTTATTTTTTTTAATGTAACACCGGTTGTGGATTTGTGTTCTTCCTCAACGGAGATAGGAAAATACCCTTGATCGCTCAATCTAGCGATAACAGCACTCGCTGAATCCGCTGTCATAGTTCCATCTATCACTTGCTGCGGACTAACTTTGGCTTTATAAATATATGTCGGCATATTTGAACCAAGCTAAAAATTTAATATCAAAAGTTGAAAATAGGGATGGGCACTCCCCATACCCGATTCACTCAACAATCGTTTCTTCCTGCGTTACTTTTAACACTTCCGGAATTGTTGTTGCACCAGATAATATTTTCTGCCACCCGTCAAGACGAAGCGTTCGCATCCCCTGTTCTTGCGCCTTCTTTTTAATAATATTCGCTGGAACCCTCTGCATTACTAAATCCCTTATAGTATCTGTTATAACCAATATTTCATAAATTGCGGTCCTGCCTCTATAACCTGTATTTTTGCATTTTTCACAACCCTTCCCTTCATAAAATATTTTCCCGGCAACGGCCGATTCTGTCGCCCCCATTTCCTGTAGTAACGCCTTATTCGGCAATATTGGCGTTTTACAATCGGGGCAAATAAGTCGCACGAGGCGTTGAGCAATAATACATTCAACGCACGACGCGATTAAGTACGGCTCAACACCCATATCAATCAACCTTGTAATAGCGCTTGCGGCGTCATTAGTGTGAAGGGTGCTAAAAACAAAATGACCGGTCAACGCGCTTCTAATCGTAATGTCCGCAGTTTCAGTGTCTCTTATTTCACCGACCATCATAACATCCGGATCATGCCTCAGCATTGATCGCAATCCGTTCGCGAAGGTAAAATTAATTTTCGGAGCAACTTGAATCTGATTTATCCCTTGAAGCTGATATTCGATTGGGTCCTCAATGGTAATTATCTTTCTGTCCATTGTGTTCAATTTATTCAAACACGCATAAAGTGTAGTGGTTTTGCCGCTTCCTGTAGGCCCTGTAACAAGCAAAATCCCATGAGGCTTTTTAATTGTACCTTCTATAATCGCCAAATCCTTATCTAACAACCCTAAACTAGGCAACCCCCTCAACACACTGCTTACGGTAAGCAACCTTATATTAACCGTCTCGCCATAATAGCTAGGTAAAATCGAAACGCGAAGATCAATCTCTTTATCACCAACCTTCACTAAAATCCTACCGTCCTGCGGCAGGCGATGTTCGGCAATATTCAAGCTTGCCATAACCTTTATACGGGAAACAATGGCCGAGTGGAAACGCTTGATAGTATCCGGGACACTTACCTTATATAGAACACCGTCTATTCTGTAACGAATCCTCAACTCATTTTCAAAAGGCTCAATATGTATATCCGTCGCGCGATCCCTAAATCCTTCCAAGAATATCTGGTTCACAAATTTTATTATAGACGCGTCTTCCGCTAATTTTTCTATATCTTCGCCGGACATCTCCGAAGGCGCTTCAAGATTTATGCCGCCCTCCTCCGCTATCATTTTCTCAACAGTTTCGGCACCCACCCCATAATACTGTTTCAGGCCTTCTTCAATGTCCTTCGGCCCTGCGAGTATTGTCTCAATACCACATCCCAAGAGAAGTTTTATATCATCTACGGTATGAATGTCCATCGGATCGGACATTGCGACTGACAACACGTTTCCCAAAAACTTTACAGGCAGGATCTTATAGTGATGAGCTACCTTCGCAGGAATTTTACTAATGACATCGGCAGGAATTTTTATCTCTTTTATTCTTATGTATTGGATGCCAATTTGCTTAGCAACAATAGGAAGGATGTCTGATTCAGTTGTAAACCCTAGTTTTACTAACGTTTCTCCTAAGGCCCCCGCGGATTTACCCTGCTCCTTAAGGCCTATTTCCAACTGTTCCGGGGTAATGATTTTATTCTCTACAAGTTTATCTCCAAGCTGGGGCTTCTCACTTCTCTCTTCAGCCATAAAAACCTCCAGCCATAATTCTATCGGAATATTACGATTTGTCAATAAATTGAAAATTTAAAGATTTCATTGGCCTTCCATACGATCGTTCTATTTTTAACAAAATACTCCACGAGGCATTTTACAAAACCATTTTTACCGCCGAATGTTTACAAAGCGAAGAATATATGCGGTCACGCTCGCCTTCATCTGACACTTTGGTGCTAACACTCATGGAAATATATTTACCAGTTGCACTCTTTTTCGAAAATGATATTGTATAATCCTTACAACAGTCAATACATTCACCAATAGCATTTCTTATCAACACTTCGTCCGTCCCTATTACGGTATACAACCAATCACACGGATACTTTATATGTTGTTGCCTCATAGAAGGATTCATTTATCAAGAAATTAATATGCACCATAGCCGCAGGTGCCACCGGACCATTTTACACTATCGCTGTCAAAATACATCGCGCGTTCAACCATTATCCCTAATCCGTTAGTACATTCAACTTTGGCGGATAGAGATACACCATTAGCAATTTCGTTTACATTCAATGTAAACCTAGATGTTTTTGGAACATTAATTTCTCTCTCAATAGTTTCACCGTTGGATTTCATGAGAGTAATCCTAACAATCGCCTCCGAATTATTCGGATTTTGAATCAATATCCACTCGCTAAATGTCCCTAAAGTAGCGCCCTCTGCCAGATACCACACAGGATTGGGTTGTAGCGTTGTGCTATCGCAATGGCCCTCTTTCCAAGGGATACTTACCGTGCATCCCTCGGCAGTGCTCGGGACCGCTTGCCCCTCGACAGTGCTCGGAAGCGTGGCTTCGCAGGACCAATACATAGACCGTTCAGCTACTATTTTATTGTCGTTTAAAGATTTTATTACCGCCGATACAGACTCATTCGGTACTATGGCATTTACGTTAATACTCTTTCTACCGGTAGCAGGCACACTAAAATCATAATCTATCGTCTCTCCATTTTGTTTCATGAATGTCGCCCTAACCAAGACTTCAGAAACGTTAGGATTCTGCACCAATATCCACTCGTCAAAACCAAATGCCGTGCATCCTTCCGCGAAATACCACGCACTAAGAGGCGACGCGACTCCCATATTGCAATGCCCGCCTGTCCATTCGCCGGAGGACCCCCAATACATTGAGCGTTCAGCGACTATTCCAAATCCGTTATTGCAAACTATCTTCGCGGACAAATCTTCGTCCGGCACTATATCGTTTACTTTTATCGTGTGGCGGCTTTCCGCTCCGATTGTAAAATCCCTTTCTATTGTACTTCCATCAGTCTTCATTAAAACCAGTGTACAATCGGCTTCAGAGTCATTAGGATTTTGAACCAATATATATTCATTAAAACCCCTGGTACATCCTTCGGCAAGGTAAACGACGTTTGACGTAGCCGGAGCCCCCATACCGCAGTGTCCGGCCGTCCATTTACCATTTCCCTCGACAGAGCTCGGAAGATTGGCTGCGCTGCCCCAATACATCGCGCGTTCTACCACTATACCCAACCCATTATTGCACTGAACTTTTGTTGAATGTGCGGCATTAGGATTTAATTCATTCACGTTTATTGTGTACCTAGACTTGGCTATAACTAAAAAATTATACTCAATTTTTTGCCCATCTTCGTTCATGAAAGTAACAGTCACATCCGCGTCAGCAGCGTTAGGGTTTTCTATTAATATCCATTCGCTAAAATTCCAAGCGGTACATCCTTCGGCAAAATACCATGTAGTATAAACATCCCCATCAGACCGTACCATATTTATAGAATCACTTTTCGTGTCTTCATTACCATATGAATCAGTTACTTTAAGCGTAATCGTATATTCGCCGGCGTTTTGATACACATGCATTGGATTCGTCCCAACGTATGTGCAACCGTCGCCAAAATCCCACAAATACGTCAGAGAATCTCCATCTTCATCATAAGAGGCGTCGGCATTTAGAGATACCGTATATCTCGCGCTCGGCTCAATGTGATTAATCACTTCTTTATCCGTACTAACAACACTAAATAATGCGTGCGGAAAATGATTTGTACTGCGATCGCCCAGCGTAATCGGTTCAGTAATTTCCCATGATCCAACCGGCTTAAATCCGTCAAATACCCCCGCAGAATCCTTAATCTGCAAATATATATTTTTGGCACCGCGAAACGCGCTCTTGAAAGTAACGTTCCAATTTACCGTCAAATTATTGCCGTCTTTAACAACATTCGTCCCCTCGCAATTTATTTTCACATATAAATTCTCAATTGTATTCGCCGAACCAACCTCATAACCTCCCAACCAAGATGAATTTGTTTCGTCACGCAAATAAAGTTTATTGTTTAGCTGGTTATACTGCAAATATGCGCAATTGGTATAAGCCAAAGTGTTATTTAAAAGTAACCGAACATACTGAATGTTTCCGTATCCGTCAGGATCCGAGTAAGTCGCAGTAAGTATCACAGATGTATCTCTATCGGCATATCCGGCACTCGGAGAGACGGCACCAACCGACGGAACCTGATTTTTTATGATTACTCGCACGCCTGAATCGTTCCATCCGGCATATTCGCTGGCACTGTCCGTCACGTGAAGATATATATTTTTTGTACCTGTATAAGTCCGTTTAAAAGCCAAATCCCACGCCACGGTAAGCGTGTCGCCTAAGCCGGAGACGATTACATTAGCGCAATTTATTGAGGCGTATGAATTCTCAATAATATTAGCACTGCCGGGTTCATATCCGCCCAACCACGAGGTAGCGTCGTCATTGCGAAGATAAATCTTGTTGGTGAAGCGATTGTAATAACAATAACACGAGAACGACGACCCAATGTAATTATTTGCGATTAACTGAACATAACGTATATTTTCATATCCGTCGGGATCCGAGTAAGAAGCGGTAAATAATGCACCGTCTCCCGGGTTTACGGATATCGATGTTGGCGTCACCGAGCCCGTAGAGGGCGCTCTATTTGTAATTGTCCATGTACCCTTTTCTAACCAACCGGCATAACATTCGTTATTATCGGCTGCTAACAGATATATTTTCTTTACTCCGGAAAAAGCCTTCTTGCTCTTGACCGCCCATGTAATTGCGATTGCATTACCACTTAAGGAAACCACTGTATTCGAGCAGTCTAAAACAACATATGAATTCTCGATTGTATTCGCGCTTCCGGGCGTATAACCGCCAAGCCATTTGCTGTTTGTATCATCCCTAAGATACAATTTGTTTTGGTAGGCGCTGTAATGAAGGTAACACCCAGACACAGACGTCTGCGTACTATTAATCAAAACTTGCGCATTTTTAATATTTTCCCATCCGTCAGGATCGCTTACGCTTGAGGTGAATAAAATTGTATCTCCTATTCCTGAGGCACTATCGGAAGGAGTAATGTTACCTAAAACCGGAAGCTGATTGGCTATATCAATGGTCCCTACTTGATTCCATCCGTTGTAACTACCGGATTTGTCACTAACGTAAAGATAAATATTTTTCAATCCACTAAATGAGTTTTTAAACCTAATGTCACAGTTCAGCGTCAAAGTTCCGCCCGAACCTGAAACCGAGGAAGTAGCACAGTTTAAAATTCCGAAGGTGTTTTCTATTATATTTGCGGAACCAGGAGCAAAACCACCAAGCCATCCAGTGCTCTCATTATCCCTCAGGTACAATTTATTTTCAGAAGGCTTGTATACTACGTATACCGCATACTGACCGCTAAGTGATTTATTGATAAGCATATAAGCATACTTAATATTAATGTATACATCTGAGTCATAATATGTTGCGGAAAATGCGATATTGCCGGACAAATCACTTACACTTGAACTTTGCGTCACTGTTCCGGTTAAAGGCGCCTGATTTGCGGCATAGGAAATCCCTGTAAGCACAGTTAGGAACAAACCGATGATTAGCAGAAGTTCTAGCAATGAAGATATTTCTGTGAGACCACCAAATCTCTTCATGTTTCCCCCTTGCCCAAGCGGGCATCAACCTCTCTCAATATATGTATAACACACGTACGCAGGTTGTCAAGGGGGGGTGTTGGTTTGTGTTTGTTGGTTATTATTCGAGCAAATATTATCTTAAGTACGTAATCCTTATTATGTTATACAAAAATAGACATTAATTTTGGAGAATGCCCAGGGAATGGTATTTAAAAAAAGACTCACACATTAAACTGCATCTCATACAAGGTCTGGTATATGCCTTCTTTATTTACCAGTTCATCATGCGTGCCTTTTTGGACGATCCTTCCGTCCTTTAAAACTACTATGTGATTTGCCTCTTGAATGGTGCTAAGGCGGTGAGCAATAACAATAACAGTCCTATGTCGCATCAATTTACTGATAGCGTCCTGAACCAGTCTTTCATTTTCCGTATCTAGGGCGCTTGTAGCTTCGTCCAAAATTAGTATCGGCGGATTCTTTAGTAATGCCCTCGCGATACATATTCTTTGCTTTTCTCCACCTGATAGTTTAAAACCTCTTTCTCCAATAAATGTATCATACCCTTTGGGCATTTGAATTATAAAATTATGCGCGTTTGCCATCTCGGCGGCATGCTCTATCTCTTCGTTACTCTTGGTTTTGTCCCCGTACGCGATATTCGCGCGAACTGTGTCGTTAAACAATATTGTCTCTTGGGTAACAATACCAAGCTGACTGCGCAGACTTTTAAATGACACACTCTTTAAATCATTCCCGTCTACATCTATGTTCCCGCTCGTCGGATCATAAAATCTCGGAATCAAATTTACAAGCGTGGTCTTCCCGACGCCGCTCGGGCCAACGATTGCGACAACCTCGCCTTTTTTGATTTCAAGGTCAATACCTTTTAGAACTGTGTCTTTCCCTTTATACCCGAAATGGACATCATTGAATTTTATGCTTTTAGAAAGAATCGGTAACTCCACAGGACTTATCGCCTCAACAACCTGCGGTTTCATATCAAGTAGCGCGTAAACCCTGTCAGCCGCGGCCGAAGCGCGTTGAATGATAGGATTCATTTGCGAAATCTTTTTTACCGGCTTCATTATAGCAACGAGAGAACCTATGTATAATGTAAACCATCCAATAGACAAATGGCCTTTAATGACATGCTTGATTGTAAATAGGAGAACACAAATCACCATTACCGCGCCGATAAATTCTACCAACGGCCCTGTTATAGCCGCGCGTCTAATGGACTTCATCATCAAGTCATAATAGAGGCCGTTTTCACTTCGAAACCTGCCCTCTTCATATTCCTCCATCCCAAACGCCTTGACCACCCTTATTCCGGATATCGTTTCAAAAAGGAGACTGCTTATATCAGCGGTTTTCCCCTGTCCTTCGGCGCTTAATTTCTTTAATCTCCTTCCTATCTTTATAATCGGGACCATCATAATTCCAAAAACAATCAAGCAAATTATTGATAGTTGCCATGAGATAACCACTATGATGGTAAGATATAACAAAACCTCAAAAAAACTAGAAAGAGTGTTTGCTAGTCCTCTGGAAATTCCGTCCTGCATCCATCTAATGTCATTGGTAATTCTTGAAACAAGTTCACCAGTGCGCTGTTTACCTATGTAATCGAGTGATAGATCCTGAAGATGCGCGTAGATTTTATTGCTTAAATCGCGAACAATCCCCTGACCCATGTGTTCCATTAAAACTTCCTTGTAGTAATCAAAAATACCCTTTACAAAAAACACAATCAGAACAAATCCACTCACATACCAAAGGACCGTCATCCTGGACAAATTATTAACGACCGCGAAAAATTCGTTCAGGCGGTCCGTGAAAGGCAATTTTATTGAGGTCGTCAAAACTATTGTCCCGGCGCTCAAAACCCTATCAATAACAGGAACTAGACTCAACAAACTAAAACCGTTCAAGATATTCAAAAGCACCATACACACAATGGCGCCGACAAACGTCACAATATAACCTTTCCCAGCCTCGACTAATCTGATATAGCTTCGCATATGATTTTAGCGGCCCTTTGTGCCGCGCCCGTTTCTCCTAGTCTTTGTTTAAAAATTGAAAGTTTCTTCCTTATGATATCCGGTTCTTTAAGAATTTTCCCCGCTTCTTCCGCGATATTTTTAGAATTTGCGTTATTCTGGACAAGCTCCGGCACTACCCTTTCTCCGCAAATAATATTCGCCATCGCAATGTGCTTAATATCCGCGATACTTTTAACAAGAAAATACGTAAACCAATTCAATTTGTATATCACAATCATCGGTGTTCCAAACCATGCCGTCTCCACAGTAGCAGTTCCGCTTGATGTTAAAACCAAATCGCTTACCTCCATAATATCATACGCCCTATCTAAAACAACCGGAATTTGTAAATCTCCCCCGCAATTTCTTTCTTTAATTATTTTTTCAATCAAATCCTTTGCTGCAGGGGAAGCCGCCGCCGCGATAAATTTCATTTTTTTACCTGCGCCCGAGCAAATTCCTTTTAGTTTCAAGGCAGACTCTAAAAAAACAGGCAAATGACGTTTAATCTCTTGAGCCCTGCTCCCTGGTAAAATTCCTATCAATGTCTCACCGCTTACTAAGCCCAACTGCTTTTTTATTTCGTCTTTATTAGATTGCCTGCCTTTTAAAACTGCCGCGATAGGATGTCCTACATATTCGACAGGAACACCCGCCTTTTCATATATCTCCTTCTCAAATGAAAAAATAACAATCATTTTACTGACAAGTTCTTTTATCTCCCGAACCCGGCCCTTTCCCCACGCCCATACCTGCGGGCTTATGTAATAAATTACCGGAATATTTAATTCCTTAATTTTCTTTGCCAGACGAAGATTAAAACCCGGGTAGTCGACAAGAATAACCGCCGCCGGTTTACGCGCCTTTATCTCACTAAGAATATCAAAAAAAACACGCCTGATTCTCCCGTAATTTTTTAATACCTCCCAAAAACCCACGACCGCCAAATCAGTGATGTCCCTCACACATTCGGTCCCGGCGCCTTTCATACATGGGCCGCCTATACCCCAGACCTCCAAATCAGGCCTTATCTTTTTTATCTCACGGACAAGCCTCCCAGCCTGCATGTCCCCCGAGACTTCACCGGCAATTATAAAAATATTCATAAGTCGCGATACTATTTTTCGCCCTTTATCTTCCTTTTTATTTTCTCTGCCACCGTCAGAGCAGCTAGGGCATCTTCACCCGAAACCCTTGGATGTCTTTTATCCGCCACACATTTTACAAAATCCTCCAACTCTAATTTTAACGGTTCGTCCTTCCCTACTTCCAGAATATTTTTTTGTATCTCATTTCCCTTTTTAAAATAGCAGACACCGTTCTGACTGTAGTAATCCACCGAGGTATAACTATTCTCCTGAAATATCCTTATCTTACGCATCCTTTCGGGACTAACCCGGCTCGCCGTAAGATTGGCGACACAACCGCCCTTAAAAACTATACGCGCGTTCGCGATATCCTCGTGCCTAGTAAGAACATTAATCCCAACCGCGTCTATAGACTTAATCTCATCCTTCACCACATCAAGCACAATATCAATATCGTGAATCATTAAATCCAAAACCACCGACACCTCTGTTCCTCGCGGAGTAAATGGGCTAAGCCGGTGTATTTCGATAAATTTAGGCTTTTTAATAAAAGTGCTTAATGATTGGATAATAGGATTAAAACGCTCCACATGCCCGACCTGCAAAAGCACGCCATTTTTTTTCGAAAGATTAACCAATTGTTTCGCCTCTTTCAGTGTAGAAGTAATCGGCTTCTCCACTAAAACATTTTTTTTCTTAGATATCAGCCTCTTCGCTACCTCAAAATGCGCGTCCGTCGGGACCACAATACTCGCGGCATCAATATTTTCAATAATTTTCTCTATATCCGCATAAGCATTCGTCTCGCATCGCGCGGCAACCTCCGCGGCCTTCTCCCTATTTGTATCAACAACCCCTACAAGCTCCACCTCTGGCATGCAACCATAAATGCGCGCATGCTCCTTTCCCAAATGCCCGACACCGACAACTGCCATTCTTATTT
>Ga0233425_10006480_pt1 | contig 17309 bp, 11 predicted proteins | sample Watercolumn_Towu_2_FD_181712 | JGI IMG/M metagenome (GOLD analysis project Ga0233425, IMG submission 181712) | Freshwater microbial communities from Lake Towuti, South Sulawesi, Indonesia - Watercolumn_Towuti2014_140_MG | ecosystem: Environmental > Aquatic > Freshwater > Lake | place... | reverse complement strand
TGGAGGAGGTTTCGGATGAGACACGAGATCACAGTACTGGCTGCAGTGGCGGTTTTGTTCATCGGGATGATGGCCTGTGACGGAGGCGGAGGGGACGGGGGCGGAGGGACGAATGTGGATCTGGGCAACGACGGCAAGGTCGCAAGCTCCATGTCGCAGGCCGAAGCAGAGCAAGCCTGCAAGAGTGTGTCGGCGCAGATGAAGAAGGCCTACGAAGAAGCAGGGGGAGAGCACTTGACGTGCCTGGCGATGGCATCCTTTGCCAAGGCGATGGCCGGAGGTGATGTCGCTGCCTGCCAGCAGTCCTACGACTCGTGCATGGAGAACCCGGACGAGGAATCCGGGGATGACTGCGAGGAGGCTTACGAGGGGTTCAAGGACTGCAACGCGACCCTCGGCGAGGTCGAAGCCTGCATGAATGACCAGATCGCTGCCATGGAAGAAGGGTACGCAGAGGCCAAGAAGCTCAACTGCAGCTCGACTGAAGAAGAGCTCAAGGCGCTTGGCGAGATGTTCGGCTCAGAAGAGGAGATCAGTCAGGCCTGCAAGACCGTCCAGGAGAAGTGCCCGTCCATGGTGGAGGAGAACGAGGAGACCGAACCGGCACCGCCCCTGGAGTAGGTCGCTGCAGAGGGCGCCGATGACCTTCCGTCCGGCGTGCCTGCCGGGCATCAGTTTTCTTGATCTCACGCACGCTGTTCCAGCATAATGAGGGCCGTGAGTCGACCTGGAGAGCGGTCCGCTCGGTCGGCACCTCGCCCGGAACGAGGTCGAGTCCTTTCGGCTGGAGGGCTTCAACATGGTGAAACGAACTGTTGTGCTCGGCTTGGCGGTCGTGGGCGTGTTGTGCGCCGTGGCTTTCGGGTGCAGCACGGGAGCATCGGTCGTGTCCCCGGACGAGGATGTCGGACCGCGCCCCCCCGTGGATGCCCAAGGGCTGGCCGAGAACCTCTTCCCCTCGGATGTACCCGATGTCGCACCCGAGGCCCGCGTGGCCCCCGAGATCGTCGCCGACCTCCCGTTCGACTACGGCAGCAACATCTTCGACCAGCCTTGCACCTCCAACGCCGACTGCCCCACCGGGGTGTGCGTGTACACCAAGGATGGCCAGCGTTGCACCATCCCGTGCATCGAGGATTGTCCGGCCGGCTGGCAGTGCAAGCTCCTGCCGGGCGGCCCCGACATGACCTATGCCTGCGTCCCGGCCCACATCACCACATGTCGCCCCTGCGCCGAACACAAGGACTGCCAGGAATTCGGCTTCCAGCCGGACGGTGTCTGCCACGAGTTCACGGACAAGGACGGCTCCTTCTGCATCACCCCGTGCTCCAAGGACAACCTGTGCCCGGCCGGGTACGCCTGCGTCGAGCTCGACGTCACGCCCGAGGGATCGCTCTACTGCCTGCCATCCACCGGCCAGTGCGCCTGTGACGACGTGGCCGTCGAGCTCGCGCTCGAGACCCCATGCTCGATCACCAGCGGAACCGGGACGTGCACGGGATTCCGGAAGTGCACCTCGGACGGACTGACCGACTGCAACGCCCCTCTCCCGACCCCGGAGCAGTGCGACGGCAAGGACAACGACTGCGACGGCAGCATCGACGAGGGCAATCCGGAAGGCGGCGACCTGTGCGCCATCCCCGGGAAAAAGGGACTCTGCGAGCAGGGCCAGAAGGAATGCGACGGCGGTGACGTCGTGTGCGCCCAGGTCTACTTCGGCCTGGACGAGGCCTGCGACGGGCAGGACAACGACTGCGACGGCCAGACCGATGAGCCCGGTGCCGAAGGGTGCACCGTGTACTACCTCGACAAGGACTCCGATGGCTACGGAGTGGATTCCGCGTCCTCCTGCCTGTGCGTCTCCGAAGGCTACTACTCGGCCCTGGAATCCGGAGATTGCGACGACACCCAGCCGCTGGCCCACCCCAACGCCGGGGAGGATTGCGACGGCATCGACAACGACTGCGACGGCCTCCTGGACATCCTCGACCCGAACATCCTTGTACCGCTCTGCGAGCTCCAGGCCGGCGTGTGTGCCGGCACCAAGAAGCCGGCATCGCTGTGCGAGCAGATGCAATGGAAGGAGTGCGGCCCCGACCTGTACAAGGTCCTCGACCCGGCCTACCAGGACGGCATGGAGCTCGACTGCGATGGCCTCGACAACGACTGCGACGGCAAGGTGGACGAGGATTTCTCGTTCATCCCCGAGGCCTGCAACGGCGTGGACGACGACTGTGACGGAGAGACCGACGAGGGGCTGCTGTCCGACTACTTCATCGACCTCGACGGTGACCTCTACGGCGATGAGAAGAGCAAGGTGACCGCCTGTTTCCCGCCCGAGGGGACCATCGCCACGGGGCTCGACTGCGATGATTCCGACCCGACCATCCACCCTGGAACCCCGGAGTTGTGCGACGCCAAGGACAACGACTGCGACGGCAAGGTCGACCAGTACGACGAGGTCTGCTCGCACGGCTGCGCGGACGGTACCCGCACGTGTGCCGATGCCCAGTGGTCCGAGTGCAACGCTCCAAAGCCTGTCTCCTGTGTGGACTGGGACTCGTGCAAGTACCAGAACCTGTGCGTGGCCGACTGTCCTCCCGAGCCGCCCGAGCAGTGCAACGGGCTCGACGAGAACTGCGACGGGCAGATCGACGAGGGGGTGCTGGTCACCTTCTACGCGGACGTCGACGGAGACGGATGGGGGGTCGAGACGGCCACCACCCTGGCCTGCTTCCCGCCCCCCGGGTACGCGGACAAGAAGGGAGACTGTTTGGACAACAATCACTCCGCCTACCCCGGAGCCGTCGAGGTGTGCGACAACGTCGACAATGATTGCGACGGGGGCGTCGATGAACTGCTGGGCAGCTCCACCTGCGGCGTCGGCCCGTGCCAGCACACCGCCATCGACTGTATCAACGGCGTCTACACCCCGTGCGACCCCTTCGAAGGGGCACAGCCCGAAACGTGCGACGGAATCGACAACGACTGCAACGGCCACGTCGACGAAGAGCTGGGTACCACCAAGTGCGGTCTCGGCCTGTGCGAGCACTCCGTGGTCAACTGTCTCAACGGCATCCCCCAGTCCTGCAACCCGCTCGAGGGGATGAAGCCCGAGGTGTGCGACGGCTTCGACAACGACTGCGACGGGGTTGCGGACCAGATCTTCGCCTGCCCACCCGGCAAGCAGGAGGTCCTGGCCTGCGGCTTCTGCGGAACCCAGACCCGGACCTGTTCGGGGTCCTGCACGTGGGGACCCTACGGCCAGTGTCAGGGCCAGGGGGTCTGCACCGCGGGACAGCAGCAGTCGGAACCGTGCGGCCAGTGCGGTACCCGGTATCGGACGTGCAACGGCCAGTGCCAGTGGGACCCGTGGGGGAGCTGCCTCAACGAGGGCCCCTGCTCCCAGGGCCAGACTCAGACCCAGGGCTGCGGCAACTGCGGCACCCAGACCCGGAGCTGCAACGGCCAGTGCCAGTGGGAGCCGTGGAGCGCCTGCCAGAACCAGGGCGTGTGCTCCGTGGGCCAGCAGCAGAGCCAGTCGTGCGGCCCGTGCGGGCTCCAGTACCGCTCGTGCAACTGGATGTGCCAGTGGGACCCCTGGGGAGGCTGCAACAACACGGGCGTCTGCACTCCTGGCCAGCAGCAAAGCCAGAGCTGCGGCTCGTGCGGCACGCAGTACCGCTCCTGCAACAACTCGTGCTACTGGGATTCCTGGGGAAGCTGCATGGGCCAGGGGACCTGCTCCCAGGGGCAGACCGAGACCAAGAGCCAGTCGTGCGGCAATTGCGGTACACAGACCGCGACCAGGAGCTGCGACTGGACCTGCAACTGGAGCGCCTGGAGCAGCTGGAGCTCGTGCTCCGGCCAGGGCGTGTGCTCCCCGGGCCAGACGGAAACCCAGTCACAGTCGTGCGGCAACTGCGGTACCCAGTCCCGCTCACGCTCCTGCTCAGGTTCCTGCCAGTGGGGAAGCTGGGGCTCGTGGGGCTCGTGTTCCGGACAGGGGGTCTGCACTCCCGGTGCCACCTCCGGAACCGGGTGCGATGCCTGTGCGCAAAAGACCTGCAACGCAAGCTGCCAGTGGAGCTCCTGCGCACTCAAACCCGGGGCCCAGTGCCTCTGGGAAAACGGAACCAACTGGAAGTGCTGCGGTACCAACAAGTGGAAGTTCTGCCTGTCCCCCACCTACGGCTGCGTCTGGAGCAGCCAATGTGTCACCTGCACCGGGTGCGGCTGCCCCTGAACATGGTAGTGCCGAAGCCTTCCTTGCCCGGCCGGCGCTCGACGAACGGGCCGACCATGTTTGACAATCGGATGGGAAGATCACCCGCCTCGGTCAGCCTGGAAGGCCCAGCTCGCGGCGCACTTCCTGCTCCAGCTCCAGAACCCGCCGAGAACGGTCCTTGAGCCGGCGGATCGGATTGCCCGCGAAGATCCCCCATTCCGGGAGCCCTCGGGGCACCAGCGACAACGCTCCGACCGCAGTACCCTCCCCAATCTCCACGCCGGGAAAGACCACCGCGCCCGTGCCGAGCATGACGTGCCTTCTCAGGTGCACCGCCGCACTCGTGATGCCCGCATATCTTTCCGGAACGTTGTGCCCGCACAGGTGCTCGCCGCTGTAGTCGTCGTTCCGGCTGTAGATGCGGCACCCCTGCGACACGATGACGAAGTCGTCCAGGCGGATTCCCGCCCCCGCAGACAGCAGCGAATAGCCTCCCACGAACACAAACGAACCGATGTGCAGGTACCCGTCCCCCGGCGCCACCAGCGTGCTGTACCCGTCGATCCGCACGTTGCTTCCGATTCGGATGTTCGCCAGTCCCAGGATGGTGCAGTTGCTGGAAATCCGGACATTGTCGCCGATGGCGCCAAATCCCATCTGCCTCAGCTCGTGTTCCCGGTAGTAGCCGGGATCAAAGGGGTTTTCCATCCGCTCTCCTTCCCGTCGGCCCGCAGCCGGCATGCTAACTCCCCCGACCGCTCCGTGCAACTTCAAACCTGTTGAAACCCCGGTTCCGACGCGTTAGGATCGACTCTGCGAACGAGGAATTCGCCTGTACACTGCCGAACCGCGACTTCTGCCAGGAGGTTGTCATGCTGACCAGTGCCGGTACCGAAATCAAAGACTTCATCCAGCGCCTCGTGGAGACCATCATCGGATCGCCCGATGCCTTGTCGGTCAACGTGATCGAGAGCGGCAACATGGTCGTCGTCGAGATCTCCGCGACCAAGAACGAGATCGGCAAGATCATCGGCCGGGAAGGGCGCATGGCCCAATCGCTTCGAGTCCTGCTGACCGCACTGGCCACGAAACTTGGCAAGAAGGCCGTCCTGCAGATTATTGAGAAGTAACCGGAATCGAGATCCGTCCCGGACCCCGATCCGCACCCGTCCCCGGAGGAACCATCTCATGAAGAAGAACGCACTTGCAGTCCTGGTGCTGCTGGGCACCGTTGCTGCCTGCCAGGACGTCACCGTGGAGAAAGCCGTCGAGGTCACAGTGGCCCAGTTCGACCCGGCACCGGTATCGCCCGATGCGGACCACCCGGTGCTTCCGGCGATTCCAAAGCCGAGCGACCTTCTCATGGCCCCCGACCCCGCCAATCCGGCACTCATGAAGGTGGCCTTCCCGCTCCAGGCGGAGCTGACCGTGCTCAATCAGGACGAGCCTCTCGTGGTCGATACGTTCTCCACCGAGGCAGCCGAGCAGCTCGTGGAGACCTATCTCAACACGCTCCACGGCTTCCCCGCCGACGGCGGCACTGCGACCGCGTTCCAGGGGCTGCGCATCGAGACCGACCCGGCCAAGGGGAGCCCACTCACCGAGGAGAACGTCTACGTCCTCGACATCACCGGGCTCGTGCGCCCCGATTCCGGCGTCCCGGTCGCCCGCGTGGCCGGCATCCGGCTCGCCCCCGGGCCCGTGGATGAGGAGAACGGCATCACCCCGCTCAGCATTCTCCCCCCCGAAGGGCAGGAATGGCAGCAGGCCCACACGTATGCGGCGATCGTCACGTCCGGCATCACGGACGAGATGGGGGACCCGGTCCGTTCCTCCTACGTCTTCAACCTCGCCAAGAGCACCAAGCCGCTGGCCGCGGACGGTCGCTCGGTCTGCGCTCTTCCCGACGAAACCGCAGTGCAGCTCGAGGCCCTTCGCCTGGCGTTTTCACCGATCTTCGACTGGCTGGCGAGCGATGCGGCCGGCGACGAGAAGATCGGCCGGGGCGACATCGCACTGCTCTGGACCTTCACCATCCGCCCCGAGGCCATGGTCGTCAACGATCCGACCCGCAGCCTCTTCCCCACCCCCAACGACATCGTCAAGACCTCCCCGGCAAGCTCGACCCACGACTGCGACGGGGACGGCACCCCGGACTGCATCGAGGGGAACCTCTGCTTCCCGGTCGATTGCGAGAACGACACGCCGGTCCAGAAGGCATTCTTCCAGTACATGAACTCCCTGGACGGATGGCCGGCCTCCATGACCCTGTCCGCTTCCTTCTCCCTGCCCGTGGACCCGGCCTCCGTCACTCCCGAGACCGTGATCCTCCAGAAGATCGGTGTCGCTGATCCCGAGGCGACCTCCCTATCGGTCAACGGCACCGCCAACGCAGTGACCATCGTGCCCGCCAAGGGCTACGAGGCCGGTGCCTCTTATGCTGCCGCCATCACCACCGGCGTCCTGACCGCCGGGGGGATCTACCCGGTCACTCCCTCCACGGTGACTGCGGTCTCCCGCCTCACCGTGCCCGTGGCCAAGGACGGCGTGAGCCAACTTGCCGACTTCGGCGTTGCGGATGCGGAAGCGGTGCTTCTTGAAGGGATCCGGCAGGGCATCCAGGCCCTCATCGCAGCCGCCGGGTTCGAGGACATCGCCCCGTCCCTGGCCGCGGTCTGGGGCTTCTCCGTCCAGTCGCACAACGAGGCGCTTTTCGACCCGACCTCGGGCACCGTGCCGTTCCCCAACGACGTGCTCATGTCGCTCGACGAGGCGGGCAAGCCCGTCCAGGTAGCGATTCCCGTGAACCCGACCTGGCCCGATTCGCAGAAGGACATGGTGGCCGAGCTGAACAGGCTGGACGGCTTCTCCCCCCTGGCCTCGACCCGGACCGCGTTCCTCCGCCCCCTGGACGAATCGACCTTCAAGTGGCTCGGTGCCATGACCGACATCATGGGCGGCAAGGGGCTCGGTGACATCTCTCTGGGCATGGCCGACGTGACCGAGGTGGACCCGGCAGCCGGCACCATGGGCATGATGTCGCTCATGCAGCCGGACAACATCTACACCGACGGCGAGGTCAAGGCATCGTTCGAGAGCGGCAGCCTGACCGTCCGCCCCACCGGCGGTCATCCGCTCCAGGCCGGCCGGCGGTACATGCTGCTGGCCTTCGACAACCTGAAGTCCAAGGACAAGGGCCCCGATGACCAGCCCTGGCCCATCGAGGTGGCGCCGGTCTTCTTCATGGCCCGAAGCCCCGACCCCCTGGTCGACCCCGAGTCCGGCAAGAGCAACCTCCAGACTCTGTCCGATGCCGATGCCCAGCAGCTCGAGATGCTGCGGGTCAACTACAACTCCATCTTCGCCGCGCTCGAGTCCGACGTGGTCGGCGTCCAGCGCAAGCAGGTCCTCATGTTCTGGACGTTCACCACCCAGACCATCGGTACCTGGCTGGTCAACGTGATCAAGGCGGAGCTGGACAAGCACACCATCGGCGACGACCCCCAGGGGACCGTGGCCGAGGCCGAGACCGCCACCCCGGTGCTCAAGAACGCAGACAAGGTCGTGCTCGAAGGGGGGCACTTCATCGCTTTTACCGCTCTCAACGCAGCCGATCCTGCTGCGGGCAGCTTCGGACGGATGAAGCTGAACGAGGCCGGAATCCCCGACTTCACCCAGTACAGCTTGCCCTTCATCCTGGCCCTGCCCAAGGAGGAGCTCTACCCGGTCCCGGGGGCACCGGTTCCGCTCGTCATCCTCCAACACGGGCTGGGCGGAAACAAGGAGCTGACGCTCTCCCAGTTCGATGCCTTCCTGGGAGCCGGCTATGCCGTGCTTTCCATCGACCTGCCCTACCACGGGCAGCGAACCCTGCCGGGGCTGGAGAACGGCGTTCCGTTCTTCTCGGCGGATGCGGTGGCAACCCGGGACCACCTGGTGCAGTCGGCCCTCGACATCTACCAGGCCATCCGGTTCGCCACCAATACGGGCAAGAACGGCCTCAACGCGTTCCTGTGCGACAAGAACGTGGTCTGCCTCAACGGCGAGGGTGGAAAGAAGATAGGACCGGTCGATGTCACCCGCATCTACTTCGTGGGCGATTCGCTGGGCGGAATCGCGGGCACGCTGGCGCTGACCCTGACCGACGTGGTCCGCCACGCCGCTCTGGTGGAGACCGGCGGCCATCTCACCCGCATCCTCCAGGAAACGGAGAACAAGGACTTCAGCAAGCCGATCGATGACGCGCTGGCGGCCATGGGGTATGCCAAGGGGACCCCGGAGTACGCCCAGTTCATGGATACCGCCCAGATGCTGCTCGACCGAGGCGACCCGCTCAACTACGCCAGGCACCTGGTCAAGGCCCCGCTCGTGGGGGACAAGAAGAAGATCTTCGTGGGCATGGCCAAGAAGGACGGGTTCATCCCCCATGCCGCCACCCGCGAGCTGGCCTGCGCTGCCCGCGACGGCGTGCAACCCTACTTCAAGGAATACCCGGCCGATTGCCACGGCTACTTCTTCGACTCGTGCGCCGGTGGAAACGGGGCCGACCCGGTCTCCGAGGCGACCGTGGATGACATCCTCGCCTTCTTTGCGGCCGACGGCGACGGTTCGAAGCTCTCGGGTGCGACGAGCGGCGACTCGTTGCCCTGCGACAACCTGTAGGAGGTGCGGCCATGCTGAACAGAACCACCCTGCCCATCCGTCGCTTTTCCGCCCTCCTGCTCGCCCTCATGCTGGTCCCCGCAACCGCTTCCGGTGCCGGGATCGAGCTGCAGGAGCAGGATTCCGCCGCCATGGGGCGCGTGCTGGCCGTGCGCGCCTGGCTCCAGAACCCCTCCACGGTGTTCTACAATCCGGCCGGGCTGGCCTACCTGGAAAGCCTGTCGTTTGCACTGGGCGATACCATGGTGTTCCCCAGCTTCAACTACGAGGACCCGGCAGCCGTCAACCCAAAGGGTTCCAACGTGAACACTCTGGTGCCGCCGCCCCATGCCTACCTGACCTATGCCCGGGAGTTCGACTTCGGCAGGATAGGCGTCGGCGTGGGTTACAACTATCCGTTCGGGCTCACGCTGGACTGGGGAGACGACTTCTCCGGCAGGCACCTGGTCACGAAGTCCGCCCTGTCCATCCCGGAGCTGACCGTCGGGCTGGGCTACGCTCCCATCCCGGAGGTAGCCATCGGCGCCGCGTTCGTGGCATCGCCGGCCCACGTGTACCTCAAGCGGTACATGGGCAAGGAGTTCGGGCTGATCGCGGATGACGGCAGCCCCATCGAGGATGCCACGGTCGAGATGTCCGGCGGAGGCTGGGGGTTCGGCTTCAACGCCGGCGTTCAGGCCCGTCCGGTTCCCTGGCTCTACATCGGAGCCGTCTACCGCAGCGCCATCCACCTCGGCCTCGACGGCAATGCCCACTTCAATATCGACGGCCTCTCCGACAGGTCCGCGTTCCCGGACCAGAAGGTCGAGACAGCGTTCGAGCTGCCCCACATCGTGGCCCTCGGAATCGGGGCCCGGTTCGGATCGTTCTACACCGAGATCGACGTCGACTACACCTTCTGGTCGGTGTTCGAGGACATCCCCCTGACTTTCCCCGAGGACCAGACCGGGGCCCTCTCGCAGAGCATCCCCGAGCAGTGGAAGGACGGGTTCACCTTCCGCCTGGGCAATGAGTACGCGGTCACGGACCAGTTCAAGGTCCGCCTCGGCGTCGGCTATGACCAGACCCCCGCCGTGGACGACTACCTCACCCCCATGCTGCCCGATTCCGACCGCGCCTTTGTCATGGGCGGGGCCGGCTACACCTTTGATTTCGGCCTCTCAGTCGATGCCGCCTACGGCTTCACCTACTTCCTGCCCAGAGAGGTCTCCGGGCATGCCTGCACCACCTCGGATCCGCAATGCGTCGATTCCGACGGCAACCTGATCCCGTATGCCGAGGATGGCAGCGCCAACTGGGTCGGCAACCGCTTCCCCGCCATCTACAACAACAACGCTCAGCTTGTTTCTCTTACCCTCGGAATGACTCTGTAGCGGCCCGGGAAGCCGAGCCTACGCTTCCAGGAATTCTTCCAGCAGGTCCTTGCGACCGGAGGCCCGGAGCTTCTCGATCGCCTTGATCTCGATCTGGCGGATCCGCTCCCGGGTCAGCTTGAAGCTGCGGCCAACCTCTTCCAGGGTGAACGTCCGAGATTCCCCAATGCCGAACCGCATCCGCAGGATTTTCTCCTCCCGGGGATGCAGCGACTTCAGGATCCGGACCGTGACCTCCTGGAGGCTGCCCTTCAGCACCGTGTCCAGCGGATCCTCGGCATTCTCGTTCCGGATGAAGTCCTTCAGCTCGGACGAGTTGTCCCCCACCGGCATGTCCAGCGGCAGCGGGTCGTTGGCCAGGTTCAGCGTCCGGGATACCTGCGACGCGGACAGCCCGCACTTCTCTGCGATCTCCTGATGCGACGGCTCGCGGTCGAGCGTCTGCTTCAGGCTCATCCTCGACCGGTAGATCCGGCCAAAATTCTCCACCAGGTGTACCGGGACCCGGATGGCCTTGCCCTGGTCCGCAATGGTCCGGGTGATGCACTGCCTGATCCACCAGGTCGCATAGGTCGAGAACTTGTGACCCCGGCGGTAATCGAACTTCTCCACCGCCTTCATCAGCCCGATGTTCCCTTCCTGGATGAGGTCGAGAAGCTGCAACCCGTGACCCATGTAACGCTTGGCGATGTTCACCACAAGGCGGAGATTGGCCCGGATCATGCGGGCTCGGGCCCGGTGCGTCCGCCCCTCTCCATTCCCGACCGTGGCGAGCACCGCGGCCAGTCGCTCCCGGCTGACGCCGAAGCAGCGGCGGCAAATGGCGTTCGAGTCCCGGGAACCCGTGGTCGTCCGTGCGCGACGAACCGGCCGGCGTTCCCCCTCCGGCAACGTCCCCCGGCGCAGAAAGACCTGGGCCGAACGACAGAACTCGCTCGACAGGATGTGCAGCGTTCGCAGCCCCACCGGGCTGTTGCGGAATGCCAGGAACAGGTCGGCCAGGCAATCCCCGTCCAGCGCACTGGCCGGCAGCGGATCCCGCGGATCGGACATGTCCAGCCGGCCCAGCTCACGGCGCACCCCGGTGCGGAGCAGCTCCATCTCCTCGATGCAGTTGCGACGCTCGAACGTGACGAAGTCGGTGGTCAGCTCCACGATCTCGTCCGAGGAGCGGCTGCCATCCAGGAATTCGTCGAACAACAGGACGAGACGCTTGCGGACATACGGGACCGACAGCAGCGCCCGCAGGGCCTCGATCCGCCCCTCCTCGATCTCACGGGCAAGTGCGGCTTCCTCCTCCCGGGTCAGGAGCGGAACGGTTCCGATCTTCTTGAGATACAGCACCAGGGAGTTGTCGGTGCGGAAGTCCCTCTCGGCCTCACGGCCCGACTCGGGCGGGACGAGGACGAATCCTTCCCCCCCGGGGCAGGGACCGGTATCTTCGCGAGCCTCCTCCTGGAGTCGGAACAGACCGCCTGCTTCGCCCGGGGACATGGAAAGCCGTTTGCCGTTGCCCATGAGAACCTCCACCAAAACCGCTCTCCGTGTATGCAAGAAACATGCCGCGATGAGGTTGCGGTCCGAAATGCTGGAACCGACTGAAATTACGGTGAAAGTTGGCGACGTCCCCGGCCCCCCGCCCCCCCGCGTGCAACCCGTGCGTGTGAACTTTCTCTACGCTCCCCTGATCGCCCTGGCAGGTGCTCTCGCCCCCCTTCCTTTTTCTTTCCGGTGTGATATACACGGTCTGCTTTCGGGGGGAGGCACAGCGCTTCCGCCCATAACCTGAGAGGTGGAGTCATGATCGTCGGAGTGCCAAAGGAAATCAAGGTCCAGGAGTACCGAGTGGGCGTGACGCCGGCCGGAGTCGGAAAACTCTCCACTGCCGGGCACACCGTGCTGGTCCAGAAGGGGGCGGGGTTGGGGAGCGGGCTCAGCGACGAAGAGTACGTCCGCTGGGGGGCCAAGATCGTCGATACCGCCGAAGAGGTATGGGGCCGTTCGGAAATGATCATCAAGGTCAAGGAGCCGATCACCCCGGAGTACAAGCTGTTCCGGGAAGGTCAGCTCATCTACACCTACTTCCACCTCGCCGCAGCTCCGGAGCTCGCTCCTGCTCTGCTCGAGAAGAAGATCGCTGCCGTCGCGTATGAGACGATCCAGCTTCCCAACGGGAACCTCCCCCTGCTCCAGCCCATGAGCGAGGTCGCAGGCCGCATGGCCATCCAGGTCGGTGCCAACTGCCTCGAAAAAGAGCGCGGCGGAAAGGGCGTTCTCCTGGGCGGCGTCCCGGGTGTCCGTCCCGGCAAGGTCACCATCATCGGCGGCGGCACCGTCGGTACCCACGCGGCCAAGATGGCCATGGGAACCGGGGCCCAGGTCCGCATCCTCGACGTCAACGTCGACCGCCTGCGCTACCTGGATGACATCTTCGGCGGCCGGCTCATCACCCTCTTCTCGGATCCCGCCACGATCCGCGACAGCGTGATCTGGTGCGACCTGCTGGTCGGTGCCGTGCTCGTCACCGGTGCCCGCGCCCCGCAGCTCGTGTCTGAAGAGCTCATCTCCGAGATGGAGCCGGGCTCGGTCATCGTCGACGTCGCGGTGGACCAGGGCGGCTGCATCGCCACCTGCAAGGCCACCACGCACGAGCACCCCACCTACGTCAAGCACGGCGTGATCCATTACTGCGTCGCGAACATGCCCGGTGCTGTTGCCCGGACGTCCACGTTCGCACTGACCAACGTCACGATCGGCTACGGCGAGCTCCTGGCCAACCGCGGCCTCAAGGGCGCCATCGCGGCCCGCTCCGAAGTCGCCGGGGGCGTCAACACCTATGCCGGCAAGGTCACCCACCGCGCCGTCGCCGAAGCCCTCTCGCTGCCCTTCTCCCCGCTCTCCGATCTTCTCTAGGCAGGCCCGAACCGCTACGTGATGATTGCCGGTCCAGTCGATGCCGAAAGAACAGGACTGCTTGCCGCAGGACTGCTTGCCGCGGGTGGCATCTTCCCGTGTCCGTGTGTAATATCGCCCGGGAATATCCCCGGGGGGACGCGTGTTGGTGGCGGCGTCGGAGGTGGACGGTGCTACGACTTCTAAGACCACGCAAGCCAGCCAATGGAATCGAGGCCGAGGTCCTGCCTCACCTTGATGCCCTGTACGGCTATGCGCTCTACCTGACCCGCAACCGGACCGAGGCTGAAGAGCTGACCCAGGACGCGATCCTCAAGGCCATCGCTGCATTCGCCCAGTACCAGGCCGGGACGAACTGCCGCGCCTGGCTCTTCCGGATCCTGCACAACACCTGGCTCAACAAGCTCCGCAAGCGGCACGTCGAGATCGAGCTGTCCGATGCCGCCACTGCGGACCTGGAACAGCGTGAAGATGCTGCGGCCTTCGTGCGGAGCAATCCGAGCCCTGAGGACAGCCTCGTTTCCCAGATGTCCAGAACCCGGGTCCGGGAAGCAGTCGAGTCGTTGCCGCCCGATTTCCGGTCGGTGGTAGTGCTGGCCGACCTCGAGGAGTTCGCATACCGGGAGATCGCTGACATCCTGGCCATTCCCATCGGAACGGTCATGAGCCGCCTGCACCGCGGGAGGAGGCTCCTGCGCGTGCGCCTCATGGACACGGCCCGAGAGCTCGGTCTCGTCGGAGAGTCACTCGACGACCAGGTGGATGACGGTGCGGGCGCGGACAACGTGATGCAGCTCTCTTCCCGCCGCCGGAAGGTGGCGGAAGGAGAATCGTCGGAGGAGCAGCCGTGAAGTGCGACGAAACCCGCAGAGTTGCGGACTTCTATCTGGATGCCGAATTCGAAGAGCGGGAGCGTGTCCAGGTCGAAGCCCACCTGGCCGAGTGCCCCGATTGCCGTGAGCTCTTCCGAGCCCGCCAGGCGTTTTCCGAGGCATTGCGCCGCAAGCTGAACCCTCCCCGGATCCCGGCGGAGGCCCGGGAGCGCCTCGCTGCATCCGTTGCGGCAGCCCTCCGCCCCAGGTCAATCTTCCCTTGGGGGCTCCTGTCCCCCGTCCCCTTGGCCGCGGCAGCGACGCTCCTCGTCGTCCTCGTCACCGGCGGCATCTTCCTGCTCCAGCCCAAGGGGGACGACAACCTGGCACCGCTCGTGGATGAAGCCATCGCAACCCACGAAGCATCGCTCCCGCCCGAAGTCGTGGGCAGTGCGGAACAGATCCGCGGCTTCCTGGCCAAACAGGGGGAGACCGAGGCCGCACCTCCGCTCAAGGAAGACGGTACCACCCGGCTGATGGGTGCAAGGCTCGTGCGGGTCGGAAACCACCCCGCGATCCACTACCGCTACCTGCATCGCGGCCGGGATGTCTCCGTCGTCCAGCTTCCCAACCGCGTTGCACACACGCTCCGCAAGGTCGGCGACGCGCTTCCCAGGGCGGATGTGCAGCAGGCCCGGGTCCTGCTCAACGAGGCCCGTGACGGGCACTCCGTCACGCTCTACGAGAGCCCGGGCTTCACCAACACCGTCGTCGGCGACGTGCCCCAGAACGAGCTGCTCAAGCTGATCCCGGCAAGCCTGTGACCCCTACTTCAGCAGCTCTTCCATTTCGTCGATGGTGCGTGCGAAGAGATCGTAGGTCGACTGCACGATCTCGGGGCTCGTGAAGTCGATTCCGGACTTCTGGAGGATTGCCAGCGGGTAGTCCGAGCCTCCGGCACTCAGCAGGTTGATGAACTGCTGCACCGCCCCCTTCTTGCCGTCCTGGATGCGCTGGGCAAACACGATGGCTGCCATCAGCCCCGTCGAGTACTTGTACACGTAGAAGTTGTAGTAGAAGTGCGGGATGTAGGCCCACTCCATCTCGTCGTTGGGGCTGACGTTGAAGCCCGGCCCGAAGTACTTGACGATGAGCCCGCGGTACAGCTCGCCGAGCCGCTCTGCGGTCAGCGCCCCTCCCTTCTCCACCTCTCCGTGGATGAGCTTTTCGAACTCGGCGAACATCGTCTGCCGCGTGATCGTCAGCCGGATGTTCTCCAGCCGCTTGTTCAGCAGCACCAGCCGCTCTTCCTTGCTGGTTGCCTTCTTCAGCAGGTGGGCAAGCAGCATCTCCTCCTGGAACGTCGATGCGATCTCGGCCAGGAAGATGGGGGCATCGGCAACCGAGTGGGGCTGGGCTTTGCCGGCCAGGTAGAAGTGCATGGCGTGCCCGAACTCGTGGGCCGTGGTGAACACGTCGTCCAGCTCGTTCATGTAGTTGAGCAGGACAAAGGGGTGCGTTCCGTAGACGCCGTTGCAGTAGGCACCGCCCTGCTTGGCCTTGTTCGGGTAGACGTCGGTCCATCCCGAGCCGGGCTCGATCCCCTGGTCGAGGATCGCTAGGTACTCGGCTCCCATGGGCTCCAGGCTCTTCTTCACCAGCTCCACCGCCTCGGCGTATGGGACTTCCTTGCTGAAGTCCGGGAAGAGCGGATTGTAGAGGTCATAGTAGTGGACCGCCTCCACCTTCATCAGCTTCTTGCGAAGCTCCACGTAGCGATGGAGCGTCCGGGGCAGGTTTGCTGCCGTGGTTGCCAGCAGGTTCTCGTAGACCGTCACCGGGACGTTGTCGGCATCGAGCGACATCTCCAGGGAGGATGCGTAGCCCCGAGCCTTTGCCTCGAACACCGCCCCCTTGACCGAGGTGGCCAGCGAGGTCGCCAGCGTCGTCCGGTACTTGGTCAGCGTCCCGAAGTAGGTCTCGACCGCCCGCTTGCGGACGTCCCGGTTCACCGAGCCGCGATACCTCGGGAACGTCGCCGGCCCCAGCCCGACTTCTTTTCCCTGCTCGTCGGCAATCCTCGGGAAATCCGCCTCTTCCATCAGCGCGTTCATCACGTAGTAGGGCCCGTCCCGCATGGGCAGCGTCAACGCTACCAGTGCCTCTTCCCGGGGGGACAGGAGGTGCGCCTGGCGCCGCTTCAAGTCCTCGAACGGGTGGTTGAAGCGGGCAAGCTCCGGCTTCTCCTTGACCATCTCGGTCCAGCGGGCCGTCTCGACCTTCATCAGCTCCGGCTCGAAGAACGAAGCCGTCTCCTGGATCCGGGCCGACAGGGTGGACACCCGGTCCTTGATCTCCTGGAGCTTGGCCTCGTCCATGGCCACGGACCAGCTCTGGAACGCATACGCGTCCAAGGCTTCCGCCTCGTGCTTGAGGTCGTCCAGCCGGTCGAGGCAGGACAACGTCTCCGCTGCCGAGCTGCCCAGCTTTCCCTGGCAGAGCGACAGCTCCGGCATCTTGGCAGCCACCGCGGCAAACCCCTTCTCCCAGGCCTCCAGCCCCTGGAACAACACGTCCAGGCTCCACCGGTGGGTTTCGGGGATGGACGTCCTCACCGCATCTGCGGACGGCGCGAATCCTTCCCCATCTCCCGCACGGCAAGGGAACGCGGCCAGGCACGCCACGACGACCAACCCCAGCGACAATGTCTTCAGATAACTCCGATTCTCCATCACTGCTACCTCCTTCAGTCTCTCGCTCCGTTCCAAGACTTGCCTCACGTCACCTCCCACCCCAGCCGTGCCAACAGATCCGTCACGTCTCGGGCGAAGATCCCCTTGCCGCCTGCAGCGCACCCCAGGCGGATTCCCTCCTTGAACGTGCCGTGGTAGTCACTCCCTGCGGACACGAGCAGCCCGGAGCGCCGGGCGAATCCAAGCGTCACCCTCGTCCACTCGGGTTTCATGTTCGGGTGCCAGGCCTCGACCCCGTCGAACGGCAGGCGGCTCAGCTCCTCGAGTCCCTGGAGGATGTCGTGCCCCTCCCCCGCAAGGCTGTTGGGATGCGCTGCGATCGCCAGGGCACCGGCCTCGTGGATCGCGGTCACGACTTCTTCCGGCGTCGCTTTCCGCTTGGGAACGTACGTCGGACAACCGGGCGTCAGCCAGCGGGCAAATGCCTCCTGGAGATCCTTCACGTATCCCCGGTCCACCAGCAGCCGGGCAAAGTGCGGTCGGGCGATGACCTGGCCCCCGGCGATCCGGGCCACATCCTCCAGGTCCACCTCCAGGCCGTGCTCCCGGAACCGCTCCGACATGAGCA
>Ga0233425_10006479_pt1 | contig 17312 bp, 10 predicted proteins | sample Watercolumn_Towu_2_FD_181712 | JGI IMG/M metagenome (GOLD analysis project Ga0233425, IMG submission 181712) | Freshwater microbial communities from Lake Towuti, South Sulawesi, Indonesia - Watercolumn_Towuti2014_140_MG | ecosystem: Environmental > Aquatic > Freshwater > Lake | place... | reverse complement strand
AACTGCAGCGTCTGAATCGGATACGGATAGGAGTCCCGGACTTTGCCGAGTTGATCGGCTTCTCGAAGCAGGGCCTTTGCCGCCCGCTGCTGGAACTGGTCCGCGGAGTTCGAACGCCGCAGCAGTTCATCCCGAGTTACCGGCTCAAATGCCAGCGATAGTTCCTCGTAACGCGCGCGGAGCGGTCCGCGCACCGGCTTCGCCTTCGGGAGCAGAGCCGCCTCGACCGCGTGGCCCAGTGTCCGGCCATGGGCCTTGGCCCAGGAGATCTCGCCGCGAGGATAGGGGTTCTGATCGCCGCCACAGCCCATCAGAAACAGTGCCACGGTCCCGGGATGTCTGCCTTCGATCTCCTCCTGAGCAAAACCTGCGTAGTCGGCGTTGAACTGCATCAGACTGGTCGAGGTGTTGTGGCAGGCATATCCGAAGAGAATCGCGATCAATTTGTTCTCCGACGACTCGACACGCAGCACGGGCACATCATGATCGACCGGTCCGTCAGGATAGGGGCTGTTCTGGAATCCGTTGGCACTCGGCAACCGTCGATTCATCGCGAAACCGCAGCGGGCATGGCTGGTTCCCAGCGTCGCCGGTTGAAGTTGCCAGGTTGCCTGGGCGATAACGTCGCAGATCATCCCCACCAATCGTTCGAAATATTCCTCGACGCGCTGCCGCTGTTCCAGATCGAGCGGATACATCACCGACAGTTCCAGATCGTCCTTGACCACGGGACCGCAATGCGTGTGCGAGCAATTCATCAGCACGTGGGAGGGCGGAATTCCCAGCTCTTGCTGGACCCGACGCGTGACGGTGTCGCGCAGCACGCGCGGGATCGCAATCAGGTCGCTGCTGAGTATCACGACGCGCGTGCCTGCCTGGTCCTCGAGTACCAATGCCTTGGCGTAGAGCTCGCTCAAGATCCCTTCGGAGGGCCCGGTACGGGATGCATAACCCGCCATCCAGGTCGACTCGCGCGGCGTAATTTTCGTCACCGCGACACCCGCCTTCCACTCGGCTTCCGCAGCGTGAACCCGCGACGATGCGATCGATCGACCGGCTACCAGCCACGACCCCATCAGCACCACGCAACAAACTTTCGCGAACCATCGATATTTCAGCATGTTTGTGCCGTCCTTTCACCGCCCCGCGGTCCGGCCAGCTTATTCCAGTCCGCACGTCAGAACAATTGGCGGGCAGCGCGCGTGCACTCCCGCAGCGCGGCCCGGCGTTCCCCTGAATGCTCAATTCAGGTAGGCTTAACAGGGCAACGGCGAACAGGCATTTGCATGGCGGATTTGCAGCGAGTAACCAGCGTATGAGTACAACCAGCGGTTCACGACTCCGCGATTATCTGGTGGAGCCGCCCCCGGATCCCTATACCGGACCGACGGCCGCCGAAGTGCTTGCGGTGCGCCAGCAGTATTTGACCCCCGGATTGCTCAGCTACTACCAGCAACCGCTTCTGATCGCTCAGGGACGAATGCAGTATGTCTGGGACGACCAGGGCAAGCAGTATCTGGACGCTTTTGCGGGGGTGGTAACCGTGTCGGTCGGCCACTGCCATCCGCATGTGGTCCGACGTGTGCGGGAACAGGTTGGCAAACTGCATCACACCACGACGCTCTACCTGCATCCCACACCCGGCGAACTGGCCCGGAAGCTGGCCAGCCACTTGCCGCAGGAGATCAGCAGTGCCTATTTCACGAATTCGGGCAGCGAAGCCAACGAACTGGCAGTCTTGATGTCCCGCGAGCATACCGGCTCGTCGGAGGTGATCAGTCTGCGCAACGCTTACCACGGCGGAACGCAAGGTACGATGGGACTGGTCGCGGTTGGCACCTGGAAATTCCCTTCGAATCCCAACCTGAACGTCAAGCATGCCACGCCTGGTTACTGTTATCGTTGCCCCTACGGTCTGAGCTATCCCTCGTGCGAGCTGAAATGCGCGCACGACGTTCTGCCGTTGATCCAGCATGAAACCTCGGGCCGCGTGGCGGCATTTATCGGGGAGCCGATCCAAGGTGTCGGCGGTGTTGTGGTGCCTCCGCCCGAGTACTTCCAGATCGTCTACGAAATTGTCCGCCGCCACGGCGGCCTCTGTATCGCTGACGAGGTCCAAACGGCGTTCGGTCGCACCGGCGAGCATTATTGGGGTTTTGAGAACTGGGGAGTTGAGCCCGATATCGTGACCATGGCCAAGGGACTGGGCGGAGGGATTCCGATCGGTGCGTGCGTGACGCGGCGCGAGATCGCGTCGACGATCAAGTCCCGCCTGCACTTCAATACCTTTGGTGGCAACCCGATCAGCATGACGTACGGTCTGGCGACCTTGGAGGTCATCGACGACGACGGGCTGCAACGTAATTCGCTGCTGGTCGGGAATCACCTGCGCGGACGGCTCGAAGAACTCCAACAACGTTTTTCCCTGATCGGAGATATCCGTGGCAAAGGGTTGATGCTTGGCATTGAACTGGTCCGCGATCGCGAAAGCAAGGAACCCGCCTCGCGCGAATTGCTGCAGGTGCTGGAGCTCGCCCGCGAGCGCGGCCTGCTGATCGGCAAGGGCGGACTCCACGGTAACGTGATCCGTATCAAGCCGCCGATGTGCATTACCCGCTCCGACGCCGATTTTATCGCCGACTGTCTGGCCGAAGTATTTCAGCAACTGGCACCGCATCCATGATTCCACTCGATAGTACTCCGCCCCAACCGCCTCGCAACCAGACTCGCCCCGTTCGCATCGGTTCGATCACGATCGGTCATGGGTATCCGATCGCCGTCCAGAGTATGACGGCTACCTACACGCAGGATGTGGACAGTACGAGTGGCCAGATTCAGGCGCTCGTTGACGCAGGCGCCGATGTGGTGCGAATCGCCGTCGATTCGCCGCGTGATGCCGAGGCCCTGGCGGCGATTCGCCAGCGCACCAAGGCCAATCTCGCCGTAGACCTTCAGGAAAACTATCGGCTCGTGGAGAAGGTCGCACCCCACGTCGACAAAGTTCGATACAATCCGGGCCATCTATATCATCACGAACCGCAACGACCGTGGCAGGAGAAGGTTCGCTTGATCTCGGAAACCGCGGCTCGACACGGCTGTGCGATACGCGTGGGAGTGAACTGCGGCAGCGTGGACCCGGCCAAAAAAGAGAAATACGATCCGCTCGATTCGATCACGCCGATGCTGGAAAGCGCCTGGGAACATTGCGAACTTCTGGACAGCCTTGGGTTCACTAATTACTGTGTCTCGCTCAAGGATTCCGATCCGGCCAAGGTCATCGAGGTCAACCGCCGATTCGCGGAACGTCGACCTGATGTCGCGCTGCATCTGGGCGTCACCGAGGCGGGTATTCCCCCGGACGGAATCATCAAGACGCGGATCGCCTTCGAACAGCTGATCAGCCGCGGCATCGGGGATACGATCCGTGTTTCTTTGACGGTGCCGAATGACCGAAAGGGCGAAGAGATCGAGGCCGGACGACGCATTCTGCGGGATATCGCCGAAGGTCGCGTGCGTTCGGTGGTGGACTATGGGCTGAGCACGTTGAACATTATTTCCTGTCCGAGTTGTTCCCGGGTGGAGAACCAGGCCTTTGTGGAATTGGCCGAACAAGTCAAACAGATGACCGGCTACGCCCGCGACCACAAGATCACCATCGCCGTCATGGGCTGCCGGGTGAACGGCCCCGGCGAAACCGACGACGCCGATCTGGGACTCTGGTGCGGCCCCAATTTCGTCAATCTCAAACGGCGTACCGAATCGCTGGGGGCCTATCCCTACGACCAGATCCTCGGCCGCTTGAAAGCCGAATTGGACCAGCTGATTGCGCAACGCTCAACGTCCTAGAGCTTTGTCAAAGCCAAAGGTTCGGTGGGAGCAGGACGGGTCGGGAGACCCGTCCTACGAAAAACGTGGGAGCAGGACGGGTCGGGAGACCCGTCCTACGACTGCTCTGACATTGCACAAGAGCGGAACCCGCGTTCATCCGTGTTCATCCGTGTTCATCCGTGGCCATCCGTGTTCATCCGTGGCCATCCGTGTTCCTCCGTGGCCAATTTTGGCGGCGGTCCACTGGCCTGTATTCAGCCACGGATGAACACCGATGAACACAGCGTCCGTCGTCCCCGCTCCAGGTCGCAGGGGGCGGCAGCGCGGGCCGCGCCACGACCGGATATCAGACCTTCAACAGTTTTCTGGCTTCCTCGTAACCGGCGGACCGGTGCCCGTATTCGCTGGCGGAGACGCGTGCCAGAGCAACGAGTTGTCCCAGTCGTACCGAGGCCCGCATCGACTCAAACTCGGAACGCACCGTCTGATAGTACTTTTCGGCGTGGAGCGCACCGTCTTCGCTGGTCGCGAATTTCAGCAGCAGGTCGAATACCGGGCGTGAAGCATGTCCCAGCGCGCCATAGCGAGCGATCAGCGCCGCGGCTCGGAACTGCTCCTTGGCCCGAATCGCCGTTTCGGTTTCCGCGAGCAAGGTTCGAGCGTCCTCGGACTTAATCTCCGCCAGATGTTCCGTGAACGGATACGGTTGCGGATTGGACCGGCCGCTTTGGCCACCCGTATGGAACGCCCCAACGATCAAGCTGGCGATCACATTGCGAGGCGTACTTACGCGGATGATATTCCGCCAGGCATTGGCCGCGTCCGATGCGTGGACACCGACCGAATCGCCGTGGCAGCTGCCGACCGGCTTGTCGGAGTTCGCCCATTGTTCCGGTCGACCCGGATCGTGGAGCACAAGCAGATTGGCGGCCAGCGAAATCGCTTCGCCGATTTCTTCATGGTTGTACCCCTCCACGATCGCCTGCGCCACGGCATCGGCGGCTTGCTCGCGCGTACCGCGGAAAATCGTCTGGGCAAGTTGCTTGAGCCAGGCATCGTCGCCCACCTTGGTGCCCATCTCGCGCCCCAGCAAATTGTACTGGTCGAGCAACTTTGGGAGCACCGTGCGCACCGGCGATCGTGCGTGGCCGCGTTCGATCATTGATTTTTCCGTATTGGCACAGTAGCGAATCGACTGGCGCAGCAGGCAATGGGCCCACTCGCGTCCCGCCAGGTCAAGTGTATCCCAGGCGCGCCACGCCAACACCACGCGGTGCACGTCCACTTCATCCTGGACCTCGAATTGCAGATGATTGAACGCCTCGCCGATCGGCGCTTTCATCGCGCCGGCAAATGCACGATCCGCCTTCTCGATATCGCCCGTGCGCGCCACCTCCTGCAGATGCGCACCCACTTCCACGCCCGCCGGCAGCGTTTCTTCGTCGACTTCGTGCAGGATCTCGTTCTTGCGTCCTCCGAATTCCTGGATTCGGTTTGCATTGCGATACAGGACTTTCAACACCGGAAGCGGTTGCTGCTCCGTCGGCAGTTCCTGAGCCATACGGTAGGCCGGAGCCAGCGCCATGAACGTGTGAAAACCGACATAATCCTGACCGCCGAATGTGCGAGCATTTGAGAGGGCGCCGGCGGCGACCAGCGTCCGCAGGCTCGTGCCGCTGTTCAGTTGGTGCACCAGTTCGGCCGTCAACTTCGCCGGTTCGGTCTCCTGCATCATGGCCACCAGCGGTTCGAGCTTGCCGAAATTCAGTGCGCGCTCCGCTTCCGCAGCCGAAAGTTCGGCCAACCCAAGGTCCGTCGCCAAGGACGTCCCGAGACCCGCCAAGAGCATCCCACGCCCAACTTCTCCCAAGAACTCGCGACGAGAATTTCGATGCATGGATCCGCCCTCCCCTGAAAGTGAACTCGACGTCGTTGGAAGTGGTCGGCACTTCGCTGACCGAACCGTCCATCACGGCGCCGCCATATCGCATAGCTGAACACTTATCGGTTCCAATTTCAATCAAAGTTTGGGTTGGTTTTGCGACGTAGGGATTTGCTTGAGTCCCGCCAAGGGCCATAGCTAGAATGAATTGCGTATCTGCGGCCTGGCGGAATCCCGCTGGCGTCGAGTTTTCCAATAATTCGTCCCGGGGGGGATCGAATTCATGGGGCTTTGCGTTTTGCGAATGGGCATCGCGCGCCGGGACGGCGAGCCTCGTGCGATCGTGCCGCCGAAGCGGGCAGCGCGGCGGCCGTCGATGGGTTGGCCTGCTCGGCGATTCGAGCCGCTGGAGGATCGTCGGGCTTTGGCGACGGTGTCGCTGTTTCCGGTCGCGGATAACACGCTTTACGAGAACGCGACGGGTGCCTTGAGTAATGGCGCCGGCGTTTCGCTGTTTGCCGGCGTCACGACACAGACCTCCGGCGCGATCCGCCGCGCGGTCCTGCGATTCGATGTCAGCTCGGAGGTGCCGCCAGGCGCCGTGATCGACGATGTCGATCTGACGCTCCATGTCTCAAAGACGATATCCGGCGATCGCGAACTTGCTTTGTACGCCCTGCTCGCAGAATGGGGAGAGGGAACCTCCGACGCCGCGTTGCAGGAAGGCTCGGGAGGCGCGTCAACCACCGATTCCGCTACCTGGAAGCACCGGTTCTTTCCGAATACCAACTGGACGAATCTGGGTGGCGATTTCGCCAGCCAGCCCAGTGCAACATTGACCGTCGGCGCGCCCGGCAGCTACACCTGGTCGGATCCTCGCATGATCGACGACGTGCAGAAGTGGGTTGATCAGCCGACCAAGCAATTCGGATGGTTGCTTAAGGCCACGAATGAAACCGAACGCGGCAGCGCCAAGCGGTTCGATTCTCGGCAGGCGAGTCCCACTTCGGTGCGGCCGGTGCTAACCGTTCAGTACACTGAATCGGGACCTGTGAACAAGGCACCAGGTCTCGACCCGATTGGCGCGCCGCCTCCGGTTCTCGAGGATTCCGGCGAGCAACTAATGGAACTGACCGGCATTAACGCCGGTGCGGACGAACAACAGGTTCTGACCGTGACGGCCACCTCCAGTGATCCGGGAATCGTGCCGCACCCGCTCGTACATTACGCAAGTCCGTCGGCAACGGCAACGTTGCGATTCCAGCCTGCGCGCGACGCCTTCGGTGCCGTCACGATTACGGTGACGGTGCAAGACGATGGAGGTACGGCACGAGGGGGCATTGATCGGATCGAACGGCAATTCGATTTGAATATCCTGCCGGTCAATGACGAACCGAAGATCACGCCTGGGCCCGATATCGAGGCGACCGACGAAGACGGGCAGCGGGTGGTAAAGTCATGGGCCACGGAGATTTCGAGGGGACCCATCAATGAAAATGGACAGTCCCTGCAGATTCAGGTGGAAACCGATGCGGCCCATCTTTTCGCGGTTCCGCCTGCCCTGTCGACGGACGGAACGTTGAGCTTCTCACCACTCCCAAACACGGCAGGCACCGCCGAGGTGACGGTGCGGCTGGTGGACGACGGTGGAACCGAGAATGGCGGCGTGAACACGAGTCCAACGGTCCGGTTCCTGTTGACCGTTTCGAAGCCCCATCCCTGGCACAACGCAAAGTCCCCTCCGGACGTTGACGGAGACGGACGCATCCTGCCGATCGACGCCATCCGGGTGATCAATTATCTCAATTCGCCGCTCGAAAAGAACGTGCCGGCGGATGCGGCACAGGGGCCACTCTATTACGACGCTGCGCCGAACAATCTGATCGCGCCTCTGGACGCACTGCTGGTGATCAATCAGTTAAATGCGGGCATGGCCGCTGAGGGGGAAACGGCGATACCGATAACGGTCGATCGGGAGTATGCCGTCTCGAGGTGGCGCGTCCCGTCACGAAGGCCGAGTTCCCCAATCCTGGCTCCATCACCGGTCCCAGGGGAATTGCAGGGTTGGCGGGTGACGGTACCGGCCCATTTGCAGCCGGAGCGAAGCGCCGCACCCTGGTTCCAGTTGCACCGTAAAGTCGCGCGCACGGAGGACGCGTTGCGGCCCCGATTCGATCTCGACCGATTCGAATTCATGCTCGGCGTAGCCTCCAGCCTGGATCGTGACTCTTCGTGATTCGGTTTGATCGGTATTGACCAGGGTCACGTCCGTGCGATCGGCCGATAGTCGATGCACCAGCGCTGCGACGCCTTCCGGTAAACCGGCTCGCCGCCTCTGGGGATCGAAGTAGCGCAAGCGCGCCTGCAAGACATTGCCCTGGTTTCCGGGATGAATGCCACCCAGCATCAATGCGACCAGCGACCCGGCGCTGGCGGGATTGAATCGCATCGGATCGTCCGCCAGTCGCGTGTCAGGAGTCGACGCATCGGCGCGCATTCCGGCGACCTGAAGGCGCAGCCGTTCCAGATCGGCGCGCAAAGCACGCTCCGGATATCCGGGATCGTTGCCTCTCAGGAAGGCCAACCAGGGCTGGTCGGTATCGAGCCGCAAGACGGTTGCCGCCGCGCCCGACGGGTCGCGTGACTGCCATTGCAGGTCGTGATCGCGGCAGGACAGATAGTAAAGCTCCAACACGTGGGGCAGGTACGGTTCCGGCGTGTAGTTGTACCACCCTTGGTCGCCGAACATTTTTGGATAGACCCGCTTGCCGTTCTCCAGCTTGACCTGTGCGTTCACTTTCGCAATTTGCTTTCGCCATGGTTCAAGGTAACGATCATTGCCGGTCAGAAGATAAGCGTTCATGAAACCGGTGAACGCCTTGTTGGTCGTGTTGCGATGGGCCGTACTGCCGTCCTGGGGCACGGTGACCGAAAATCCCCAGCCGTAGACGCCGCCGTACCATTTGCCGTCGGCGGCGCCTCCGATGGTTCCGTCCAGACCAATATTGCTGGGGATGATATCGTTGTTGGCCGCCATCCGTTCGACCCAGGCGTCGACATACTCCAACAGCCAATCGCGATACTTCTGCTGCCCGGTGAGCATGAACGCGTTCAGGGCCAGCGTCGTGGCCAGCAGGTTCTGAGGATGGTCTCCGACGATATCGTTGTAGTCCCGGAAGTGGTCGAGCATCTGCTGGTAGTTCTGTTCTCCATGGCCCAGGTGAAAGCGATTCTCGACTTCGATCGGATCGCCGGCCCAGTCGACGGCAGTGGCTTTGCGGAGCAGCGGGCCGCGGCTGCCGTTGAACAGGCTGCGGATCAGGCGATGACGCGGGTCGTAATTCGCCGCGCCGGGATCCTCGTTCATATAGAAGCCGGCGTACCGCAGCACGCGCTGCTGGAAGCGACGATCGCTCGGATCGCTCAGCCCCTGCAGATTGAATACCGTGAGCCCTTCCCCATTGTGCAGCCAGTCGAACGAGACCGGGAACTCCTTGTAGTACATTCCGTCGCGCGCCATCGGAACGTCGCTGGTTCGGGCCAGGGTATATTGACGCAGGTGTCCTTCCCAGGCCCGCTTGTACATCGCCAACATCTCGTCGGACCCGCCCAACGCGTGCAGGAGCGGCCAGTCGTTACAGCACTCCATAGCGTCGTCCGGTCCGTCGTCGCCTCCCCAGCGTTCCACGCAGAGCAGAAACCCGCGTTCGTCAAAGTACTTCTGAAAGAACTCCCGGCACGCTGCGTTGTTCGCGCGCAACAGTTCGCCTTCCAGCAACGCCCAAGCGGGAGGGGACATGGGCGTCACGATGCTCCAGTCGGAAGTCTGGCCCGTGGCCAGCCTGGCGCCGCCTGCGACAACCGCCAACAGCACCGTGAAACCAGCTGCCGTGCAATGCCCGAAAATCCGGTGAAGTGCCATGGCGCGACCTCCTCGCGGTTGTCGGCGGGGTCACGAAGCGCGGCCCGTCGAATTGTCCGATGGTGCGATTACTTTTTCAACCAGCGTTCCAGCCATTCGAGAATCGTCTCATGCCAGACAATGCTGTTCCTGGGTTTGAGTACCCAGTGATTCTCGTCGGGGAAGTAAAGCAACTGCGACGGAATTCCCTTGCGCTGCAAGGCGGTGAACGTCGCGATCCCTTCCACATCGACCAGGCGGTAATCGAGCGCGCCATGGATGACCAGGGTCGGCGTCTGCCATTGGACAATGTGTCGGCTCGGCGAAAACTTCTCGTACAATTCCGGCTTCTCCCAAGGAACGCCTTTGAATTCCCATTCGGGAAACCAGAGTTCTTCGGTCGTGAAATAGTTGCTGAACTCGTCGAACCCGCCATCGTGGTTGACGAGGCACTTGAAGCGGTTGGTATGGCCGTTGATCCAGTTGATCATCCAGCCTCCATACGACGCGCCCAGCGCGCCGACCCGTTCGCCGTCCAACCAAGGATAGCGAGCCAGTGCATCGTCCAGCCCCAGCATCAGATCCTCGAACGGCTTTCCGCCCCAGTCGCCGGAAATCGAATCGGTGAACGCCTGACCGAACCCGGTGGATCCGTGGAAATTGATCGCGATCACCGCGTAGCCGGCTCCGGCAAAGGCCTGCGGGTTCCAGCGATAATGAAAATGGTCCTCGATCGCGCCTTGCGGGCCGCCATGGATAATAAACGCCACCGGGTATTTCTTGCCGTCAACAAATCCTACTGGTTTCAGCAGCCAGGCCTGTACCTTTTCGCCCTTGTGCCCTGCAAAGTGAAACTCGTCCGGCGCTGACATTCTACAGAGCTGCATTCGAGCGTCGGTGAAATGCGTGAGCTGCCGTGGATCGCTGCCGTCCAGCGCGGCACTCCAGATCTCGACCGGCTGCGTCAGCGAATCGCGGCCGAATACCAGACGCTTGCCGCCGCCGGCCAACGCGACGCCAAAATTGTAATGCTCGTTCAACACGGGCTGCACCGAACCGTTTTCCAAGGTGACGCGAAACACCTTCTGTCGCGCCTGTTCGTTGGCGGTGACCAGCATCGATTTTCCGTCGGCGAGCCATTCGATCGATTCGGCCGATCGATCCCAGGCCGCGGTAACCGGCCGCGATGTACCGCGCTGGCGATCGTAAAGGTGCACCACGAGCCGATCGGCCTCGAAACCAGGGCGGGCCATCGCGCGGTAGGCGATCCAACGACCATCCGGCGAATAGGCCGGGCCGGTGTCGGTTGCCCGATTCTCGGCCGTGATGCAGCGCGTTTCGCCCTGAGCCAGATTGACGGAGTAGAGGTTAAGGTCGGTGCTCCAGGCCATGTCGGGGCCAAGTTGCGCCGTGTAGGTAATCTCTTGACCATCGGGCGCCCAGGCGAAGTCCTCGCTGCCTCCGAACGGCTTGATAGGACAATCGGCGTCGATGTTCAGCATGATGTCCCGCGGCTCCGCGGTGATACGCCAGCCACCGCCCGCGCTGAACTCAATCGGCGCCACGAAAATGTGACTGCGCTTGCCGTCTTTCCAGCTGTCCCAATGCCGGATCATCAGCCGATCGAACTTCATCGCCTTGACGGGACTCTCGGCCCTGGCTTGATCGCGCTTGGCCGTTTCGGCCATCGACGAGCCGGGGTAGACCTCGGCGCTGAACGCCAGCTGATTGCCTTTGGGACTCCATCGTGGCGTGTCGACGTCCACGGGAAATGCGCTTAACGGCGAGGCCTCGCCGCCATCCAGCGCGATCGTCCAGAACTGCCGCGAGCCGCTGCGGTTGGATACGAACAGGATCGACTTGCCGTCGGGCGCCCAGATGGGGCTGGAGTCGGTGCGGGTTTTTGCACTCGTCAACTGCCGCAATCGAGTCCCGTCGCTGGCCATCACCCAGAGATTTGTGGTGGCCTTGTTGGACTCCGGATCCCATACTCGAACCGTAAATACGATCGACTGGCCATCGGGCGAAACCTGGGGAGCGCCCACCCGTTCCATTCGCACCATGTCGTGAACGCCGAAGGGATGCGGCTGGCTTAGATCGGGAACCGTCTGCCCCAAGGCCACAACACCCTGGTCGCTCCACGCCAGCGTTAACGTAGCGGTTAAGAGTAAGTAGAACTGCCAGGCGCCGTTAATGACTTGCTGATTACCGGCTGTCCGATGCAGAGATTGATATTGATTATGTGATTCCATGGTGAAAGAGTCCGTGGAAGTGCAATGTGAAGTGGCCCGAATTTCGCACGAGGACAAGAACAAGGCGCTCGCATCCTCGATCACCGCTTGATCGCTTGCATTTTCTAGCTTTGCGATTGCTGTCCTGTCAACGGCCTGAGATCAGCGTCTGTAGGGATCAGTAGGGTGGGTCGAGGTACTCCGAGGCCCACCAGAACTCCCAGGTATTTCCTGGCCGCCGTTCTTATCAGCACCACCGCGGCCCCCCCGCGGTAAGGCGAAGGATGGGCGGAGAATCTCTGCAGGTATCAATTCCTGCTGTTGGGGCCTCGCTTGGTTTGACCACCTGCTCGTGCGCTCCCTTGGGCTTTGGTTCGTGACGACGATTTACGAGTCCCAGACTTCGGCACTGATTTCGGCGCGGATTTCGGCGCGGATTTCGGCGAAACGGCGGCGCGGCGCTGTGCCGCAGCTGATCGTGATTTGCTCTTCGATTTCGACTTGGACTTCCATTTCGCCTCCACTTCGGCAATCCGAAACTCGACGATCTGGCGGATGAGTTTCAAAGGCAGCGGCTTGTCGAGCGGGAACTGTACGGAGCCTTTCGCAGAGGCGTATCCCGAAAGTTGTTGCTGGAATTCGCGGATCGCACTGGGGGTCGGATAGAAACCGATGTGGGTCTGAAAGCCGCCGAAATGCACCAGATTCTCGTGCTGAACATAGGTCGGAATCTGGTATTTGATCGTCTCAACGGCCTGTGGCGCCGCCTTCCGAATGGTGGCGCGGACTTGTTCCAGCAGGCGCTGCGTCAACTCCGGGAATCGCTGGACATACTCGTCAATCGAATTTGGCGGCGAAGCAGAATTGTCCATCGATCTTTCTCCTGAAATCAGTGCAAGGGCAATCACGAGAAACGGGATGCGGTGGGAACCGCCGCCGATGCGGCGACGGCGGTGCGCAGCGGCATTAAACCGCCAGGCGGCAGCCTCGTCCAGCAGGCAACGCCCGAGTACCTCGACCCACCCTGCGGCCTGGGCTGTTAAAAAGTCTTCATTGATTGGTGGGAAACGTGTTGCGCTCGACGTGCCGTTTTCGCGCGATCGGATTCCGAGAGCCTGTGGGTGGGTCGAGGATGGGTCGAGGGTGGGTCGAGGTACTCCGAGGCCCACCAGAACTCCCAGGTATTTCCTGGGAGAGTGCGGCAGAACTTCGACAACGCGTTGGCAAATTTCGACATGCCGGGTGGTGTCGTTCTTGCGTTTCAAAATGGTTGCGCAGCCAGAAGCGGGCCTGAGCATGATTGACGGTTGACACAATGGATCGAAGTCGCGCACCCAGCACGGTTTGGCGCGCGATAGTGATCCATGCGCGCTCCGCGGCGGGCGCGACACTCCGATCGAGCTTGCTAAGTGGGAACGGCCGTAATGAAAGTGTGGATTCGTGCCAAATCGTTCTTGTGGCACGGACTTTGCTTGCATGTCGTAAGCGACGTTGCGAATTTGCGGGAAACTTCCCGCGCAATTCACGACGGAATTGTTGCCAAATTTATGAACGCGAGTAGGATGAAGCTATGGAACGAAACTCTTCAGCAACCGGCACGAGTCGCCGATCCGGGTATCCGTCCGTTCACCGAACTCTGCGATTCGAATCGTACGAAATGCGGCTTGCCTGCGATGCCGCCTTGGGGTCGGCGGCGGCATCGATGGCCGAAGGCGAATCGACATCGATGCCCGACTTCCAGTTGGTGGACCTGAACCCCGAATCGCCCCGCTACCAGCAGTCGATTTCTCCGCGTGATTACCTGCGGCAGGTTTCCGCCTGGTACTTCTCCCATTCGACGTGAGGTTACTGCCGTAGCCAGTTCGGCTACCTCGATACGATGCAGAAGGAGTTGTCGGCTGAGCATCCGCTGCTGCGGATCACGATCGGCGGGGTCAACCAGGTCGGTTACGACAGCGGAAATGCGGCAATCATGGCCGGCCGCAAGTTGGCCTGGATGCAGGATATCGATACCGATCAGAATTCCAACGGCGAAGTCTGGGATGACTGGCAAGCGGTCTGGCGCGACGTGTTTGTGCTCGATGGCGCGAATTCCAAAGTGAATCTCTACAACTTGACGGTTCACGATCTGCGCACGCCCGCGAACTATGCGGAACTCAAGTCGATTCTGATCGATTCGGCGATGGTGTCGCAGAAACCGTTCACGAACGAGTCGATCGCTGTGGATGTCGACGGTAATGGCATCGTGGCGCCTCGCGACGCGCTGCTGGTCATCAATCGGCTCAATTCCGGCGGCGGGGGGACGATCGCGCCGCCGACAGGAACTTCGATCAGCGAGTATATCGACGTCGACGGCAACTTGATTGTCGCGCCGCTGGATGCGCTGCGGGTCATCAATGTGCTGAATCAGCGTACCGGTGGCGGTGAAGGCGAGGCGGCGGCGCCGGCGAGTGGGCCGATGCTGGAAGAGTCGTTCGGTTCAGAAGCAGCAACCGGCGAGTTGCCTGTGGGCGCCGTTCGAAACGCACTGCTGGAACCAGTGTCGGCGCACGAGTGGTTCTTCGCGCAGTGGGGCTCCGAGGATGGGAGCGGGATTGGCGAACCGTTGCTCGGGACTCGATTGCGGCGGCCGCGCTGAGTTGCGGGCCGCCGTGTCGATGTCGGAGTGCGACTACTGGATGTCGCGGTTTTTCTTGGCCAGCGCCTTTCCAATGAAGTCGCTCAGACCGGGACCGCGGAGGTTCTTGACCGTCGCCACGATTTCGCCCGAGTCCCCGTCGACCAGCAGTACGAACGGGATGCTGCTGACGTCGTACATCTCGCCCAGCGTCGTGTCCCACATCTTGCCTTCGTAGATCTGTTCCCAGGGCATGCCCTTTTCCTGGGCAAAGGCCGCGACTTTCTCGGCCATATCCTTGTTGTCAAAGCTGACGCCGAGAATCTCAAAACCTTTGTCGTGCCAGGTCTCGTACGCTTTCTTGACGTTGGGCAGTTCGGCAATGCACGGTCCACACCAGGTGGCCCAGAAGTCGAGCATCACCAGTTTGCCGGCGTAACTCTTGGGGAATTCGATCTCCTTGCCGTCCAATGCCGTCATTTTGAACGGCAGGGCCTTTTTGCCGACCGCCAGATCCGGAGGCAACGGCGTGACGGGCAGTTCCTGTTCCGCCTTCGCCAACTGCAATCCGCCGTCGCCCAACCGCAGTTCGTAGGTTGTTCCCGTGAAATTGAACGGTCGCCCGACCGCGATTATTTCGCGTTTCGCACTGCGGACCTTGTTGCCGTCGCGATCAATCCAAAGCGACGTGCGGGCGGTTGGTTCCCCGCCGAGAAACGTACTGAACGCCTTGCCGTCCAGATTCAGTTCCAATTCGTATCCGTAGTCGGCGTAGTAGAGCACGGTGTTCTTGAGCGGTGCGCGTTGTGGATCGGTGGGATCAAATCGATAGGCATTGACGGTACCGCGCCGGTCGGCGTCCAGGGCGACTTCGAAACTCCCGTTATGCATCGTCAAGTTACCCGCCTTTCGGCTTTCCCACTTGGCAACTCCGTCGTTGGTGAAGTCCCCGTCCGCATTGCCGTCGACAAACAGGCGAGCGTCTTTTCCTTCGGGCTCATCGAGAATGAAACCGAAGGAGCGCGTGCCGATTTTGATGGTGCCATACTTGGGGGATGCCAGGCCGTCCGGAGCCGTCTTGACCGCGGATGCGTCGTCGTTCATTTCCGCCCGGATCGGGCTGTAGCCGCCGACACGTTGAGTCGCTCCGCTGCCGATGAATCTGGTTTGCACCGGTTCGGCGCCGACGCCGACCGCTGCCACGAGTACCAACGTGGAAATCATGAGACCACTCCTGTAGTCAAGAAACGAGGATCGACGCAAGGCCACTATATCGCACCGATTTCCCCGTAGTCAACTATTGGAAGGCTACGCGGCACGCGCGCGCTTTGCTGGCTCGGTAGCGCCCGCGCCGCCGTCGGTCTTGCCGTCAAACCGCCGGGCTCGCTGGACAGGACGGGCGATCGACTTGCCGCGGCGAAATTCGGCCAGGGTCGATCGGGCTTCCAGAAAAACCGTTTGCAGCACGACCCGCGTGCCCTGGGATTCAGGTTCCTGAACGCGCCGAGCCAGTCCGAGGGCGGCCAGTCGCATCGCCGCGCTCAGCGCGAATGCCATCGAGTACCCCGCAATCGGATAACCGCCGATCGAAAACGACCAGTCCGACCAGCGAGTCAGCAGGTACCCCGCCAGAATCGCCGTCACACCGCCGACCATGCCGGCCAGCGCCGTGCCGCTCGCGATGAACATCGCGCGTCCCGCGCTGGGAGAGTATTTGAGCATGTAGCCTTGATGGGCAATGTTGATGCCGGCGTTGAGCTGCGCATCCATCATCAGCACGGGCACCAGGAACCAGAAGGCCCATGTCGGGTTCGCCGGTATACAAAGCAGCGCCAGCATGTTCAAGGACTTGAGTGCCGTGCAGCCGATCAACAATGGTCGGTGCCCGAACCGTTCGGCGATCTCTCCGACGCGGCCGGAAACCATCGCACCGCCGAGCCAGGAAACCGCCCACAGCATCAGGACCGCAAACAGCGACATTCCCACCTGTTCCAACAGGTAGACACCGATAAAAGGCGCGCCGATCATTGCGGCAAAGTGCCAGAAACAGGTAAATTCGACAAACGATCGAAACTGACGGTCCCGCAGTGGAATCAAAAATACATCGCGCAGTCGCGGTCGCTCGATGCGCGGAACCGGTGGCTCGTCGATCTTGAGGAACAACAGCAGATCGGCCAGTCCCACAATGGTTCCGGCCGTCATCAGCAGTGCGAATGCGGTCTGCATCGGGAGTCCGGATTTCCAGAACAGCAGCGCAGCCAGCGCCAGCGAGCCAAATGCGGTCCACTGCTGCCAAAGATGTCTTTGGCCCCAGAAGCGGCTCAGCCCTTCACGAGGCAAGTAATCGCCCATCCAGGACATCCACATCGGCGTCGACAGATGCAGCAGTGCGTGGTTCAGCACGCCGGCGACAATCAGCAGGGCGATCCAGGTGGTTCCGTCCACTTGCGGCATCAGAATCGGGCCAAACGCGACCGGCAGGAATGTCAGCCGCTGCATAACCGAGATGGCAAACCAGGTCCAACGGCGGTATCGCATTCGGTTGACCAGCACCGCCGCCAGGAACTGCATGAAGAACAGTCCGGTTGGTAAAGCGCCCAGGATGCCAATATGCAGGCTGCTGGCGCCAAGCGAACGGGCATATTCGACGACCAGCGGCGAGGTCGTCAGCTGCGTGTAGACCATCGCCAGTCCGCCGCCCAACACAATCACGCGTTGAGCAGCAGGCAGGGGCCACTTCGCGGTCCAACTCGACGAAGTCTTCCCCGTATCCCCACCCGTTCGGTTTTCCATCGCCAGAACGCCCCCGGAAAAAGTCGGGAATGTAGCAACCCACGGCGGTCGTGGCGAGTA
>Ga0233425_10006478_pt1 | contig 17315 bp, 17 predicted proteins | sample Watercolumn_Towu_2_FD_181712 | JGI IMG/M metagenome (GOLD analysis project Ga0233425, IMG submission 181712) | Freshwater microbial communities from Lake Towuti, South Sulawesi, Indonesia - Watercolumn_Towuti2014_140_MG | ecosystem: Environmental > Aquatic > Freshwater > Lake | place... | reverse complement strand
TCTTCGAGCTCCAAGACATACCTGCCCCCCGCCGCGAGCTTCAGACCGGCGACGTGCTGCTCGCGCCCCTCCCTGTCCACTGCGCGGACGTCATAGCGGCCCGGTCCCGGTACGGGGACGCGCACCTTGCCCCCGACCTCGAGCCCGGACTTCAGGAGATCCTGCCCCCAGAGGGCAGCCTGCTCGGCGCTGCCCGAGTGGAGCGCCTCCCGGCCAGCTCCGCGCACCTTCGCGCTCTCGCTCAGGTAGAGGTTGTTCACGATCGCGGAGGTGCGGTTCTCGACCTGGAGCTCGACCTCGCCCTTGCCGCTCGGCGTGCCGAGAGTGTGCAAGCGTGAGGGCGCCCCACCGCCACAAGCGGCGACGAGCCAGGTGAGCACGAGAATACAGGACCGTCGGTGCATGAGGCGGCATCGTACCCCACGCCGAGGTCCGTGTTACACCTCGCCGAACGTGCCTCCTTGGCCTGGCCGGGAAGCCGGGCCGTCCGGTGGCGTAGGAAGGTGCCTCCGCATGCCTGTGTTCGACCTTTCGTTGAAGCGAGCCCGCCTGCTCGTCGCCGCGCTCGTCCTGGCGGCCTGCGGTGGCGCGCCGACGTCCAAGGGGTCCAGCGCGCCCACCGGCGACGCCAAGGCTGCGAAGGCTGATGGAAAGAAGGACGCGGGCGGTCGTCACGTCATCCCCAAGGGCGAGCGCGTCCCGAGCGAGAAGCTCGTCGACCGACGCAACCGCAGCGCGGTGGCGGACGACACCATCGGCGTCGTCACCAACAAGCGCGCGAAGCCCCCCAAGACCTCTGCCGAAGTCTACAAGGCCGTTGCGCCCGCCACGGTGATCATCCGCGCGGGCGGCGGCCTCGGCAGCGGCGTGATCATCGACCCAGCCGGGTGGGTCCTCACGAACCACCATGTCGTGGCCCTGGGTGAGCAAGACCAGTTCAAGACCAAGGTCACGGTCGTGCTCGGCAAGCTGAGCGAAACCGGCGGGATGGTGCGGTTGAAGAAGGAGTACGAGGCCTTCGTCCACAAGTCCGACAAGCTGCGCGACATCGCGCTGCTCAAGATCGTGGACCCGCCCGGGAAGCTCCCCACCGTCGCGATCGCGAAAGAGGCGCCCCAGCCCGGTCAGCAGGTGATCGCGCTCGGACACGCCGGCGCCGGCATGCTGTGGGCGCTCAAGGCCGGGGAGATCTCGGCCATGGGCAAGCTCAGCGAGCAGCTCGCCACGCTCGCGCAATTCAAGGACGACAAGGCCGGGCACGAGGCCGAGGACAAGTTCAAGAAATACCTCGACGAGCGCAATCTCGGGCTCGTGATTCAATCCACCTGCAACATCCTGCCGGGTGACAGCGGTGGCCCGCTCCTCACCAAGGCTGGACAGCTGATCGGCCTGAACGCGTTCAGCAACCAAGACCCCAGGACGGGCGGACTGCTCAGCTTCCACATCCACAAGAACGAGCTCGCCGAGTTCGTGAAGGATCGCCCGGCCCGCCCGGCGCGTCTGGTGCCGGACCCCTGGAAGGATGGCGGCGGCGATGCCAACTACGAGGACGTGGACCTCGATGGGCGAGTCGACGCGCTCGTGCTGGAAGGTCGTCGCGCCTGCAGCTTCTGCCCGCGCCAGAGCGCGGCAGTGTTCTTCGACATCGACCAGGACACCTACCGCGGCGTCACCACGCTGCCGCCGCTGGCCGAGACCTACGAGAAGCGGAAGTTCGACGCCGAGCTCGTCTACCTGCAGGTCGAGCGCGCGACGTTCCTCTGGTACGACACCGACAACGACGGCTCGTTCGACCTCCTGATCCACGACCCGGGCTCCACCGGGCGCTCGTCGGCGGCGTACCGCATCAAGAAGGACGGCGACTTCGAGAAGGACGAGGCAGCCAGCAGCGGACGCGACGTGCGCAGCGCGCTGATGAAGGACGATGCGCTGCGCGCGAGCCTGCAGCGCATCGCCAACGCCGCGTTTCCCCAGCACTACGTCGAGGCGGGCTCGACGAGCAACGACGCGCTCCCGGCGCCCGTCGGCAAGACCGGCAAAGCGACGCTCTCCGACCTGGACTACGACGGGCAGATGGACGCGGTGCGCGTCGACTCCGCGTTCAGCTATCGCCTCCTGGTGGACGTGGACAGAAACAGCGTCGGCTCGCTGGAGCGCCAGTTCGACCTGGCGACGAAGCCGGTGAGCATCGACGCGGAAGTGGCCGTCGTCTCCCAGGCCAACCACATGTGGATCTGGTACGACACGGACGACGACGGGCGCTTCGACCTGGTCCTGCACTCACCGGGCGCGCGCCTGTACGTGGCGGCCGCGGCCTGGCGTGTCGATGCCAGCGGCAACCGCACGCCGGCGCCCGAGCAGGTTGGCCGCAAGCTGATCCGCGCCGACTTGCTCGGCTCGCCGTCACAGGCGGCGCAGCTCAGGAGCCTGGTCGGCAAGGGGTTCCTCAGCATCCTGAGCACGGGCAGCGACACCGGTATCGGATCCTTCCCCGATCCCATCGCGGACCATCGCGGCGCGAGCTACGAGCTCTTGGACGTCAAGGGCGCGCAGAAGTCCGTGGTGATGGTCTACGCCCAGGGCAGCGACGGCTACCTCGTCGACCTCGACGGCAACAGCCTGCGCAACACGCCCGCCAAGCCGAAGGACCTGCCGAAGCTCGCGGAGAGCGGCAAGCTCGACATCGAGTTCGCCTACTTCCAACGCAATGGTCTGGCCTGGGCGTACTACGACGTCGACTCCAAGGCGGGTTACGACATCGTGCTCTACGCGTCCGACGCTCGAGGCGGGAAGGCGGATCTCGGCTACCGCATCGACGCGGCCGGAAAGGTCACGCTCGACGACTCGCTGAAGGGCAAGCCGATGGTGAGCCACAGCCTGTTCACGAAACCTGCGGACAAGAAGCGGCTGGAGAAGCTCGCCAAAGAGCTGTTCGGGAAACGCGCTCTGGAGTGACCTACAGCTTGGTCGCCTGCAGGATGGTCTGGATGGCGATCAACGCGCCGATGGGGAACAGGATCCACAGGTAGCGCGACTGGTGATCTCTGAGCTCGTTCAGCGCCGCGCGCATCTGCGCGAGCTCGGCGAGCATGCGCTCGCTGTCCGACGCGGGCTCTTTGGCCTTGGCCGCGGGCTTCGACTTCTTCTCCTCCGGCGCCGGTGCGTCCGAGTCCCGATCGTCGTCCTTTTCCGCCACTGCTGCTCTCCTTGCCTCGGGCCCGGTGGATGCCGAGCCCGGGCGATTGTGTCCGGTTTGCGCGCGCCGAGGAAGAGCGCACTTCGCGGGACCGCTTTCCGGGCCCCCGCCGCCGTGCTGAGATCCGGCTGATGAGCGAGGCCACGCGGCGCCAGCTGCTCCAGCTCGGGCTCGGCGGGGCCGCGGTGCTCGCCCTGGGTGGCGGCCTGCTCAGCTGGGTCCGCGGCGGCTACGCGCTGCTCCCCGGCGAGGTGGCCATCGGGCTGAGCGTCAAGCAGCTCTGCGTGGCTCGCGCGCTGGTCGAGACGCTGACTCCGGGGGGAGACGGCTTCCCGTCGGGGCGCGAGCTCGGCCTCGTGCAACGAGTCGACGAGCAGGTCTGGGCGGCCGACGAAGCCATGGCGGCCGATCTGCGCGCGGCCCTCGAGCTCATCGAGCACGTGCCGCCTCTGTTCGGGCGCTACCGGCGCTTCTCCGCGCTCGGGCCCGCGGCGCGTCGTGAGGTCTTCGAGGCGCTGTCGCGCTCGCGCCGCAACCTGTTCGTCCAGGTCGCCTCGGCCATGAAGCAGCTGATCCAGATCTGCTACTACACGGACCCGCGGGTGTGGCCGGCCATCGGTTACGACGGTCCATGGGTGAAGGAGCCCAAGCCGCCGGCCAGCGCCAGCGCCTACGCCCGGCTCTTCGCAGAGCGAGGAGGGCGCGCGTGATCCGACAGGGCACGGAGCTCCTCCGCGACGGGCGGGACGTCTCCGAGAGCGTCGACGTGTGCGTCGTGGGCTCGGGCTGCGGCGGGGCGTCGCTCGCGGCCTGGCTCGCAGAGCGCGGGCGCTCGGTGGTCGTGGTGGAGCAAGGGGGCTGGTACACCAAGGACGACTTCGATCAGCGCGAGGTCCACATGCTCGCGAAGATCGACGGCGGGCGGGGCCTTCACGCCAGCGACGACCTGTCCGTGTCGCTGACCTACGGGAACAACGTGGGCGGGGCCAGCGTGCACTACTGGGCCGACAGCTACCGCACGCCGCCGGACCGGCTCGAGGAGTGGCGCGACGAGTTTGGCATCCAAGGCCACGGTGCCGAGATCCTCGCGCCCTACTTCGAAGAGATCGAGCGTGACCTGAACGTGCACCTCGCCGGCGACATGTACGCCAACACCATGAACGTGTTGGTCGAGCGGGGCGCGCGCTCGCTGGGCTGGCACGTCGAGAGAGTGCCCCAGGCCCGCAAGGGATGCCGCGCGAGCGGTCACTGCATGCAGGGTTGCTCTTACGACGCCAAGCAGAGCCAGCTGGTCACCTACATCCCGCGCCTGCTCGCGGCGGGCGGGAAGCTCTACGCCGACGCCCGCGCCGACCAGCTGAGCATGGCGGGTCGGCGCGTCGACGAGCTCGTCGCCTGCGTCCTGGACCGCGCCACCGGCCGACCCGGGGGGCCGGTCGTGCGCGTGAAGGCCCGCGCCTTCGTGGTCGCCGCCGGCGGCTACGGCACGCCGGAGCTCCTGCTCCGCCAGGGGCTCAAGGGCCGCCTGCCGGCGCTCGGCGAGCATCTGTTCGTGAACCCGTGCCCGATGACGCACGCGGTCTTCGACCAGGACATCGTGCAATGGAGGAACATCCCCGCGGCGTGGGGCGTCGAGGAGTTCCGCCTCGCGCGCTACGACGGGCCGCGGCGGGTGTTCGGGCGCCCAGCACGGAGCAGGTACCGGGAGGGCGGCTACCTGTTCATGCCCAACCAGCTCCACCCGGGCATGCTCGGCGCCGTGCTCCCGGGCATCGGCGCGTCCCACGCGGAGCTGATGCGGAAGCTCAGCAAGCTGGGCGGGACCATCTGCTGGATCGACGACGTGGAGCCGGGGAGCGTCCGCGTGGATGGCGGGCGCCGGCACGTCCAGGTGCCGCTCTCCGGAGGCAACGGGGAGCGCCTGCGCGACGCGTGGCGCAAGCAGGCCGAGCTTCTCTTCGCCGTCGGCGCCAGGCAGGTGCTGTTCGGCGACGTGGAGGACACGCGCATCGACGGCCCGAGGCAGATCGACGCGGCGGTGCGCGCTCTGTCCATCCGCCCGGGTCGCAACGTGCTCGCCGCGCCCCACCCCGGCGGCGGCGCGCGGATGGGCGCGAGCGACCGCGACTCGGTGGTCGGCTTCGACCACCGCGTGCACGGCATCGACAACCTCTTCGTCGCCGACCCGAGCGTCTTCCCGAGCCCGCCCAGCGTGGACCCGAGCCTGAGCATCCTGGCCTTCAGCCGCGTCGCCGCGGACGCCGTGGCGGCGGCGCTGCCGTGAAGAAGCGCTCCGACCGCGCCGAGCGGCGCGCCCTGCAGCGCGAGCAGCAGAAGCTCGCCGAAGCGCGCGCGAAGCTCGCCCGCCTCGAGGCCGGCGGCAGCCCGACGCGGCCCCTCCCGGTTGCGTCCGCGTCGGTGGTCGAGTCTCGCGCGGAGGCGGAAGCGTGCCTGAGCTGCGGCGCTGCGGTTCGCGCCGTCGACCACCGCGCAGCGACCATCGAAGGGCGCCGGCTGCGCGTCGTGGAGACCGCCTGCTCGCACTGCGCGGCCAAGCGGGTCTGGTATTTCCGGCTCGGCGCGGAGCTCGCGAGCTGACTTCTCGCGTCGGCTCTCGCGTGCGAGGCTAGCTCCCGATGGCCAAGCTCACCGAACTGCCCGCGTGGCGCGCGCTCGAGGCACACCGCCGGGACATCGACCGCACCCACATGCGGCAGCTGTTCGCCGACGACCCGCGGCGCTTCGAGCGCTTCTCGTTGGAGCTTCCCGGCATGCTGCTCGATTTCTCGAAGCATCGCGCCACCGACCGGACTCTCGAGCTCCTGCTCCAGCTCTGCCGGGAGGCAGGCGTGCCCGAGCGCATCGAGCAGATGTTCCGAGGCGAGCGCATCAACAACACCGAGCAGCGCCCGGTTCTGCACGTGGCGCTGCGCAACCGCGAGAACACCCCCGTCGTCGTCGCTGGCGACGACGTGATGCCGGCGGTCAACGCCGTCCTCGGCAAGATGCGCGTGCTGGCCGACGCGCTGGCGAGCGGCGCGTGGCGTGGGCACACGGGCAAGACCATCACCGACCTGGTGAACATCGGCATCGGCGGCTCGGATCTCGGTCCGGTCATGGTCACCGAGGCGCTGCGGCCTTTCTGGCGCCCGGGGCTCGCCGCCCACTTCGTCTCGAACATCGACGGGACGCACGTCAGCGAGACGCTCCGCCGCCTCGACCCGGAGACCACGCTCTTCACGGTGGCCTCGAAGACCTTCACCACCCAGGAGACCCTGACCAACGCGCGCTCCGCCCGCGCCTGGCTCCTCGACCGCCTCCACGACGAGGCCGCCGTGAAGAAGCACTTCGTCGCGCTCTCGACCAACGCCAAGGCCGTCGCGGACTTCGGCATCGACCCCGCCAACATGTTCGAGTTCTGGGACTGGGTGGGCGGGCGCTACTCGCTCTGGTCGGCCATCGGCCTGCCCATCGCCTGCGTGCTCGGCATGGACCGCTTCGAAGAGCTCCTGGCCGGCGCCCACGAGGTCGACCGCCACTTCCGCACCACGCCGCTGGAGCAGAACGCGCCGGTGCTGATGGCGCTGTTCGGGGTCTGGTACTCGGGCTTCTTCGGCGCCGCCTCCCACGCCATCCTGCCCTACGACCAGTACCTGCACCGCTTCGCTGCCTACCTGCAGCAGGCGGACATGGAGAGCAACGGCAAGAGCGTCGACCGCGCCGGCCGCCCCATCAACGGCTACGACACCGGGCCCATCATCTTCGGCGAGCCGGGCACCAACGGGCAACACGCGTTCTACCAGCTCATCCACCAGAGCACTCGGCTCGTACCGGCCGACTTCATCGCGCCAGTGAAGACCCAGAACCCACTGGGTGATCACCACGCCATCCTGCTCGCGAACTTCTTCGCGCAGACGGAGGCGTTGATGCGCGGCAAGACGCTGGAGGAAGTGGACGCGGAGCTGGCCAAGAGCGGCGCGAGCCCCGAGCGCATCGCCGAGCTCAGGGAGCACAAGCGCTTCTCGGGGAACCGCCCGACGACGTCCATCCTGGTGGACGAGCTCGATCCGCGGACGCTCGGGCGTCTGATCGCGCTCTACGAGAACAAGATCTTCGTCCAGGGCACGATCTGGGACGTGAACAGCTTCGACCAGTGGGGCGTCGAGCTGGGCAAACAGCTCGCGAACGCCATCCTGCCCGAGCTCCCGGACGATGCTCCGGTGACGGGTCATGACCCTTCGACGAACGGCCTCATCAACCACATGAAGAGCGTGCGCGCCCGGCAGCGCGGCGCGGGCTCGTGATTGTGGTAGCTTGAGCGGGGCGATGAGCGTCGCGGGGCCGGAGTCAGGGACCGTCATCGGCGGGAAGTTCAAGGTGCTTCGGACCTTGGGTGTCGGTGGCATGGGCTCCGTCTACGAGGTCGAGCACACGTTCACCCACCATCGACGCGCGTTGAAGCTGCTGCATCCCGATGTGCTCCAGCACCCCGCCGTGGTCGAGCGCTTCCTCCGGGAGGCCTCGGCCGCCGGCCGCATCGGCAACCCGCACATCGTCGAGACCTTCGACGCCGGCACGCTCGACCGCACCGGTGAGCCGTACCTGGTGATGGAGCTCCTGAACGGCCGCGAGCTGACCCGGCAGATCATCGACCAGCGGCAGCTTGCGCTCGATTACCTGGCCCACGTCGTGCGCCAGGCCTGCAGCGGCGTTCAGGCCGCGCACGACGCCGGGGTCGTGCACCGCGACCTCAAGCCCGACAACCTCTTCATCACGGAGCGGGACGGGCGCCCCTTCGTGAAGATCCTCGACTTCGGGATCTCCAAGTTCGACACCGCCATGACCGGTGACCACGCAATGACCCGCGAGGGGTCCATGCTGGGCACGCCGTACTACATGCCTCCAGAGCAGGTGCGGGGCGCGAAGGACCTGGACGCCCGAGCGGACGTGTACGCCCTCGGGGTGATCCTCTACGAGGCCGCCAGCGGGCGCCGGCCCTTCGAAGCGGACACGCTGCCGCACCTGGCGCTGCTCATCCACGAGGGCAAGCCGACGCCGCTCGCAGAGCTGCGCCCTGACTTGCCCTTGGCCTTCTGCCGCGTCGTCGAGAAGGCGATGGCCAGCCAGCGCGAGAACCGCTTCGCGAGCGCGCGAGAGCTGTCGGAGGCGCTCGAGCCGTTCGAGCAGCCCGCCGCGCGCGAGGCCTACGCGGCGACTCTCGCCGTCGAAGCGAGCGCGCTCGCGCCGCCGGAAGCCGGCGTGCCGTCCTCGCGCACCGTGCAGCTCCCGATCGCGCACGCCGCCACCGCCGACCCCGCGCCGCCGAGCGCCGTGCCCATGGCGGCCGATGGGCGTCCGGCGTCCATCGAGGCCGCCGCGCTCGGGCGCACCGTCGCCCAACCCGCGACGGGCGGCAGCGGCAAGCTGATCGTGGTCGGCGTCGCGCTGCTCGCCGGCGCTGTCGGCGTCTGGGCGCTCGGGTTCCGCGGCGGCAAGCCGGCCGAGGTCGGCGCCGCGGCGCAGGAACCGTCGGCCGCGGTCTCGGCGCCGCCGCCCGTGGTGCCGGCGACGGCTGCGCCCACTGCGAGCTCGGCGCAGCCCGTCGCTTCTGCTTCGGGCGACGCCGGGCCCGCGCTCGTCGTCCCGGGGACCGGGAAAGTCGCGGGGCCAAAGGGTCCTGTGCCCGCCGCGTCGACCAAGGCGCAGAAGACAGGGCTCTCCGACCAGAATCCGTACTAGAGCGTCTTCCGATGTCCCCTTCGTCGCTCGTGTCGCTGCTCCTGGCTGTCGCGTTCACGGCGAGCGCGACCCTGGTGGCGTCGCCGGTGCGCGCGGACGAGACCGCCACGGATCCCAAGACCGAGGCGCGCGACCGCTTCGGGCGTGGGCTCCGGCTCTTCAACGACGGCGACAACGCCGGAGCGCTGGCGGAGTTCAAGCGGGCCCACGAGCTCTCGCCCCACCCCGTCGTCGCCTTCAACATCGGGCTCGTCTACGCCGCCATGGGACGCGCCATCGAGTCCGTGGCCGCGCTGGACGAGGTCATCAAGAACCCGGGCACGCTGGCGTCGGACAAGCTGGAGAAGGCGAAACGCACGCGCGAGGAGCAGCTGCAGCGCATCGCCGAGATCGACATCAAGGCGAACGTAGAGGGCGCCGAGGTCGAGATCGACGGCGTGCGCGCGGACAAGCTCCCGCTCGCGAAGCCGCTGAAGGTGACCAGTGGCTCGCGCATCGTCGGCGTGCTGGCGCCGGGTCACCTGCCGGAGCGCCGTGAGGTGACGCTGGCGGGCGGCACCAAGAAGCAGCTCGTGTTCGAGCTCAAGCCCTTCGAGGGGCGCCTCGCCCACGTCGCGGTGAAGAGCAAGGTCCCCGGCGCCAGCGTGCTCGTGGACGGCAGGCCCGTGGGCGTCACGCCCCTCGCCGCGTTGGTCTCCGTGGCGCCGGGAAAACGCACCATCACGCTCAGGCGCGCGGGGTACACGGACGCCTCGCGCACCCTCGAGCTCGGTGACGCTACCCAAGGCGAGGTCTCACTGGACCCAGCGGTCGACACTGGCCTGCTCGACGCCGAGGGCGGGCGCCTGGCCCTCGACCTGAGCGAGCCGGAGTGCCACGTATCCATAAACGGTGTGTCGCACGGCAGGTACGTCGGCAGCCTTCGCATGCCTGCGGGCCCCCATCGCATCCGCGTGGTGCGCGACGGGTTCGACCCGGTGGAGCGCGTCGTGGACGTCCCGAAGGGGCGCTCAGCCAGGGTACGCGTCGTGCTCGAGCCGACCCCCGAGTACCGGCAGCGCTACGAGAAGAAGGCGCGCCTGTTCAACACCTGGGGCTGGGTCGGCGTGATCGGTGGGGCGGTGGTGACTGGCGCAGGCGTCGGGTTCCTGATCTGGAACCAGGGTAAGAAGGACGGGTACATCGAGGAAGGCGAGCTCTGGCGGGACAAGATCGATGCGCACAGCGTCAAGCCACCGCCGAGCCCGGACCCCTGCCCGAACACCGAGTACTGCAACCAGAGGCTGCAGACGGCCATCGACTCCTACGACCGTGCCAAGGCGCGCGATCTCTTCGGGTGGATCACGGTGGGCGTGGGCGGCGGCGCGCTCGTGGCCGGCACGGTGCTCCTGGTCACCGGGGACGACCCGAAGCGCTACGAGCGCGAGCGTCCGGAGCTCGGCCGGCGCCGGTTCGTGCCGCTGCTCTCGAGGCGCGACGGTGTGACCACCCTGGGGTTGGCCGGCGATTTCTGAGCGCGCCCGCGGGGGCGTTTGACGCCGCCGCGGGACATCGCGAAATAGCGCGCATGGATATGGGCGCCGGGCTCGGCATCGTCATCACGCTGGTCAGCATCCTCTTCTCGCTGGTGGTGTTCGGCGGGGTGGCCTTCGTGATGTGGAAGGTCTTCGGCGGCCTGATGAAGCAGTCTCAGGAGCGCCAGGCGCTCCTGGCCACGGGCATGCCGGCGATGGGCCGCGTGATCCAGCTCGTCGACACCGGCATGCTGGTCAACAACAACCCGCAGGTCCGCATCGTGGTGGAGGTGCAGATGCCCGGGCGGCCGCCGTACCCGGCGGACACCACCATGATCGTGTCGATGCTCGCCATCCCTCGGGTCCAGCCCGGCTGCATGGTCCAGCTGCGCGTGGACCCGATGAACCCCGCGCGAATCGCCATCCTGATCTGAGGTCCCCATGAAGCTCGAGTCGTCTGCTTTCGCGCATCAGGGCGAGATCCCGGCGAAGCACACCTGCGAGGGCGAGAACGTCTCCCCGCCGCTCACATGGAGCGGAGCCCCGGACGGCACACGGAGCTTCGCCCTCGTCGTCGACGACCCCGACGCGCCGGACCCCGCGGCCCCGAAGCGCGTCTGGGTGCACTGGGTGCTCTACGACATCCCGCCCGCAGTCAGCGCTCTGGCGCAGGGCGCGACGCACGCTCCGGCCGGGTCGCGTGACGGGAAGAACGACTGGGGCAAGACGGGCTACGGCGGACCCTGTCCGCCCATCGGGCGGCACCGCTACTTCCACAAGCTCTACGCCGTCGACACGCTGCTCGGCGACCGTGGGCCACTCACGAAGGCCGAGCTCGAGGCCGCGATGAAGGGCCACGTGCTCGCGAACGCGGAGCTCGTGGGCACGTACCAGAAGCAGAAGCGCTAGGGGCGTTCAGCCCATGCGCAGGTGATAGGCCTTCGGCTTCAGGAAGGCCTCTATGCCGTAGGTCGAGAGCGTGCAGCCGACACCGGAATGGCCACGGCCCGACCACGGCAGGCGCGGGCTCACGCGGTCGCAGCAATTCCAATACGCGGTCCCCACGTCGAGGCGACCCAGGATGGACTCCGCCCGGGCGCGGCTCGCGGAGTACACCGCGGCGGTGAGCCCGTACTCGGTGTCGGCCATCAGGCGCTCGGCCTCCTCGTCCGAGCCGACCTTCATCAGGCCGATGACGGGACCGAAGCTCTCGTCACGCATCACCTTCATCTCGTGGCTCACGTCCACGAGCAGCGTCGGCTCGAAGAACCAGCCAGCGCGCTCGGCGCGACGGCCACCCAGGAGCACTCTTGCGCCGCGGTGCTTCGCGTCCGCGACCTGGTCCTCCAGCGCGGCGACGGCCAGCTCGCGCCGTGCCAACGGGCCGATGTACGTCGCCACATCCGTCGGGTCACCGAGCGCGAAGCCCCTCACCACCTCCACGAACTCGCTCACGAACGCGTCCCAGATCTTCTCGTGGACGTAGATGCGCTCCACGGCGCAGCAGCTCTGCCCGGTGTTGTAGAAGGCGCCGTCTGCCGTGGCCGCGGCGGCGGCCTTCGGGTCCACGTCGTCGGCGACGTAGGCCGGGTCCTTCCCGCCCAGCTCGAGCTGCACGCGGATCATGCGGTGAGCGAGCGCCTGCGCGATGCGCGTTCCGGTGGCGTGCGAGCCGGTGAAGAACACGCCGTCGACCTTCTGCTCCACCAGGGTCGCGCCGACCTTGCCGTCGCCCAGTACGCTGATGAACGCGTCGCGGGGGACGCCCGCGTCGTGGAGCGCCCGCTCGATGCCGAGGCCCGTGAGCGTGGCGTACTCGCTGGGCTTGTAGAGCACCGCGTTGCCGGTGAGCAGCGCCGGGACGAACACGTTGGCGCCGACGAAGAACGGGTAGTTCCAGGCGCTGACGTTGGCGACCACGCCCAGTGGCTCGTGGCGGATGCGCTCCTCGGTGCCGCCAGCGTCGGCACCCAGGACGACCTCGTCTTCGAGCTCGCGCGCCGCGTGCTCCAGGAAGAAGTCGATGCGCCCACCGAGTGCGCCGATCTCGTTCCTGGACTGGGTGATGGGCTTGCCGACCTCGCTGGTGAGCGAGGCCGCGAGCGCGTCGCGGCGCTCGACCACCAGGTCGCGGAAGCGGCGCATGACGTCGGCCCGCTCGGGGAAGCTGGTGGCTGCCCAGGCGCGTTGGGCCCCGCGCGCTCGGGTGAGCTTGGCCTCGATGCTGTCGCGGCTGTCCTCGTTCAGCTCCTCGAGCGTCTGGTTCGTCGCCGGGTTCACGATGCGCATGGCGCCGGTCCATACCACGGGCCCGATCCGCTATCCTGCGCGGCGTGAGCGCCCCGTCGTTCCAGGAGCTGTGCCATGCCGAGCGCGACGAGCTCGAGGCATGTTACGCCCGAGCCAGTGCCCTCGATGTGCCGCGCGGGGTCTTCCGCGGCCGTCACTTGATGTGGCTCGACACGAGAGCCGCGCGCCACCCCGTGCTCCGCCCCGTCGAAGAGCTGGTCTTCGCTCGCCTGCCCTGGCGCATCGATTTCGCGCGTCGCCGTTGGTACTGGCTCGGCGCGCCCGTCGGCTTCGGCCACTTCAGCCCGAGCATCGGTCCTTCGCGCTGGCGCGACACCGAGACCGTCCGAATGCTCTACGACGACCGCGCGCTGCCCGGGTTCGTGAACCAGTTCCTGTACGACGAGGTGAAGCCGCTCTCCGCGGACGTGTGCTTGGGGCTCGGCGGAATCAGCGCTGGCCGGGGCAAGGGCGAGCAGTTCTTCTTCGCGCTCCAGCGGTAGCGCAGGTTCCGCGGCTTCGCACCTTCAGCACTCCTCCGCCAGCACGGCTTCCGCCAAGATCTGCCCGAGCACCTCGAGGGTCTCCCGGCCCTCCTCGGCGCTGGCCCGAGCGGGGGCTCCGAAATACGCGCGCGGCCCGCCCGCTTCCTCGAAGCTCGTCTTCCCGTCGCGAATCGCGCGCGACAGGCTGGCGGGGTTCTCGGGGAGCGAGGTGCGAATCGATTCGTGCACGAGCTCGGGTCGCTCGGCCATCACCACCGAGCCTTCGTACTGGCCAGCGTGGCAGGCGCCGCTCTTGAACTCGTCCGTCAGGCGCAGCGCCCAGGGCTTCTTCGTCACGTCCGGGAACACCACCCTTGCGACCCCCGCGAGCGCCGTGACGGCCGCGGTCAACGAGGCGATGTGCGCGGGCTCGAGGTGCGCGTTCGCCAGCGCCACGCGCTCGAGCCCGTGGCGCGCCAGCCCCGTCACGATGTCCACGACGAGCGCCGTCGCCGTTTCTGGGCGCACGGAGATGGTCCCCGCGAAGCCCGCCGCGTACCCGGCGGACGTGTAGGCGAGGGGCGGGGCAACCAGCGCGCGCACGCCGCGCTCCTGCAAGCGTCGCGCGCCCTCACGTGCCATGGCCTCGGCGATGATCACGTCCGTGCCGAGCGGCAGATGCGGGCCGTGGGCCTCCGTGGCACCGACCGGGAGAATGACCCAGAGCCCCGATCGGTCGAGGTCACGCACTTCCTCCCAGCTCAGCTCGGCGAGCTTCACGAGACCCTTCCGACCCGGTCCGCGAACTCGGCGATCTCGTCCACCAGGAGATCGAAGTCGTGATCGAGCGTCGCGACGTGGTACGAGCGCGGGAGCACCAGCTCCTTGACGTCGCGGCCCTCCAGCATCTTCGAGAGCGCCCGGGAATTCTCCGCGGGCACGCTGTGATCCTGCGGGGAGTAGGCGACCAGCACCGGGACACGCAGCGTCTCGAGTCCGGCGCGGATGCGCGGAAGCTGCTTCAGAAACGAGTTGCCGGCCTTGGTCGCGACCACCTCGTAGGCGTGCTCCTCGCCGCCCTTGGCGATGTCGTTCTTGATCAGGCCCGCGGCGCCGGCCGGGACGACGGGGAGCACGTGCTCCAGCACGGGAGCTGCCCGAGCGAGGAAGCCCTCGCGCGTCAGGATGGTGCAGTTGATCGGCACGACGCCCGCGACCTGATCGGGCCTGGCGCAGGCGACGTCGAGGGCGATGGTGCCGCCCATGCTGAGGCCGACCAGGATGGCGCGCTTGCCGCGACGGACCAGGTCGCCGAGCGCGCGATCCATCTCCCAGCGCCAGTCGGCGTATCGCACCGAGAGCATGTCGCGCCAGTGAGTGCCGTGCCCCGGCAGGCGGATGACCTCGACGGCGAAGCCTCGGGTGGCGAGCGCCTCGCCGAGCGAGCGCGTCGCCGTCGGGTTGCCGCTGAACCCGTGGCTGACCACGATCCCGATGCCGGAGCGGGAGCCGGAGCCGGGGGACGACCAGGGCTCGGCGCCGGGCATGACCTCGAAGCGTTCGGACATGGCGCGGAGCATAAGGGGGATCGGCGCAGCCGGTCCACGCACTTGACCTCCCGAGGCGCCGGTCGTTTCGTCGCCCTCATGTCCGTGGAGCTGCCGGAGAGGCTCAACATCGCAGACCGCTTCCTGACCGAGCGGGTTCGCGAGGGGAGGGGCGACAAGGTCGCGCTCATCGCAGGTGAGCGGCGCTGGTCGTACGCCGAGGTGAAGAGCGCGGCGAACCGCTTCGCGAACGCCCTGGCAGCTCTCGGCGTCGACCCCGAGCAGCGCGTCCTGATCGGCTTGCCCGACCTGCCCGAGTTCGTCGTCAGCCTGTTCGGCACGCTGGCCAACGGCTCGGCCGTGGTGATGGTCAACTCGTTGCTCAAGGAAGACGAGATCGCCTACTTCTTCGCCTACACCCGGGCGAAGGTGGCCGTCGTCCACGCGCAGCACGCCGAGGCGTTCGCGCGCGCCGCGGAGCGGGCGCGAGACCTGCGTCACCTGCTGGTCGTGGGCGGCCCGCTCCCCAAGTCGGAGAAGGCGCGCGCGTACGACGAGCTCCTGGCGGCGGCGAGCGATCAGCACGAGAGCTACCCAACGCATCGGGATGACGCCGCGCTCTGGCTCTTCTCGGGAGGCACGACGGGGCGCCCCAAGGCGGTGGTGCAGACTCACGCCTCCTTCGCCAACACGACCGAGCTCTACGCCAAGCGGGTGCTCGGCTACTCCGAGCGCGACGTCACGCTCAGCGTGCCGAAGCTCTACTTCGGCTACGCCACGGGCTCGAATCTGCTCTTTCCCTTCTCGGTCGGCGCCACGAGCGTCCTGTTCCCCGAGCGTTGCACCGCGGAGGTGCTCTTCGAGCAGATTCGCGAGCACCGACCCACCATCCTGATCAACGTCCCGACGATGGTGAACAACATGGTCAGCCACCCGGCGGCGCGCGAGCAGGACCTTTCCTGTCTGCGTTTCTCGACCAGCGCCGGCGAGGCACTGCCGGTGGAGCTCTACCGACGCTGGAAGGACACGTTCGGCGTCGAGTTGCTCGACGGGCTCGGGACAGCCGAGATGTGGCACGTCTTCTTGACCAACAGCCCCGGCGACGTCGCACCGGGGACGCTCGGCAAGGTCGTCCCGGGCTTCGACGTTCGGGTGCGCGACGACGACGGGCGCGACCTCCCGGACGGCGAGGTGGGCTGGCTCTGGGTGCGCGGCGGCTCGCGCGCCATCGCCTACTGGCAGAACATGGAGAAGACCGAGAGCGCCTTTCGCGGTGAGTGGTACGTGTCCGGCGACATGTTGCGCCGCGACGAGCACGGCAACTTCGTCTACTGCGGTCGTGGCGACGACATGCTGAAGGTGGGCGGGAAATGGCTTTCGCCGGGCGAGGTGGAGAACTGCTTGCTGACCCACCCCGCGGTGAAGGAGGTCGCGGTCGTCGGCGTGACCGACACGCACGGCCTGACCAAGCCCCTCGCTTTCGTGACCGTCCACGCGATGAAGGAGGGGTTGGGCGAGGAGCTCTCGGCCTGGGTGAGGGAGAAGCTCGAGCCCTACAAGGCGCCGCGCGAGGTCGTGTTCATGGAAGCGATGCCTCGCACTCATCTGGGCAAGATCGATCGTGGCCGGCTGCGGCGCGGCTCTTGAGCCCGATGCCTCGCGCGTTGCATCACCTCGCTCTGGGCGCTCGCGACGTCGAGCGCGTCGCCGCCTTCTACCGGGCCACGCTCGGGCTCGGGGAGGTCGCTCGCCACTTGGACGCCGGCGGGGCGCTACGCTCCATCTGGCTGCGCGCCGGAGAAGTCGTGTTGATGATCGAGCGCACGTCCGACGAGCTCCGTCACGTCGACGGCGTCGGCGCGGGCCCGTTCCTCTTGGCGTTCGACGTGAGCCTCGACGAGCGAGCCGAGCTGGAGAGCCGAGTCGTCGTCGAGAGCCGGAGCGAGCACACGAGCTACTTCCGCGATCCGGAGGGGAACCGGGTCGCGCTCAGCCACTACCCGCTGCCGCGGGGCGAGTGATGGACAAGGACCAGAGCGAGCTCGGCATCCTGTCGATCCTCCACTTCGTGATGGCGGGTCTGGCCGCGCTCACGGGCTCCATCCCCGTGGTGCACCTGCTGATCGGCCTGAAGATGGTGAGCGACCCGAGCTTCCTCGCCGGCGGGCACCCTCCGCCGTTCAACCCGGGCTGGGTCTTCGTGGGCGTAGGCGCCGTCCTCATCCTGCTGGGCTGGACCTGGGCATTCGTCCTGGTCTTCGCCGGGCTCTCGCTGCGCGCGTACAAACGTTACTGGTTTTGCTTCGTGGTGGCGTGCATCACCTGCGTGAACGTCCCACTCGGCACGGCGCTCGGCGTCTTCACCATCATCGTTCTCAGCCGGCCCACGGTGAAGAGCCTGTTCGGGATCGCGTCATAGTCTAGACTCGGCGCCATGCGGACTCTGCTGGCAATCCCCATGACCCTGGTGGCGTGCGGTGGCGACCCGGAGGTCCAACGACAGCCCACCGTCTGCGACCCCTTCGGGCTCACGGACCGCGGGCAG
>Ga0233425_10006477_pt1 | contig 17318 bp, 13 predicted proteins | sample Watercolumn_Towu_2_FD_181712 | JGI IMG/M metagenome (GOLD analysis project Ga0233425, IMG submission 181712) | Freshwater microbial communities from Lake Towuti, South Sulawesi, Indonesia - Watercolumn_Towuti2014_140_MG | ecosystem: Environmental > Aquatic > Freshwater > Lake | place... | reverse complement strand
GGATCGACCATTACAACCAGCAGGCGCCGCACAGCGCCTTGGGGATGCAGTCACCGGCGGAGTTCTACGCGGGCTGGAGAGTCAAAAACACAAACCGACCTGTCCAAAATTAAGTGGGGCAGTACAACTGCATCGTCCGGCAGTCCGCCTCCGACAGCGGGGCTTGATGCGCCAGACTGTTTTCGCCGACGAGCTGGCAGGCCAGCGTGGCGCCGAGGTCGAGTTCGAACTTTTCATAGACGGCCGCCCCGAGCTCGACCGTCCCGCCGCCTGGCGTCGAGAGGGAGGCGCGGGTCGCAGGCGCCCCCGCGTCACTCGAAACGGACTCCAGCCCCAACAGCTGTTCAAACCCGGCCAGCGCGATCACCATCTTGACCGGCGCGGAACAGTCGGCGACCACGAACGAGCCGTGCAGCCCTTTGAGTTGCTTGTAGAATCGCAGGAGAATGCGCAGGCCGGCCGAGCTGATGAATTCGAGCTCGCTCAAGTCCAGCAGCAGATGACGGGCTCCGTGGGTGACGGCCGCTTCCAGCTTCACCGCCAGCCGGTCGGCCCCGTGCGCATCCAGCCGTCCGGTGACCGTGACGTGGGTTTGCCCGCCGTCCCGTCTTGTCGAAACCTCCATGCCTTCACCTTCGCGTCGGCCGACAGGGGTCAGGCGCTGCGTCCGGGCGCCGGCGCTCCCATCCGCCGGGGGCAGCTTATACCAACGGCCATTGCGAAGCAAAAACCGCCGGGACGGGAGCCGACGGTCGGCCGGCGCCGACGGCCCGCGCGCAAGGCTCAGGCGCGCAAGCGGCCGTACCTCGCGCGGGCTTGCGCCAACTCGCGGAGATGGCGTCTGAGGAGGGGGCCATACCGCGACCGCATGACGGAGGCCCGATGCCGCGCGATGCGTCGCGCGATCTTCGCGATCTCGGCGGCAAGGGCTCGGACCAAGGCGACGCCGGAGGGACTCAGCCATCCCATTTGTTCTGCCGCCCAGGTCAAGTCCTGCACGGAATACCGGACCGACGCGACCTCTTCCAGGCAACGGAAACGGGCGCGCAGGACGTCCCGCTCGGTCAGCCCGAAGGCCCGCAAGGTCACCGGCGATACGTCTTTCTCGGCCCAGGCAGAAAGCCGCTCGAAAAGCATCGCGCCCATGGTGAAGGTAAAGGTCGCATGGAGGATGCCGTGCAAGGGACGGAGGCTGCGCCGCCAGGGCGAATAAAAGACCTCCTGGTTGTGATCGCCCCGCCGCATCTCGAATTTCCGCAGCAACAGGTTCAGATGATGGTGGCTGTTCTCGTGGATGAGGTCGTCGATCAAATCGAGCTGGTCCCGGTCGAAGCAGTTGATGAAGGAGAGGCCGGGCCGGTGGCGGTAGCTGAAACTCACCACGCCCCGCGCCTTGAGCGGGACGATATGCGTCGTCAGCCGCGCAAGCCGCCTGGCCCCCTCCGGCCAGGCCGATTCGATCACATCCCAGGCTCGATTGATCCGATCGGCCAACCCTTCGGGAGGGACAGCCAGACGCGCCGGCGTGAGGTCCTTGCCGTAGATCAGGACCGGACCCAGGGTCAATCCGGGCCGCAGCACGTGAGGCGGCGCGAACGTCCAGCCGCCCGCCGGCTGCCGGTTCTCACCCCACAGGAGCGCCGCAGTCTTGCCCCTGCCCAGCCAGATTCCTTGTTGCGTGATCCGGAGGCCGGCTCCGGCTCCCTTCCCGGCAAGCCTCCTCCGCAAGGACGCGGGAGGGTCGAGAGAGGCCCCCTCCACGCCCACATAGACCCGCCCCGGCAACTCCGCCCGCTCGAAGCTGCCCTGCAAGTCGCACGGCACCATCCCGAGCGGCCGTTTCGCCGCACTCTTGCTGCGAGCCAGCCAGAGGCAAGGCAGTCCGGGCGCCAGGAACAGAGCCTCCTGGACAACCTGTCTCGCCAGACGCATACAGAGTCGCTCCAGCCGGCGGTCCAACCCGGCCGCGCGCGGCACGCCGGAGGGGAACAGCTCCTCGCGATAGCCGTGCTCAAAAAATTTCTCCTGGCACTCAAGCGCGAACTGCTCCACGAACGCCCGGCGATCCCGGTCCTGTTCGAATTGCTGCTGCAGATCGATGAAGTAGAGCAGATCGTTGAGCTCTTCGATCCATCCCACGACCTTCCAGGTCGAAAAATCCTCCCGCCGCAACCGGCTCCCGACGAACCGGAAATAGTCCGGCGGCAACTGCAACGCCCGGGCCCGGCGGCGATAGTGATGCTCCAGATCGTCGCAGAGCTCGAACAACAACCGCCTCATGCCGGTTTGCAGCTCGCCGACCAGAGCGGCGAGATAGGCTGCGTCAAACCATTTCGTCTGTGCTACCATGCACCCTTTCTTGGAATGGGAGAATGATGAACCGGCGCCTGCTCCTCGCCCTCCTGCTGCTGTGCTTCTTCCGGTCCTCACCGGCCGCCGCGGCGGACCCGCCTTGCGACAAGTATCCGCAACCCCAACAACCCCGCTGCGAGAAGCTCTGGAAGCAACTGAACCAGGAATCGGTGGCGGACATCTCCCGGTTCGGGTTGGATCAGCTCAAGCGTCGGCAGGACGGCAAGATCTCCCAGGAGCAGCACCTCAAAGAAAACATGGAGTTCATCAAACAGTCCACGGACAAGCGGCTGAAGCTGCTTGCGGAACGGATGGCGCAGGACCAGGATACCCGTCAACAGCCGGCGGAAAAGCCGCTACAGCGATAGCTCTTTCGATTCCGGCGTGAGCTGCCCCGCCGACTCCAGCAAATCCCGCCCGACCAGAATCGGCGCCTTGAAATGGATCGCCAGGGCGATGGCATCCGAGGAGCGGCTGTCGAAGACCTTGGAGCCGCCCGGCATCGTCACCGTCAACGCCCCATAGTAGGTCCCGCCTTTGAGCGTGATCACCGCCTGCGTCACCTGGCCCCCGAAGGACGTCAGGATCGTATGCATCAGGTCGTGGGACAGAGGCCTGGCGAACCTCTCGCCGGTGACGGCCCCGTGGATGGACCCGGCCACCGTCGGGTCCACGAAGATGGGCACGATCCGGTTTTCCGCCTTCAACAGCACGACCGGCCCCCGTTCCGTCAGGCGCACCTCCACGTCCCTGATTTGCACCAGCTCGGGCTTCGCCTCGCCCGTTGCGCCGGCCAATGAACCGGATAACAGCAAGCCCCATCCGACGACGATCCATAACCAGACCCACCCACGGAGTTGTTTCATGGCCGCCCCCGTATGAAGAGCCGTCAGCGATCAGCCGTTAGCCTTGCACAAAGGGATTGGACTCCCGCTCGATGCCGATCTGCGTCTCCGGCCCGTGGCCGGTGATCACGCGGGTCTCCTCCTCCAGCGTATAGAGCCGCTCGCGGATGGACTGTTCGATCGCGTCGTAATCGCCCCCCCAGAGATCGGTCCTGCCGATGCCGCCGCGAAAGAGCGTGTCGCCCGCCAGAACCAGCTGCTCCCGTTCGAAATGAAAACACATGGAGCCGGGCGTGTGCCCCGGCGTATGGAGCGCCACCCCCTCGATCCCGCCCAGCAGGAGCTTTTCTTCATCCTTGATCCAGTAGTCGGGCAAGGGCACAGGCCGGTAGGGCACGCCGAACAGGCGGCATTGCGTCTCCAAGAGCTCCCACAAGGGCAGGTCGTCCTGATGCAGGCACAAGGTCGCGCCCGTCGCCTGTTTCATCTCGCCGGAAGCGAGGAAGTGATCGAAATGGGCATGGGTATGCAGAATGCTGACCACCGTCAGCCCCGTGGCTTCCACCATCTGGAGAATCTGCTCGGGAGCGCCCCCCGGGTCCACCACGATCGCCTGCTTGGTGACCGGATCGCCCAGGATCGAGCAGTTGCAGCCCAACGGCGGAACGGGAAAGGTTTTCACGATCAACGAATTCGCCATCATCTCCTCTTGTTGCTCACGCCATCTTCTTCACGCTTCACGATGCGCCTACTTCCGTCCCATGCTAGCCCCGCCGGCCTGCTTTCGCAAGCGCCGCCGCCCGGCGCGCGAATCAGCCGTTCAATTTACGTCTCCTTCCCCCGCGGGTATACTGGGCTCCCATGACGCAACCGGCTCCGGCCTGGGGTTCGGCCGGTCCTCGGCCAGGCCCAAGCCGGAGAGAGACGACAGGGACAGCAACGTCACCAGGCTGAATATTCGAGCCGATTGCAGAGGGGGCATCGCGGCAAGATAGCCGACCGGCCGCCCCTGGTCAAACCGTTCCGGTCCGCGCCGTTTGCCTTCTCGGACCAATCCCCCTAGAATCCCCGTCATCATCGTGAGCATCTTCTTTTCCAAACTCAAGGCTGCCCTGGTCGTTGCGCTCGCGGTCGGCGGGCTGATTGCCTGCTGGATGCCGCAGACCTCTCTCGCCCAGCCGGTCAACCAAAAACAACTGGAGCCTCGCCTCGCGGCTATCGCCGCTCTGGCAAGCCCCTCCCCCATGGTCTCCATTCCCGCCGGCTGGTTTCTCATGGGGAGCGTCCGCAAGGACGACGACCCCTACGGCCTGGACACCCAGTTCGACGATACGGAGCTGCCGCAAAAGCGCATCTGGCTGGACGCCTACGACATAGATCGCGACGAGGTCAGCCTGGGGGAATATTTGGCCTTTCTGCGCCGGCAGAAGCGCGAACCGCCGGAGGAACTCAAACACCTCATCTGGCACGTCATCACCGTGCATGCCATGCCCGACCAAGTCCTGACCCGCTGGCCGGCGCTCTACCTGACCTGGAGCGACGCGTCGGACTTTTGCCGGGCCAAGGGCAAGCGCTTGCCGACGGAGGCCGAGTGGGAAAAGGCGGCACGAGGCACCGACGGAGGTCTCTTTCCCTGGGGACATGCCACACCCAATCCCGAGCTGGCGATTTTCGGGAAATACCATGCCCACGAGATTCCGCTGGTCGCGGCCGTGGACAGCGGGGAAGAGGGACAAAGCCCCTACGGGTTACGCCACATGGGCGGCAACGTGGCCGAGTGGGTGCGGGACTGGTTCGGATTCGACTACTATTCCGTCATTCCCGAGCGCAACCCGCCCGGGCCCTCGATCGGTCGCTACCGGGGGGTGAGAGGCGGGTCCTGGAAGAGCAAACCCACAATGTTGCGGGCCGCCACCCGCAGCGGCGCCCCGCCCGACCAGCGCAGCCCCTCGATCGGATTCCGCTGCGCCAAATCGCCTTCGTAAATCAGGATCGCCAGCCCACCTTCAAAGATTCATGGCGAAATCTCCAACGGCCAGCCTGGTTCTAGAACCGTCACGGATGTTCAAAACGACCGCCCGGCAAGGCCGCAGCGAGCGAAAAGCCGAGACGTACTCTTTGTGTACGTTGCAGGCTTTGAGCGATGCGAGAACGACGCCGGAGGTCTTTTCAACATCCGGGCTAGGAGGGGAAATGCTTTTCAAGACACCGCGGACAAATCCCATGGCTGAAATCCACGTCCGCATGGGTACGGACATACTCCTCGACGCTGAGCCAGTACCCCTTGTCGTCACGGATGTTCTTGCAGTGAGCGCAGATGGGCAAGAATCCGCTCAGGGTCTTGATATTCGCCATGGCCGTCTGCAGTTCCTTGATCAGCCGTTCCCGCTCCTCTTCCGTCTGTTTCCACTCGGCGATGTAGTCAAGCAGGCCCGACTTCTCATCGCTGACCCGGCGCACCCGTTCGGTGGTGACTCCATAAAAGATCGCCATGATCAGCAGGAGCGGGAGCCGCAAGAGCTGCCCTTCCTGCAGAGCTCCATCGGTCAATGATTCCAGATAGAGGACCACCCCGTAGGAGAGGCAAAGCAGCACGGAGAGCCAGATCATTTGCTTCAGCGACCTGGTGGTCGCGGCGAGCAGGACGATCAGGAAATAGGTCAGGTAGAGATCGGATACGCCGTTTCCTGAAAAATAGACCAGCGCGCTTGCGATCGCCGTATCTCCCACCACCAGGACGCCGGGCATCCAGCCGATCTCCAGCACCTCCTTCGGCAGGATCAGCAGGGACGCGACCAGCGCCAAGAGGCCCAGGATCACCCATTCCTTGGATTCGACGGACAGCAAGGCATCCGCGCTGAAGAGCAGTTCATACGACCAGACGATGGTAAAGAGGATCTGCAGGAGAATGATCTGCGAACCGGAAGAGGCAAGACCGAGCGACTCGCGGCGGCGGGGTTCGGGAAGAATGAGGCCGGGAACCGCCGACTCCAGACGTGAAGATTCCGACATCTCGTTCTCCGGCAAGGAGCGCACACGGCGACCGGCGCGTCTCCCGCTCTTCGAGCGGTCATCCTATGGAATTAAGTATGGCGCGTCAAGCGATCCGAGACTTCAGGTTTGGTGTCCGGGCAGCTTTTCAGGATAGGAGGTCTCGCACCAACTCGGATAGGTCCATCCGGACGTGCCGATCAGTACTTGCGCCATGCTGGCTCAGCATTCTACCGCCCCCCACTTCCTGAAAGAACCGCCGGTAAGGACTCCCAAGAAACCGGCGGCTGACGAAGGGCAGGAATAAAGTCGAGGAGGTCCTGTCGCCGAGCAGACCAAGATGCGGCTGACGAACGGCGGGCAGCTTCGGCGGCGGCATGGCGGGCGCGGGATGTCGGAGAGCCAAGAGAGGCCGGGCGCCGTTCTGTTACTTCGATGAGGCGAGCGGCCAACAGTACGGCTCGGTGCAGCCGTCCGTTGCCAACGTATGACGGCGCCAGCGAGTCCCAGCGCCCTTCGTCAGCCGCGCATTTGAGTGAAGTTCCGAAAGGAAGCTACGCGGCGGCAGACTTTGCGGATTTGCCCGCCTGGAGGTACTGATCCACCGCGGCGGCCATCTTGCGGCCCTCGGCGATGGCCCAGACGATCAACGAAGCGCCCCGGCGCACGTCCCCGCCCGCGAAGACCCCCGCAACGCTGGTCATGTAATTCTGATCGGTCGCGGCATTGCCTCGGACATCGTACTTCACACCCAGGCTGTCGAGGAGGCCGTTCTTGACCGGGCCGGTGAAGCCCATGGCCAGCAGGACCAAATCCGCGTTGAGCTCGAACTCCGAACCGGGGACCGGGACGAACTTCCCGTTCTCGAAGGAGACTCGTTGCGCGTGGAGCTTCGTGACGTGGCCGCCGTGGCCGGTGAACTTGGTGGTCGACACGCTCCACTGACGGTCGCACCCTTCCTCGTGGGCATGGGAGGTGCGGAGCTGCATCGGCCACAAGGGCCAGGGCGTGGACGAGGCCCGTTTCGGCGGGGGCTCCGGCAACAACTCGAACTGGTGCGCCTCGCTGCAGCCCTGCCGGTGCGCGGTGCCCAGACAATCCGAGCCCGTGTCGCCGCCGCCGATGATCACGACGCGCTTCCCCTTGGCCGTGATGGTCTCCGCCGTGATCGTATCGCCCGCGTTGCGCTTGTTCTGCTGGGTGAGGTAGTCCATCGCCAGATGGATGCCCTTCAGCTCACGGCCGGGAACCGGCAGCTCGCGGGGCTGCTCAGCGCCCATCGCCAGGCCGACGGCATCGAACCGGCGGCGCAGTTCCTCGCCGCTGATGTCCGTGCCGACATGGACGCCGGTTTTGAATTCGACCCCTTCGGCTTTCATTTGATCCAGCCGCCGGTCCAGCACCCACTTCTCCATCTTGAAGTCCGGAATCCCGTAGCGCAGGAGCCCGCCGATGCGATCCGCCTTCTCGAACAGGGTAACCTTGTGTCCGGCGCGGGCCAGCTGCTGCGCGGCCGCGAGGCCGGCCGGCCCCGAGCCCACGATGGCCACCGTTTTTCCCGTGCACGAGGTCGGCAGGATGGGCTGGACCCAGCCTTCATCGAAGCCTTTGTCGATGATGTTCCACTCGACGATGCGGATCGAGACCGGGTCTTCGTTGATGCCGAGCACGCAGGCCGACTCACAGGGAGCCGGGCAGAGCCGCCCCGTGAACTCCGGGAAATTGTTGGTCGTATGGAGCGCCTTGAGCGCATCCCTCCAACGCCCCCGGTGGACCAGGTCGTTCCACTCGGGAATCAGGTTCACGACCGGGCAGCCGTTGGTGCTCTGGCAGAAGGGTACGCCGCAGTCCATGCAGCGGGCGCCCTGCGCCTTGAGCTTGTCCTCCGGCATCGGCTCGTACAGTTCTTTCCAGTCCTGGACGCGGAGTTCGACCGGCCGCCGCTTGGGGCCCTCCCGGACATATTTCATGAAACCTTTTGGATCAGCCATCTGCTACTCGTTCCTCGTATCTCGTCGTTCGTATCTCGTTTGACGCTTCACGAGATACGCTTCACGCCTAACGGCTTTCAGTGCGCCGCCAGCTCCTTGTCCTTGTGCGCCTTGTCCTTCGCCGCCGCCGCCTTACGCTCCGCCAGCACCCGTTTGTAATCGCTCGGCATGATCTTGACGAACTTCGGCAGCATCGCCTGCCAGCCGTCCAGCACCAGCTTGGCCTTGCGGCTGCCCGTGTACTTCAGATGCGCTTCCAGCATGGACTTGAGCTGCTGCTTGTCTTCCGCGGAGGAGACTTTTTCCAGCTCGACCATGCCCAAGTTGCAGCGCTGCTCGAATTTTCCGTCCTCATTCAACACGAACGCGACGCCGCCCGACATGCCGGCGGCGAAATTCCGGCCGGTCTTGCCCAGCACGACCACGACCCCGCCGGTCATGTACTCGCAACCATGGTCGCCGGTGCCTTCGATGACCGCGCGCACCCCGCTGTTCCGGACGGCGAACCGCTCGCCCGCCATGCCGTAGCAATAGGCCTCCCCCTGGGTCGCCCCGTAGAGCGACGTGTTGCCGATCAGGATGGTCTCTTCCGGCGTGAACGTGGCGCCCTTGGGCGGCACCACGATGATCTTGCCGCCGGAAAGCCCCTTGCCCAGGTAGTCGTTCGACTCCCCTTCCAGCATCAGCGTGATCCCCTTGGACAGGAACGCGCCGAAGGACTGGCCGGCCGAACCGGTGAATCGGATCGTGATCGTATCCGGCGGCAACCCTTCCAGCCCGTACTTGCGGGCGATGTGGCTGGACAACATGGTGCCCGCGGTCCGGTTCACGTTTCGGATCGGCAGGTCCAGCGTCACCTTCTCGCCCCGCTCGATGGCCGGCTTGCAGAGCTCCACCAGCTTGTTGTCCAGAATATCGGCCAACCCATGGTCCTGCGTCTGGACACAGTGGGTCGCCACCTCCGGCGCCACCTGAGGCTTGGTCAGCAGGGGGGTCAGATCCAGCCCCTTGGCCTTCCAATGGTCGATGGCCTTCTGCGCCTTGAGCTTGTCCACCCGGCCGACCATCTCGGCCACCGTGCGGAACCCCAGCTTGGCCATCAACTCGCGCATTTCCTCCGCGATGAAAAAGAAGTAATTGACCACGTGTTCCGGCTGACCGGCGAATTTCTTGCGCAGGACCGGGTCCTGGGTCGCCACCCCGACCGGGCAGGTGTTCAGGTGGCACTTGCGCATCATGATGCAGCCCTCGACGATCAGCGGCGCCGTGGAGAAGCCGAACTCCTCGGCCCCCAGCAGGGCGGCGATGATCACATCGCGCCCGGTCTTCAACTGGCCGTCGGTTTCCACGCGGATGCGGCCGCGCAGATCGTTGAGCACTAGGGTTTGATGGGTTTCGGCCAGGCCCAGCTCCCAGGGAATGCCGGCGTACTTGATGGACGACAGCGGGGAGGCTCCGGTGCCGCCGGAATCGCCGCTGATCAGCACCTTGTCCGCATGGGCCTTGGCGACGCCGGCGGCCACCGTCCCCACTCCGACTTCCGAGACGAGCTTGACCGAGATCGCCGCCTGGGGATTGGAGTTCTTCAGGTCGAAGATCAACTGGGCCAAATCTTCGATCGAATAGATGTCGTGGTGCGGAGGCGGCGAAATCAACTGCACGCCGGGCGTGGAGTACCGCAGTTTCGCGATGACCTCGTCCACCTTGTGGCCCGGCAACTGACCGCCCTCGCCAGGCTTGGCCCCCTGGGCCATCTTGATCTGGAGCTCCTTGGCGTTGACCAGGTAGTGCGAGGTCACGCCGAATCTGGCGGAGGCCACCTGCTTGATGTAGGAGTTCTTGCTGTCCCCGTTCGGCAGCGGAGCAAATCGTTCCGGGTCCTCGCCGCCTTCGCCCGTGTTGCTCTTGGCCCCGATGCGGTTCATCGCAATCGCCAGGGTCTCGTGGGCCTCTTTGCTGATCGCCCCGAAGGACATGGCGCCGGTCGTGAACCGCTTGACGATGTCCTTGGCCGGCTCGACCTCGTCGATCGGAATCGGTTCGGGGGCGAACTTGAAGTCGAGCAGCCCGCGCAGGTTCGAGCGCCGCTTGCTCTCGTCGTTGACCAGGGCCGCGAACTCCTTGAAGGTCTTCGGGTCGTTGTGCTTGGTCGCGTGCTGGAGCTTGTAGATCGTCTCCGGGTTCCAGTTGTGATGTTCGCCCTGGACGCGGTAATGGATCTCGCCGCCGAAATCCAGCTGGCGGATCGGCGCCAGCTCGTAGGCCAGGCGATGGCGGCGCAGGGTCTCCTCCCCGATCTCCCGGATGCCCATGCCTTCGACGCGCGAAGGGGTCCCGGTGAAGTAGCGGTCCACCGTCTCGTGGTTGAGCCCGATGGCCTCGAAGATCTGCGCGCCGCAGTAGGATTGCACCGTCGAGATGCCCATCTTCGAGAAGATCTTGAGCAAGCCCTTGTTGATCGCCTTGATGAATTTGCCTTCGGCGGTGGCCGCATCCAGCCCCTCCGGCAGATACCCGTCCCGCTCCATGTCGATGAGCGACTCGAACACGAGATAGGGATTGATCGTCCCGGCCCCGTAGCCGATGAGGCAGGCGAAATGATGCACGTCGCGCGGCTCGCCGGTTTCCAGGATCAGCCCCACCTCGGTCCTGGTGCACTCGCGCACGAGATGATGGTGCACGGCCGAGATCCCCAGCAGGCTCGGAATCGGCGCCCATTCTTCGTTCACGCCGCGGTCGCTCAGGATCAGGAACTTGTACCCGTCCTTGATCGCCTGGGACGCCTCGCGGCACAGGTTGTCCACCGCCGCGCCCAAGCCCTCCGGCCCCTCCGCCACGCGGAACAGCATCCGCAGGGTCTTGCTCTTGAAGTGCGGGTCGGCGATCTCGCGGATTTTCTCCAAGTCCGCGTTCGTCAGGATCGGCTGCTGCACCTTGATCCGGCGGCAGGCCTCCGGGGTCTCGTCCATCACGTTGGGCTTGGGCCCGATGTTCGTGACCAGGGACATCACGAGCTGCTCGCGGATCGGATCGATCGGCGGATTGGTGACCTGGGCGAACAGCTGCTTGAAATACTTGAACAGGAGCTGCGGCCGTTCGGAGAGCACGGCCAGCGGCGTGTCGGTCCCCATCGAGGAAATCGTCTCCTCGCCGGTCACCACCATCGGCGTGATGACCATCTTGAGCTCTTCCACCGTGTACCCGAAAGCCTGCTGGCGCTGCCGGATCGTCGGATGGTCCGGCTGCGGCACGTTCAACGGCTCCGGCAATTCATCCAGGGAGATGCGGTATTGGGTCACCCAGGCCCGGTAGGGTTTCCGCCCCACGATGTCGGCCTTGATCTCCTCGTCGTCGATGATGCGGCCCTGCGCCGTGTCCACCAGGAACATGCGGCCCGGTTGGAGCCGCCCCTTCTGGCGGATCTGCTTCGCCTCGGCCGGCAGCACCCCCGCCTCGGAGGCCAGCACCACCAGATCGTCGGTCGTCACTTGGTACCGGCAGGGGCGCAGGCCGTTCCGGTCCAGCGTCGCGCCGATCAGCTTGCCGTCGGTGAAGCAGACGGCGGCCGGTCCGTCCCAGGGCTCCATCATGGCCGCGTGGTATTCGTAGAATCCGCGCCGGTCCAGGTCCATCTGCGGGTTGCCGACCCAGGGCTCCGGGATCAGCATCATCATCGCGTGCGGCAGGGACCGCCCGCCCAGGACCAGAAACTCAAGCGCATTGTCGAGACAGGCCGAGTCGCTCTGCTGGTCGTGGACGATCGGGAAGAGCTTGGGGATGTCCTCCCCGAACAGGTCCGACTCCAGCCGCCCCTGACGCGCCCGCATCCAGTTCACGTTGCCCTTGAGCGTGTTGATTTCGCCGTTGTGGCAGATGGAGCGGTAGGGATGGGCCAGCGGCCAGGTCGGGAAGGTATTCGTGCTGAAGCGGGAATGGACCAGGGCCAGGGCGCTGGTCACGCTGGCGTCCGTTAGGTCCTGGTAGTAGGCCGCCATCTGATGCGGGAGTAACAAGCCCTTGTAGACGATCGTGTTACCCGAGAGGCTGGGAATGTAGAAGTACTCCCGCCCTTCGATGGCGGACTGGCGGATCGCGTTCTCGATCCGTTTCCGGATCACGTAGAGTTTGCGCTCGAACTGCGCCTCGTCGAGGACGTCGCGGGCGATGAATACCTGGCGGATTGCCGGCTCGGTCCGGCGCGCCTGAACGCCGATCGCGTCGCTCTTGACCGGGACGTCGCGCCAGCCCAGCAACCGGGCTTTCTCCTCCGCCACGACCTTTTCGACGAGCCCCTCGCACTGCTTGCGGGAGGCCGCGTCGGGCGGCAAAAACACCATCCCCACCCCGTACTCGCCTGCGCCCGGCAGCTTCACCCGCGCATCCGCCGCCGCCCGCCGCAGAAACTCGTGCGGGATCTGCAGCAGAATGCCGGCCCCGTCACCGGTGCAGGGATCGCACCCCTGGGCGCCGCGGTGATAGAGGTTCTCAAGGACCTGCAACCCCTGTTTGACGATGCCGTGGGACTTGTGCCCCTTGATGCTGGCCACGAAGCCGATACCGCAGCCGTCCTTCTCGTTCCGGGGGTCGTAGAGGCCTTGCTTGGGGGGGAGTCCTGGAATGTTCATGGGCCGTTCAATTCCTGCTGGATTGTCGGGTTGCACGATGCGTCACCGCTGGGCCGGGCGCTTGCGGGAGGGGGGAACCGACCCGTGGCAATGACCTCGGTCAGGGCACGGAAAACATGCGCAAAATTGGCTTGTTACCATACTGGATAGAGCGTGAGTCTGTCAAGCAATCCACGGCCCATGGTGGCTCGGGCTGAGCGGTCGTGGGAATCGCTTCCACGAGGGATTTGCCGCCCCCGCCGAGGCTTGACTAACGCCCTGCCCCTGACCTACTATTCGCCGCATGCGACCGGGCCCCGCCACTGCGACATTCCAGACCATGGCCGATGTGTGGGAGGCCTACGGCGAGGAACTGGACGGCGTCGAGGCTCATATCCGGAAGAACCTCGATTCGTCCGTCACCCTCGTCAACACCGTCTCGGCCCACATTCTCAGCAGCGGAGGCAAGCGCATCCGGCCCCTCCTGCTGCTGCTCTGCGCCCGGCTGTGCGGGAACACCTCGTCCGATCCGCAGACTCTCGGTAGTCTCGTCGAATTCATCCATACCGCCACGCTCCTGCATGACGACGTCGTGGACGACGCCGACCTGCGCCGCGGCCGGCAGACCGCCCGCAAAGTCTGGAGCAATCAAATCAGCATCCTCGTCGGCGACTATCTCTATTCCCATGCCATGCGGCAGATCGTGACCTTCAAAAACCAGGCCGTCAACGAAACGCTGGCGGAAGCCTGCAGCAAGATGGCGGAAGGCGAAGTGCTGCAACTCTACCATCACGGCAGCATCGCCATGACCGAAGACGACTATATCCGGATCGTGGAGCATAAAACGGCGAGTCTGATCGCCACGTCCTGCCGCATCGGCGCCATCATCGGCCTCGCTTCCGAAGAGCAACAAACGGCGCTGTTCCGGTTCGGCGAGTACATCGGCATCGCCTTTCAAATGGCGGACGACACGCTCGACTACACGGCCAACGGAGCGCGGTTGGGCAAAACGCTGGGGCAGGACCTGCGGGAGGGCAAGATCACGCTCCCGCTGCTCCACTTGCTGCAACAGTGCCCGGAGCCGGACCGGCAGATGATCAAGGATCGTCTGGAGACCCGGACGCTGTCGGACACCGACCTGCAACGGATCATCGCGCTGATGCAGGACTATGGTTCCATCGCCTATGCGATGGACCGGGCGCGCGCCTACGTCGCGGCCGCCACCCGGAGTCTGGCCCTGTTCAACGATTCGCCGGCCATGCGCGCGCTGGTCATCGTCGCCGACTACATGGTCAACCGCGACCGGTAACCCGTCATCCGTCATTCGCTCTGCTGTGGCACGCTCCGTATGGCCATCTTAACGACTCTGCCTCACGCCGGACCCATGACTCGTCCTGCGACTCATCCGCTGGTCAGGCTGGCCACGCAGGCCATTGCGGCGTTCCTCGCCGATCGGCAGGTGCTGGAGCCCCCGGCCGATCTCTACGAGGCATGGCCTGAGGCGCTCCGCCCCGCCGGCGCGTTTGTCTGCCTCAAGCATGAGGGGCGTCTCTGCGGCTGCATCGGCACGACCGAGCCGTTGCACGAGACCCTGGCGATCGAGGTTGTCCGGAACGCCATCGGCGCCGCCACGCGCGATCCCCGGTTCCCGCCGGTGCAGCTGTACGAACTGACGGACCTGTCCATCGCCGTCGACATCCTCGGCCCCTGCGAGCCGGCTCCCGGCCTCGAGGCGCTGGACCCGGCCCGGTATGGGATCGTCGTGCGGGCGGGCGAGAAACGGAGCGTGCTGCTGCCCGCCATCGAGGGCATCCGTTCCGTTTCGGAACAAGTGGCGGCGGCGCGGCTCAAGGCCGGCCTGGGGCCGGACGATCCGATCGAACTCTTGCGCTTTGAAGTCCAACGCTTTCATTGAACGAAAGGTGACACACTCGTGGCGAATCTGATTCCGTTCCGTGGCGTCCTGTACAATCCGGCATCCGTGGGCGATATCGCCAAGGTGGTGGCCCCTCCGTACGATATCATCGACGCGGCCGGCCAGGCCGCCCTGCACGAGCGCCACCCCAACAACGTGATTCGCATCGAGCTGGGTCTGGACGAGCCGGGCGACGGCCCCGGACGGAACCGGTATACCCGCGCGGCGGGCCTGTTGCGCGACTGGCTGGCCAAAGGCGCGCTCACACGCGACCCGGCCCCGGCGATCTATCCCTACCAGATCGACTACCAGACGCCCGGCGCGGGGCCCGGGGAAGGGCGGCGGGTGCTGAAGGGTTTCCTGTCCACGGTGGCACTGGCGGAGTTCGGCACGGGGCACATCTACCCGCATGAGAACACGCGCTCCGCGGCCAAGGCCGACCGGATGGAACTGCTCTCGGCCTGTCGCGCCAACGTGAGCCCGATTTTCTCCCTGTTTTCCGATCCGGACGGCGGGGTGCTGGCCCTGATCGACAAGTCCATCGACGCGGACCGCCCGCGGTTCGATTTTCAGGACGACACAGGGTGCCGGCAGCGGCTCTGGACCATCAACGACCCGGCGGTCCTGAAGACGCTGACCGACGCCCTCAGGCCCAAGCCGCTCTTCATCGCCGACGGGCACCATCGTTATGAGACCGCCCTGGCCTACCGGCGGCACCGGCGCCAGGAGGCGGGACTCCCGGCTTCCGGCGGACTGCATCCGTTCGACAGCGTGCTCATGCTGTTTTCCAGCTTGGAAGATCCGGGACTGACCGTGCTGCCGACCCATCGGGTGCTCACCACGCCCGTGCCGCCGCTCGCCGACATCAAGCGACTGCTTGGGGAGACCTGCGACATCGAGGAGATTCCCCGCCAACAGTTTCTGCGCACGCTCCGGAGCCGCGGCCAGGCCGCGCCGGTCTTCGGCCTGGCGCTCCGCGGCGAGGCGCCCCTGCTGCTGCTCTCGGTCAAGCCGAGCCACCGGCCGAAAGCCGGCGCCTCGGAACGGGACAAGCTCGATGTGTCGCTCCTGCAAACCCTGGTCATCAACCGGCTCTGCCCCGACGAGTCCGATCAGCATGCCTTGATCTATACCAAGGACGACCAGGAGGCGCTCGACCTCATCGCCCAGGGCAAGGCCACCGCCTCGCTGCTGCTCAATCCGACGAAGGTCGCGGAAGTGCGCGCCGTCGCCCAAGCCGGCGAACGGATGCCCCACAAGTCCACCTACTTCTTCCCGAAACCTTTGACCGGGCTGGTGATAAACGTGATGCAAGAGTAACCGCCCAACCATCTGTCCGTCCGGAGGCTCCGAGCAGGCTGCTTATGGTAGCCCTCTGCTTGTCCGTCTGTACTGCCCCACTTAAATTTTGGACAGATCGAGCGACGATTTCGACTCTGCATTCTCCATACAAATCGGCCGCTTTCGAGTCTCTGTGTCTGACGGTATATCTGCACGAGTCCGTCAGCATCTCCCTCGGCAGGGCCAATGCCATATTCCACTCGGCTGTTCCTGCTGCGTTGAGAACCACTTCCGTCATCTTTTTGTCTTATGTGACCTGTCCAAATCTTAAGTGGGGCACGACAGCGCTTCTTATTGATCATGCTGCCCTTAAAGAAGGCCATCGCGACCACAGCGGCACGTCATTTCAGGTAGAGCACAACCACCTGATCGGCGAATGCGGGAGCGTCTGTGTAGACCTCGGAGAGCGCCCGTATCTTGCGGAGGGCGTCAGCTTCTTTCTCTTTGCTGACATTAAGCAATCCCATCAAAGCGCTGAAGTCCTCACCGCCCCCCTGGCTGAGGCTAGCCAGCAGGTTCGTGTAGTGGCCGACGATGAATTCCTTGGCTTTCTCACGTTGACTTTTGAGAGTGGCATTTTCAACGCTGCTGATACCCTGAGGGGTCAGCGTGACAAAGTACTGACTCGGCGAATATTGGTGCACCGATCCGTTGATGCCGTCAGTCGTGGATCCAATGAACCCGCCCAGCACAATGTTCCCCCAAAACCATGGGTCGAGGGTGGTCGCCAACTCCATGGTCACAGGCTTATACCCGTCCTTCGAGAACACCACGGCCTGCCCCGACTCTTTGTCCAGTCGTGAGGTGATCGGTGTCTTGCCAATGACTCTACCATTTACAGTGACGGTCACGTCTTCGGGGCTCGACTGAAAAGTTATTTCCTGTGATGTCCCATGCATGATGGAGGCACACCCTACGAGGGCGAACAGGAACATCAAACAAGACCACATGGCGATAGTCCGCATGGAAGCGTCCTCCTGGTTATGAAAACAGCATGGCCTGCTGCCGTTTAGTTTAACCACCCTACGCTCATTCCGCCTGTCTTGAAAACTCCATCGGACTGAGATACCCCAACGTGGAGTGCCGTCGCCTGTTCTAGTTAAAAACCGTCTCGGAATGGGGCCAACGTCATTGTGCCAGAACGTTCTCCTTGTGGCAATCTACGATTGCGGGGAGCTTACATATCGTCTCAGTGTGGAGCCGTATCGTATGCTCAAGGGACTTGGGCAGGTCCCATCGCCCTGTTCTGAATGGAGCAAAGTCGCTTGGAGGTCAATTC
>Ga0233425_10006476_pt1 | contig 17318 bp, 16 predicted proteins | sample Watercolumn_Towu_2_FD_181712 | JGI IMG/M metagenome (GOLD analysis project Ga0233425, IMG submission 181712) | Freshwater microbial communities from Lake Towuti, South Sulawesi, Indonesia - Watercolumn_Towuti2014_140_MG | ecosystem: Environmental > Aquatic > Freshwater > Lake | place... | reverse complement strand
GGCGTCTGACGGCCAGGGCCTACTGAGGGGCACGGAGGAGTTCGCCAAGCTCGCACGGTAGGCCGTCGTGTCCATCCCCCGGCCTCTTCGTCCACCGGGGATGTCGGGGCGGAGCGGATTGGTGCTTGCCAGCCCGCCGGGCGCCGCCTACCCAGCGGCCTCGACCTCCAGTCCCCCCGTGACCATGCCCGCCAGGTTGTACGCCACGGCCATGAGGACCCCAGAGAGGAAGCCCAGCACAGGGCAGGCGACGAGCATCACCGCGGTCCCCACTACCGACCCGGCCGCCGCCGGGGCTACCATCCCGGAAGCCGACGTGAACCGCGACATCCCGATCAGCACGATCACGACCATGAGAGCCGCGAGTACGAACGTCTCGATCCCGGAGATCACCCCCGTCTGCCAGACGCGATGCCGCGCACCTTGGCCGACCGGCCGGCATGGTGGCCGTAAGGCAGGCCGACCGGCGCCTCGATGATCGCGGCCTGGAACTGAACGCCGCCCCAGGCGGACGCGAGGAGGTTGTAGAGGGGACTCAAGGCCAGGGCGACGAGGCCGGTCCAGACGCCTACCCCGATGGGCATGCCGAGAAACATCACCCCACGGCCGCCGCCTCCTGCCCGCTCAACCCGCCACCACCCAGGGCGGCGGAGAACGTCGCCACCAGCACGAGATAGCAGGCCCCCAGGAGGAACCCGCCGATCAGTCCCCCCACCGCCCCGGTGAGCATCGCGGGTACGGGGCTGATGCGCTTCAGCTCGCGCGAGCCACTCGTCCACGGCGCCGGCGCGTGGAAACGCAAGGGAAAGCCGTTGCCCCGCCCGGCCACCCAGTTGAAGATGACGACCGTCAGGCAGGCGCCCAGAGCTGCGGCGACGCCGCCGATGACGACGCTCAGGAGCGAGGTTCCTCCGAGTACCATCCCGAGGGCTGGTAAGGGGCCTCGTGCCTGGACGATGTTCCACACGTACCCCAGGCCGTTGGTGACGACGACGTACACGATCGAGAGGACGACGGCGTTCTTGATGAACGACAGAGGCACGACGTACTGAACCGCGACTCCGTCGGCCATGCCCTCTCCTCCCTCCGACACCGGCGAAGACGGCGGAGGGGGAGGCGGCATCGGCAACGACGGCGTTGCATTGCACCACTCGCAGACACGACCCTGCCGAGTCACCATGCCGCAGGCCGGGCATCGAACCTCACCGGCGTCCGGCGCCTCGTCATCGATCGCCGGCGCCGCCGTCGTCGGAGGTGGTGGTGGCGGAGGGGGTGGGCTCGCCGGCGAGGGCACACCCATCGCCGGCACCTTGATCAGTTGCCCGCAGGCGCACTTCCCGGTCTGGCCGGCGCGCTCGTCAGAAAGGGAGTAGGTCTTGCCGCAGTGCGCACAACTCACGCGTATGGGCATACTCAACACCACTTCCCGCGGGGATCACAACGAACGGCGCATCAGACACGGACAGCCGTGCCACCGGCCAAGCGGGACCAGGCCTCACGGCCAGGTTCAGCGCCACCACGGGTTCGGGCGGGCCGGTGGTTCGTATCGGGCAGCGCTGGAAGCGCCCGACTCGAAGGTCAATTGCTGCTACCGTGAGACAATGCCTGGGCCAACCGTCGTGGACGGCCGGTCCCGTGGGGGAGTCAAGACGGGGTAATCCGTGCGAGCAGCGCCGCTCGGCACCGCAAACCCGTCGGCCACGGCGCGTCCGCGCCGACGCGCCCTATGGATGGTCGAGGTGGCAATGGGCGCGGCCCAGTAGGCCGGCCCGTGGCCCGACGGGGCTCTATTCCACACGCGCGGCGTCCTCCCCTCCCCCATTTGGGGGAGGCGACACGGGCGCCATCCTGCGAGGGGAAAGCGGACGCGACCTGATGGGCAAGGGGCGCAGTGTCAGCGGGCTCGCCCGTCAGATGCTGCGCGTCATGCAGCCGATGGCGCGGGAACTGGTGACCGGTGCTTGGGAGGGTTGCCGGGGCGCGGACCTGCTGCTGACGGGAGGATCGGGCGTGTTTGGGGGCAGACCTCTCGCGGCGAGACTCGGTATCCCGCTGGTTCAGGCCTACGTCCAACCCTCTCCTCCCACGCCGACGGGGGCCTTCCCGTGTGCGCTCATGCCTCCACCTCCCTTCCGACTGGGGAGCAGGCTGAACCGCCTTACACATGCCCTCGCGGAGCAGGCCTTCAGACGAACCTCGGGGACCGCCACAGAGCGTGCCTTGGCGGAGCTGGTCGGTCCATCGCCACCGACTAGCGGGCGACGGCGCCGCCCCGCCAAGCGGTACCCGGTGTTGTACGGGTTCAGCACGCACGTGGTGCCGCGGCCGACCGACTGGGACGAGTCGGTGCACGTTACGGGGTACTGGTTCCTCGAGGGCTCTGCGGACTGGCATCCACCGGACGAGCTGGCCGCGTTCCTGACCTCAGGCCCGCCGCCCGTCTATGTTGGCTTCGGCAGCATGGGCGCCCTCGAGTCCGGCGACACAGCGGGGATTGTGCTGGAGGCACTGAGGCTGGCAGGGCAGCGCGGCGTCGTGCTCACGGGGGCAGGGGAAGGGATCAGGCACAAGACCCCCGACAACATCCTGGCGGTCGGCACCGTGCCCCATGACTGGCTCTTCCCGCGGGTGGCTGCGGTAGTTCACCACGGCGGCGCCGGTACCACCGCCGCCGGACTCCGAGCGGGAGTGCCCTCCGTACTCGTGCCCGTGTTTGCCGACCAGCCCTTCTGGGGGCGACGAGTAGCAGACCTGGGGGTCGGCCCGGAGCCCATCCCTCACTGCCGACTGGCGGCGGAGCGCCTCGCTCGCGCGATCGGCCTCGCGGTCAGCGACGAGCCGATGCGCCGACGAGCCGCGGAACTGGGGCGCGCGATCCGGGCAGAGGATGGCGTGTCGCGGGCTGTCCGTCTGGTGCCAAGCCTTACTCAGGCCGCCGGGTAGGCGTCGCGCTCTCACTCGGTAGGTTGCGTCCGAGGTGCCGCGGCACCGGGCATCTGTAGGCACTCCTCCGCCTGGAACCAGTTTGCGAAGTCGTCCCGTATGGCCCGCCAACTGCCTTTCGGTTACACCGCCGCCAGCGCCCCATGCGGGACGGCCACCCGACGTACCCAAAGGGAAGGGTCTTGCCAGAGGTCCACCGAACGAAGCGACGCGACGGGCCCCGGAGGCCTCCGGAAGCCCCGAAGCGGAGAGCGAGGTCCCTTGCCCCCGAGGGTCGGCCCGCCCGAGACGCCCTGGAAACGGGTTCTGGGGGCCCGTAGGAGCGGAAGGGTGGCTTATGTTCTTTTGGGTTCTTTGACTATGGACTCGGGCACTCCGAGGAACTCCTCGATCTCGCGCCGGCTATCGCCTCGGAGGTAGAACATCAGGAGCGCGACGCGGTTGTTCTCGGGGAGCCCGGCGAGCGCCGCGCGCAGCTCCCGCGCCGCCTCCCGGCGCATGGCCTCACGGAAGGCGTCCCGGGTCAGGTGCCCGCAGTGCTCCTCGTCCAAGGGCACCGTCGGCGGCCAAGGCCGCTCCAACCGGCGGCGGCAACGGTTCACCGCGATCTGGCGCAGCCAGGTCGGGAAGGCGGCGTCGTCCTGGAGCTGATGCAGGCGCTGATAGGCCTGCACCAGGGCGTCCTGCGCCAGGTCCTCGGCCTTGTCGAAGTCGGTCACCCGGTCCAGGCAGAGCGCGCGGAGCCCCGGGCGATAGCGCTCCACGAGCCGATCGAAGGCGCGCCGGTCGCCGGCCTTGGCGGCGGCCACGAGGCCCGCGACGGACGACTGAGCCGAGGGCGAGTGGCGGTTGGATCGGTTCATTCTACTACTAGGATACATCGCGGGGCGGATTCGGTACGGTGGGCCCGCACCTTTCTTTCGCGGTGGCTATGCAGGCCCAGGAGGGTACCGCCAGATGAGCTCCCGCAGGCGCTCGTAGAAGTAGCGGTAGTTGTCCCAGGAGACGTCGGGCGGGACAAAATGGTCGACCGCCGGGAGGAAGCGGCCCTGCTCCAGCATCCACGGGACCTTCGCAAGCTCCCGATCCATCCCCGTGCGGTCGTGGGCCAGGACGGCCTTGTTCAGGCCGCCCACCATCTGCAGCGCGGGGTACTGTCGCCGGACCTCGGTGATGTCGAGCCCCATCTGGGTCTCCCACGGGAAGACGAGCGTCACGCCGCCATCGAGCCAGAGGGGCACGAGTTGGCGCACATCGCCGTCGCTGTCGACCATGATGATGTCGACGCCCGCCTCGCGGAGGGCGCCGGTGAGGCGCTGGTAGCGAGGCAACAGGAAGCGCCGAAAGGCCGCCGGGCTGATCAGCGGCCCGGTCTTGAAGCACATGTCCTCCCAGACGAAGAAGTAGTCGAGGGGCGCGTCGCGATGGACCCGCGTGTAGAGGGCGATCCACAGCTCGCAGAGCGTGTCGAGGATGTCCTCCAACAGGGCGGGATCGTCGTGCAGCATGAAGGCGAGGCTCTCGTAACCGATGAGCTGGCGCGGTCCGCCGAAGAAGCCGATGGGCAGGTCGCCGACGAGGACGGGATCGCCGCTCGCCCGGCTCGCGCGGCAGACCTCGTCCCAGTTGGCGGGCAGGCGGCCGGGGGCGTCGGGAGCGAGGCGCCACTGCAGGGCATCCCAGTCGGCGCGATTCGCGACGGGGAACGAGAGGAAGGTCGGCATCGAGCCGCGGTCCTTCCGCTCCTCCTGTTTCACGCCGAAGTGATCGATGATGACCCGGCGGTCGTCGGTCTCCTCCAGCACTTGCCAGTCGAAGCCCGGGCACAGGAAGCCGTTGACCGGGAGCTGGTAGCCGCGGTGGCCCTCGAAGCCGACGATCTCAACGACCGTCTCCCAGGTAGCGTCGGCCGCGAGGCCCTCCGTCCTCCAGCGGTCGATCGTCGCCCCCCAAGGACCGAAGATCGAGAAGAACGGCGCGCGGTCGACGGCCTCGCCGCGCATCAGGCGAACGAAACGGTCACGGTTGGTCATCGGACACCCTTCGAACCACGGAATCCTCGGGACGCTGGGCGAACGGCAAGGGCAACCACGGGAAGCACGGAATACACGGAAGACGACGAGGGCGGCGCCGGTGGGGAGCCGGCGGTGCGCAGTCCGTCGCCGCTTCTTCCGTGTATTCCGCGTTTTCCGTGGTTCTCACTGCCGTAGCCGGTCTCCGAGGAGAGGGTATGGCGCGACAGGGACTGTTGATGGTCAACACGGGCGATGGGAAGGGCAAGACGACAGCCGCGGTGGGGCTGGCCTTCCGGGCGCTGGGACATGGATTGCGGGTCTGCATGGTCCAGTTCATCAAGGGCCCGTGGAACTACGGCGAGCTGAAGTCCGCGCGGCGGTTTGAGGGCCTGTTCGAGGTCCATACCCTCGGGGCCGGGTTCACATGGGATTCGGCGAACCTGGCCGACGACACGCGCGTCGCGCGGGAGGCCTGGGACTTCGCGAGGCGCCTGATCGCCGAGGCCCGCCACGATCTCATCGTCCTCGATGAGCTGACCTACCTGATCGAGTACGGGATGGTGGCGGAGTCGGAGGTGCTGGAGGTCCTCCACTCACGTCCACCTGAGATGCACGTCGTGGTCACGGGCCGGAACGTGTCGCCGGGGCTGCGAGAGGCGGCCGACCTCGTGACCGAGATGCAGGCCGTGAAGCACCCCTTTGACCTGGGGGTCAAGGCCCAGCGCGGGATCGAGTACTGAGCCGCCCTGCTATTCCCGAGGACCGGGCTGCAGCACCTCCGCCGGCAGGCGCGCCAGCAGCCCGGCCTCCTGCATGAGGGCCTCGACGGCGTCGAGCTCGAGCGGCACGAAGCCGGTCAGGTTCTCGATCCCCTCCTCCGTCACGACCACGGTGTCCTCGCACCGGATGTAGAGGCGCTCGTCCGGGACCCACAGCTGCGGATCGACGGTGAAGGCCAGTCCGGGGCACAGAGGCGCGGCGCGGTAGTCGCCGACGTCGTGCACCGTCAAGCCTACGGGATGTGAGAGATGCCCGCGGAACTCGAGGCTGCGCCGCGCGGCCGCCTCGTAGATGGGCTTCGAGAACGGGGTAGAGGCCACGACCTCGGCCATCTCGGCCGCGGCGCCATCCATCACCTCGTCGGCTGTGGCACCGGGGCGGATGCGGTTCAGGAGCGCTTGGTGGTAGGTCACCATGTACCCATACAGCTCGCGCTGGAGAGGGCTGTATGTCCCGTTCACGGGCCACATGCGCCCGATGTCGCAGGTGTAGTAGCCGACCTCGGGCGCGTAGTCCATCAGCACGAGGTCGCCGTCCAGCAGCGGCTGATCGCTGCTGAAGTAGTGCGTGTACCAGATGTTGTCGCCGCCGGCGATGATCGCGCGATAGCCCGCGCCCTGCGCTCCCCCGGCGAGGAACAGGAAGTCCGCCAACGCACCGAGCTGGTACTCGGTGACGCCGGGGGCCGTCGAGCGCATGGCCTCCATGACGGCGAGGCCGGTCAGCTGCGCTGCCCGGCGGATCAGGGCCACCTCGTGAGGGCTCTTGTGCAGGCGCAGCTCGTCGAGGATCGGGGACAGGTCAAGCAACTCGGTCTGGGGCCGCCGGGCGCGAAGCAGGCCCAGGAGGTGGGACTCGCGACTGACGACCATCTCCCAGGGATCGTCCCCGGCGACCCGCGCCCCGGCCTCCAGCACGTCGCGGCTGGCGCGAGCGCCCTCCGCGGGTCGGTGTGGCACGTACAGCATGCGGGCCTGGGCGAGGTCCCCGGCGAGGTCGCCGAGGCCAGCCACTGCGTCGACACCGGTGAGTTGCAGGACCGTGTCGTCATCGGCGGTGCTGAGGGTCGGCTCGTCGTGGGGAGCGGCGGCCGGGTCACGACGCGGCAGATAGAGGGTGGTTCGGCGTCGCCCGCCGTCGAGCAGCAGGTAGGCCTGGGGCGTCTCCACTCCCGAGAGGTAGTAGAGCTCGTTGCTCTGCCGGAAGCGGTCGAAGGCGCGGACCGGCCCGGCGCCCTGGAGCAGCGCAGAGGCCTCGCCGATCCGATCGAACACGGCGGCCCGACGTGCAGCGAACTCCTCGAGGGGGAAGTCGCGCTGGAACATGCCCTCAGACCTCCCCCGCCGCAACCGCGGCGTTCAGGAACTCCTGCACCTTCACGGGCTGGCCGGTGCGGCCGGACTCGATCGCGGCGAAGACGAGCGCCACGGACTGAAGGTTGTCCCAGACGTTGGTCGCCATTGGCCCGTCGCCGTCGAGCCAGCGAACGAACTGCTCGATGAGCCATGTGTTCGCCCACTTGGGCTGCTGCAAGTGCTCGATCTCGTGCGGGTCGCCGTTCGGCCAGTCCTGGCAGGTGATCCGCTGGCGGTCGAGGATGAGGGTCGCCCCCTTGCACTCGGCGCGGAGGTACTCCTGGCCCCAGCAGTTCAGCCCCGCCGCGTTGGTCTTCGCGCCCTCGTAGGTCGCCCGGGTGGCGTTCTCCATCTGCATGATCACGAGCCCCTGGCTGTCACCCGCGAACTCGCCCCAGGTTGGGTTCCAGGTCTGCGCGTAGATCGTGTCGCACTTCGCCCCGGCGAGGTCGGCGATCAGGTCGAGGTGGTGCACCGAGCCCTCGACCATCAGCGTATCGGGGATCTCGTGGCGGAACTTGCCCCACGACCCAAACCGGCGGCACTCGCACGTGAACCGGCAGACGAGGTAGTCGAGCGGCCCGTACTCCCCGGACTGCACCTGGCGCCGCAGGGTCGTGATGTCCTGCCGGAAGCGATGGCTCATGGTGACGCCCATCTTCTTCCCGGCCGCCTGCACCTTCGCGGCGATGCGGCACGAGGCCTCAAGGGTGTCCGCGATGGGCTTCTCGGAGAGGATGTGCAGGTCGTGCGCAAGGGCCGCATCGACGACGGCCTCATGGTGCGCCGGGGGTACTACAACGGTGCAGAAGTCGGCCTCGTGGGCGTCCAGGGCGGCCTGGAGGTCGGTGTAGCAGCGCTCCGGAGGGAGACCAAGGTGCTCCTGCGCGTTCCTGAGCGCCTCGGGGTTGATGTCGACGGCGGCGACAGGATGGATCAGCCCCTCGCGCACGTTCGGCGGCAGGAACGTCGCGCACCATGCGGAGCCGAAGCCGCCGCAACCGACCTGGATCATGCGATAGGCCACGGTGGGTCCTCCTGGGTCAGGGTAGGCGGCCACGGCAGTGCGCGCTGGTAGCGCGCGGTCCCGGGGACGGCGGTCAACGGCCAAGGCGTGCCAGGGCGGCCTTGGCTTCCTTCACGCGGGCGGGGTCCTGCGAGAGGCGGATGACCTGGCTGAAGTGCTCGCGCGCCGCTTCCTTCTCGTCCTTGGCGGCCAGCACCCAGGCGAGACCCCAGTGCGCCTCGACAGACTCGGGTTCCCGCAGCAAGACCGCGATGTACTTCGTGAAGGCGAGCTCCAGGTCGCCCTTCCGCTTCGCCTCGAGGGCTTCGCGGAGGAGTTGGGCGGCGTCGGGGGTCGCTGCCGGCGGGGGGGCTGAGCCCCCATCGGCGGCTCCCGGGGCGATGACGGTCGGCGCGGTTGGCGGCGGAGCTTCCCCGCCCCCGGCGCCCGCAACCGCCGGCGGCCCGCCCCCATCACCCGCCACGGCACTGAGCCACATGTCGTCGAGGCAGAGCCGCGCTCCGTCTCCGGCGGCCTCCGGCAGCGAGGCTTCCAGTCGCAACTCATCGATGGCCTGCCAGCCCACCGGGTCGCCGGTACGGCCGAAGGCAGTGAGGGGCAGCTCCACGAGTTTCCAGCCGACCCAATCGAGGGCCACATCGGCGGAGTAGCCATCGTGTTCCGGCGTCTCGTCGCGGTCCGAGCCCGCCGTCGCGGTGAGCACGACTCCGGCGGTCTCCTCGCAGTAGAGCCACAGGTAGAGGTACACGCTCCCGGACCAGTCGGCCGGCACCGAACGGTTGGTCACTTCGACCCCATCCTCGCGCGGGTACCAGTCGCTGACATACCGGCCGGTCTTCGCCGGCGTGGTGGCGTAAGGCAGCGGCCACCACGCGCACCAGTCCGTGTCGGGCTCGAAGAGGGTGCGACGACCCGGCACCTCCGAGGGCTTCACCAGCCGGATGGCGTCGAACCGGAGCACCGTGCCAGGGGCCTGTCGGAGGTCGCTCCACCCGGCGGCCGCGAACCGCAGCGAGTCGATCCGGCGCCAGCCGAGCGGCTCGCGGGCGACCGCGAAGCTGCGCGGCTCCAGGTGGAGCAGTCGCCAGCCCTCCCAGTCCACAGGGACCAGGCAGCGGTAGTAGTCCTCACCGTCGGTCCCGGGGTTCTCCGAGTGCAGCGCGATGGCGAAGACGGCGCCGGTCGGTCGGGCCGAGTGGACCCACATCTCCAGCGCGCCCTGCTCCTCGAAGTTGTCGGGCACATCCGGCGCGGCGAGGTAGATCACCTGCGCGGAGGTGTCCAGGTCCCAACGCCCAGACGCTTCGCCCTCCTTCACGACCGTCTCGTCGGGTTCGAGGGTCGGCTTGGCGGAGCCCGCCACGTCGTGCCAGCGGGCGGCGAGGTCGCCCTCCATCTCCTCAACGGAGACGTAAGCCGGGGGCTGGGCGGAGGCAAGGGCAGCAGCGAGGAGCAGAATGAGCATGGTGCCGCGGGTTCTCACGGAGGCAGTGACGGTTGGGTGGGTCAACCGGAACGGAACGAGGGGACAGTCCGTGCGTCTCGTGTTCGGGGACACGATCCCAGTTCGGTGAGGCTCAATTGGGTCATGTCCCCGAATACGAGACTTGGACAGTCCCTGGGTACACCAGTCAGCTTTCGCCCTGAGCAGGCGTCGGGCCTGCGCGCTCGCGCACGACCAAGAGAGCCGCGAGGGCGCCCGTGGCCTGCAGCGGGAGAGCCAGAGCGAACACTATGGGCAGCGAGCAGGCATCCGCCAGCCAACCGGCCAGCAGCGGATAGGCCATCCGGATCGGCACCAACAGCGTGTTGTAGGAGGCCTGGTACACGGTCTTGTCGTCCTCGGGGGACATGGCCATCACGAGATTGATGCCTCCGACCACGTCACAGGCGACCGCGCAGCCAACGCACGCAAACAACAGGTAGAAGCCGACCGGCGAAGTGCTGAACAGGGCGAGGGCCGTTGCGAGGGTGGCGAACAACCCTCCCGCCGCCAGTACCGTCCGGAAGCCGTACCGGTCGCCGACGTAGCCGGCCAAGAGCATCATCGGGGCCTGCGCGGCGGTCGCGAGGACCGTGAATGTGCCCGCGGCGCTGTCCGAGAAGCCGCCGACGGCGAGGGCGCGGACTGCGTAGAACGCGCTCGCCATCATCCCCGCCTCCATGAGGCACCGCACGAGCAGCAACCGCCGGAGGTTGCCGCGGCGGGTCAGGACCTCCCGCACGTGCCCGGCGAAGGCGGCCGGAGAGGTGAAGCCGGTGGGCTCCGGGACGACCTCGCGCACCAGCAGGTACGGCAGCAGCCCGACAAACATGACCCCCGCGGCGACGTAGAAGCAGGCCGCAAAGCCCATGGGATGCCCCAGGCGGTCGAGGACGAACCGCGCCAGAACGCCGCCCCCCAGGCCCGCCAGACTCCCCGCCGCGAACGCCCAACCGAAGAACCGACCGCGGGCGTGCGCCGGGGTCTGGCGGTTGAGGTAGTCGGCCCAGAGGGGGATTCCCACGCCGCCCGCCAGCGAGGCCAGGCCGAGGCAGACCAGAAGGAGGGTGTGGGCGAGGTCGGGCCGGGCGGCGCCAAGGTGATGGACGACGAGGCCCGCGCTCAGCCAGGCGGCGACGACGGGGAAGTGAACGTAGATCGTGGGCAGCGTCTTGTGCCGCAGACGCGTAGTGAAGTAGGCCGAGGGCAGTTGCAGCAACGCCATGCCCACGAACGTGATGCCGGGGACGAGGGCGATCAGGCGCGCGGAGGCGCCAAGCCGACTCAGGCACACCGGCACGATGGTCGAGGAGGAGACGAGGGCCAGCCCGAGCCCCCACCAGAGCTCGACCGCCACATTCACCCGGAGGTTCCAGGTGTAGTGGTTGGCCTTCTCCGCCTCGGCTTCAGCCCCTGCGAGGCCGGCAATGCGTGTCTCGCCCACCCGGGTCGCCCGCCTCAGCCAAGGATCTCGGCGAACGCCTGGGCCACGGCCCGGGCATCGTCGGCGCTGACATCATTGTGGGTCACCAGCCGGAACTTCTGGCCGCCGCGGGCATCGACCAGGACGCCGCGGTCCTTCATGAGCGCCGCCAAGCGCCGGCCCTCCATCACCGCCGAGTCGAGGCTGAACCGGATGATGTTTGTCTGGATGGCGTTCAGGTCGAGGGAGATGCCGTCGTGCCGAGCGAGCTCCTCAGCGATCACCCGCGCGTTGGCATGGTCCTCGTGCAGGCGCGGGACGATGGTGTCCAGGGACACGTGGCAGGCCGCCGCCAGGACCCCTGCCTGTCGCATCCCGCCGCCCATCAGCTTGCGGGCACGACGGGCGCGGCCGATGAAGTCGCGCCGGCCGCAGAGCATGGACCCGACGGGCGCCGCGAGGCCCTTGGAGAAGCAGAACTGGATCGAATCCGCGTGCTCGGTGAGCACGCGCGGCTCGAGGCCCAGGCAGGTCGCGGCGTTGAAGATGCGGGCGCCGTCGATGTGGAGTTGCAGCCCGTGCGTATGAGCGACGTCCGCCACCGCCCGGGTCTGCTCGGGAGCAATGACTGTCCCGCTGGATACGTTGTGGGTGTTCTCCAGGCAGACGACCGTCGAGCGGGCACGGTGCGCGTCATCCGGGGCGATGGCGTCCCGGACCTCGTTCGGGTCGAGCGCGCCCCAGGGACGTCCCGCGAGCTTGTGGAGCGTCAGGCCCGAGAGCACCGCGAAGGCGCCGGCCTCGTAGAGCCCAATGTGGGCGTTCTGCTCCAGGATCACCTCTTCCCCACGCTGGGTGTGGGCGAAGAGCGCAGCCTGGTTGCCCATCGTGCCGGAGCAGACGAAGAGCCCGGCCTCCATGCCCATGATCGCCGCCGCCCGCTCCTCCAGCGCGTTGACAGTGGGGTCCTCGCTCAGCACATCATCGCCCACCTCCGCGCGGGCCATGGCCTCGCGCATCTCGGGGGTCGGGCGGGTAACGGTATCGGATCGCAGGTCGATCATCGGCAAGCCTCCGTGGGGCGGACCACATGGTCGCGCAGCCGGACCAGACTACCCGGCGGCGAGGTCGGCGTCAAGAGGAGTCCGCGCGCCTGAGGGCGAACTTAGCTGTCGGTACGTCGCAAAGACGGCATCCCCGGCGGCCTGATCCTGCCGCCACCTGCAGACGAGGTGAGGTCATGTACCTGAGGAAGTGCATCATCCCAGCCCTTCTCGCCATCGCGCTCAGCCTGGGTCTCGCCGGCTGCGGCGGAGGCGGAGGCAGGCTGCCCGGGGCGGACGTCGCGCTGCTGGCGGCCATCACGACGGCTCTGGGGCAGATCACCCAGGTGACCGTCACCGCGACAGACGCGGGCGACACGATCGACGTCACGGGCGCCACAGCCGAGATCCAGCGCGCCAACGGGACCACAGAGGATGTGCCGCTGGCGATCAACGCCGCCAACCGGATCGTGACGCTGGGCACAGCGACCGTCACGCCGTCGACCGCGCAGTTCAACACGCTGGAGATCACGGGGCCGATCTCGTTCCGAGACGGAGCCACCAGCACGACGACGGTCATCGGGCGCCTCATCTTCCAGTTCGAGGCGCTGGCGGACGGCACCGTGGTCCGGCCCACGACGATCAGCGTGCGCATCCCGACGCGGGGCGCCGCGACCGACCGGCGGGTGATCTTCGGGGGACTCTCCGGAGCCGCGCCCGACTATGTGAAGACGGTGATCCGCGACCAGCAGGGCGGGCTAACCCAGAGCAAGATCTACGCGGCGCAGGCCAACGGCTCGGTGACCGTGACCGATGCCCAGGGCAGCATCACGGCCGAGGTGCTCTCCGGCCCGTCCAGCCGCATCACCGCAATGTTCGCCCGGACCGATGCCGACCCGAACGGCAAGCCGGACCTGATGGAGTAGCTACCCCGAGCAAGGAGGCCGCCGGATGCGCGTGCTACTGATAGTTCTGTGCTGCATTGTGACGCTGCCAGCCCTGGCCCAGGAGACCGACGAGGACTCGCTAGGGTCTGTGGCGCCTCGCATTTCATTGCCGAGCGCGCTAGGGCTGGAGAAGCGGGCCGTTTCCGTGAGCTACTCGTTCCAGGGCGCGAGTCACTCCGGGCGCGACCTCACCTCCCATCAGGCTGAGATCGCGGCGGGAGTGACCGATCGAGTCGATGTGGCCCTGGACTACCACTCCCTGGACGCCACGGGTCGCTCGGCGGCGAACACGCTCGACGTCGCGACCATCGGCGTGCAGGTCCGGTACGACCAGGAGCTGTTCGATGAGCCCGGAGCGCTCTTCTTCGGGTACCGCCACTCCAACGCCTTTGCGTTGCTGAACGGGGCGACCCAGGACCCGCCGAACGCGGACTCCTACACTCTCGGCGCGGTCCGCAGCAGCACCTGGGGCGACGACCGGATGCTCCACGCCGTCGGGTCGTTGTCGCTTTCGGAGGTCGGCAGCCAGTCCGCTTGGACGTTCATGGGCGGGGCGGGTGTGGACTACCCGCTGCGGCACGGGCTGACCGCGCGCGGCGACTTGGCGCTCTTCGGGAACACGGGCGACAAGTCATCCTTCGAGGCGGCCGTCTCGGGGGGGCTGCACTACGAAAGCGGGGGCTTCTCGGCGGATGTGATGGGGACGTTCCTACCCAGCGGCGCGCCGATCGCGGGTAACCCGCTGGCCGATGCCAGCGTCTTCGTGCTCTACCCGGTGTTCGGCAACACAGGGGTCGCCCAGGACCTGGCCAGCGACTCGATCGGGTTCTACACGGTGCGCGTCGGGTACACGAAGGAGTTCTGAAGCCGGGCAAGATGAGCGCCGGGAGGCCCTGGGGCCGCCCGGCGCTCATCAGGACGGCAACCTACGGGTTCGTCTCCTTCAGCGCCGCATCGACACGACCCACGAGGTCGGTCGCCATCCGCCCCAGATCGTCCTCTGCGTCGGCCTCCGCGACCTTCGCCCAGCACTCCCGCGCCTCCTGGAGCTTGTCCTGATTGGCGTACGCGTACCCAAGCACGAACCGCGCCTCGCGGGCTCGCGCGTGATCTCCACTGGCTTCCAGGAAGGGCTTGAGCACGGCCTCCGCCTCGGGGAACTGCATCTCCGCCACCAGAGCGGAGCCGTACTCCACGGCGACGTCGGCGCGCTGGGCCTCGGGGACCCCGTCGAGGTTCTCGTGGAGCGGCTTCAGCCACTCCAGGACCTTCTTGTACTGATCGAGTTCCCCGTAGAGCACGGCGATGCGCACCGCAAGTTCCGGGTTCTTCTCGGGCGCCTCAACCTGCTTCTCCAGCTCCTGGACCTCCCGGAGCTTGGCGAGAGCGTCCTTGGCCTTGGCCATCTCGGCCGCGAACTCGGCGGGCGGCAGGTAGCCGCCGATCGCGGTGACCACTTCCCCCTCGGCGGTGAGGAACACGGTGCGCGGGAAGGAGCCGTCGTTGTAGCGCGCATCCACCTCGGTCTTCTCCGGGTCCACCGAGACGCACTCGAACGCTTGCGACGCCTCGATGACGGCCTCAGCCGGGAAGGTGTCCTGCTCCAGCTTCTTGCACCATCCACACCACTCGGTGTGCAGGTTCAGCATCACCAGCTTCCCGGAGTCTCTCGATGCCTGGAGGGCCTCCGGCAGGCCCTTGTGCCACTGGATGCCCTCCGCTCCCGCCGCCAGGGGCAGCAAGCCGCTCAGCAGCGCCGCCACGGTCACGACTGCGATAGTCTGTTTCACGCGAAACCTCGGTTCTCGGGATCAGCGCCCCGGAGGGCGCACGCAGTGGTCAACGCCGGAGCGGCGTCGTTAGTTCGGCCTGTGGCACGGCTCACGTCAAGGGAAGCCTCCCCGCGGCGGCGAACTCCCGCCGGATTACCCGCCGCGCCTGACCGCGGCATCGAGGGCTAATGGACTTCCTGGATTCGCTCAAGCAGTACCAGCGCGCGGTCGAGCGGCGCCTGGTCGCCTTCATCGAGGCCCGCCGCCGGCGGTACTCCGGCCGCGAGATCGAGCAGTGGGTCTACAACGTGCTCGACGACTTCGTGATGCGCGGCGGCAAGCGCGTGCGCGCCATCATGGCGGTGACGGCCTACGAGGGCGCGACGGGGTGTTTCGACGACCCGCGGACCATCGACGCGGCCTGTGCACTCGAGTTCCTCGACGCGTACTTCCTGGTGCAGGACGACGTTATCGACCTCAGCGACCTTCGGCGCGGGCGGCCCTCAGCGCACGTGATGCTGGCCGACCTGGCCGAAAACCGGCGTGGCGTCGCGGCCGACGAGGCGCGCGCGTTTGGCTTCAACGTCGCCATCGGCGTTGGCGACATCTTCAACGCGTGGGGGATCGAGTGCCTGCTCGAAGCGGACTTCCCTCCCGAGCGTCGACTGGCCGCCCTCGCGACGTACAACGAGGCGTGTGAGGTCATCTGCCGGGGCGAGATCAAGGACATCTACCTGGGGCTGAGCCCCATCATCGCGGACGAAGAAGCGTACACCGACATGATCCTGCAGAAAACCGGCTACTACGTCACCCGCGCGCCCGCGCTGATCGGGCTCGACCTGGCCGGTGCGTCGGAGGAGCTGCGGGAGGCGATGATCGCCTTCGCCGAGCCGGTCGGCCTCGCGTTCCAGATCCGTGATGACATCCTCGACCTGCTGTCCACCCAAGAGGAGCTGGGCAAGCCAATCGGCACCGACCTGCGCGAGGGCAAGGACACCCTGATGGTCATCCACGCCCGGCAGGCCGCGACGCCCGCGCAGTGGCGTCAGATCGAGAGCGTCCTCGGCAACCACGACGCCACCGCCGGCGACATCGCCGGCGTGCGCAGCGCCCTGGAGGAGGCCGGCTCCTTCGCCTACGCCGAGGAGCGGATGCGCGCCCACGTCGCGGCGGCGCATGACGCCCTCGCGCAACTCGCGGCCCTCGGCCTCCACGAGCGCACGGCCGAGTTCTACGCAGGCATGGTCGACTTCATCGGCAGCCGCAGGCACTGAGGCGGGCTGCTCGTGGCCTCAGCGAGCCGCCACCCGGTACGTCTGCTCGATGCGCAGGCTCTCCCCGGGCGCGAGTTGGGCCTCTGGTGAGAACAGCTCCAGGTTGACGCGGCTGTCTTTCCCGCTCCAGTTCAGCAGCGCGTGACTGACCTCGCTCGGGTCGAAGGTCTGGGTGAGGCTGACCTCGGCCTGCTCGTCGACCAGCGTCCACTCGCCTGCCGGGAGGTCGGCGTCGCGCAGCCAGACATTGGTCTCCGCCGAGGGGTCGTCGGCGTTGGCGAGCGAGCGCTCGGTCCACGCGCCGTCTGGGCCCTTCATCCGCACCGTCGCCTCTTGCGTGGTCTCGACCTGGAAGGCCGGATGGATGCGGAAGGTCGCCGTCTTCGTGTCATTCGAGGAGTTCGTGAGGGTCGAGGCGATCCGCACCACGGGTTCGGATGCGTCGAGTTCGATGGTTCGGGCCAAGGTGAAGCCGTTCTTGAGCTTGCACTCCAGCCGGATCGACCGGTCCGTCTTCTCGCGCACCGAGTACGCCTCGACCCAGCCCGGCGAACGGTAGCCGCCCTCGCTGTACTCCTCGTAGCCGCCCGCCGTCGGGTCCCACGCACCCTCCTCCCCGTAGACCTTCACGAGGTCGCGCCCGTCGGCCCTCAGCTGCATCCGCCAGATGCGTCCCCCCATGTCGGGCAGCACGGCGAGGTCGAGCAGCCCATTGCTGAGGCGCTCGATGGTGACCCCGGAGGCCGCCTGCGGCAGCGATTCCAGCCACGCGTCGAGGCCGGCTTGCGGGCCGCCCTCGCGGACCATCGTGAGACCCTCCGCCCGCGCGATGCGCGCGAAGTCACGCGCGAGGCGTGGGATCGCCGCCGACGAAGTGGTGACAAGCCGGTCGCCCTGCTCCTGGTATGTCGAGCCCTGCCCGAGGACGATCTGCGAGTACGTCAGCGGCAGGCGCGCGACCTCGACCCGGTGCAGCAGCACGGGATCGTCGCGCACGGCGCGTTCCGCCCGGTCGAAGAGGTCATCCGAGGCCTCCAGCACCTCCGGCGTGAGGTACCCGATGCCGGGCGGCGAGTAGATTCGCACATGCAGGTTCGGGATGCTCTGCGCCGAGCGATGGACCGTGTTGAGGTACTCGCGGATCATCGGGGCGGCCGCGCCGTAGTAGGCGGCGCAGAACTCGTCGATGGCCTTGTCGGTGTCGTAGGTTGGGTCCCAGAGCGTCTTGGCCATGATGTAGGTCCGCAGCTCGGCCA
>Ga0233425_10006475_pt1 | contig 17319 bp, 20 predicted proteins | sample Watercolumn_Towu_2_FD_181712 | JGI IMG/M metagenome (GOLD analysis project Ga0233425, IMG submission 181712) | Freshwater microbial communities from Lake Towuti, South Sulawesi, Indonesia - Watercolumn_Towuti2014_140_MG | ecosystem: Environmental > Aquatic > Freshwater > Lake | place... | reverse complement strand
AGGTCCAAGGTTATGGTATTATTGACCTGGGAGGACGATGAAAGACGAGATTCATCCTTAAAGTTTCATGTCGTTGACAGGGTTTTGAGTATTACCTTAAACCTTGAACCTCAGACCTTAAACCTCTACTGATATATTATGTCCTTTTCCCTTATTGATACTCACGTCCATTTGGATGAACTGCCGAATCCCAATGAGGCTATCCTTGAGGCCAAAAAAAACGGGGTCGGCGGAATAGTAGCCGTGGGCATGGACTGGAAATCCAATGAAAGAATTTTGGCCCTTTCCGAAGAAAACCCGGATTTTGTTTTTCCGGCTCTCGGTTATCATCCCGAGGCTGTGACCGTCTCCGGAATAAAAGAGAACCTGAGTTTTTTGCGAACCCATCTGGATGAGGCCGTGGCTCTGGGTGAGGTCGGTTTGGATTACAAGATCTCCGTACCCCGGGAACTGCAGGACTGGGTCTTTAAGGATTTGCTGGAACTGGCCCTGGAAAAAGATAAACCGATCATCATCCATTGCCGACGATCCCATGCCCAGGCCTATGAATTGATCCGGAAACACGAGTTGAAAAAGGTCGTCTTTCATTGGTACAGCGGTCCGGCGGATATATTAAAAGAACTGCTCTTGGACGGTTATTTTATTTCGGCTACACCGGCGTTGGTTTATAGTTCAGCCCACCGGGAGGCGGTAGCCGCCGCACCCTTAAAACAAATTTTAATTGAAACCGATTCTCCCGTGGTCTACCAGGGAGAGACTTCAACGCCGGCCCTGGTTCTCCGCACCTTGAAAGAATTGTCCCGGATAAAAAAGATTGATATCGAAGAGGCTGCAATAAAAACCACACAAAATGCCCGTATTTTTTTTAATCTATCTTGATCTTGCCTAGAGGAGGGTTTTCGTGGAAACTGATTCGATTATCCTTTCTTGTCCTCAGTGTGGGACGCGGAACCGTATTCCTAAAAACAGGCTGAAGGATCACCCCATCTGCAGCCGATGTCGAACCCCTTTATCTCCCCAGTCTTTTCCTGACCATCCGGTCGAGGTAACCGACCGCACGTTTACAGGAGAAGTCATGAATTTTCCCGGACCGGTGGTCTTGGATTGCTGGGCCCCCTGGTGCGGGCCTTGCCGTATGGTGGCCCCGATCCTGGATCAATTGGCCAAAGAATTCTCCGGCAAGGTCAAGTTTGCCAAATTGAATACCGATGAGAACCAGGCCACGGCCCGGCAGTTCGGTATTCAAAGTATCCCGACCCTTCTTTTTTTCAAGAGCGGGGTGCTGGTTAACCGATTGGTCGGGGCTTTACCTAAAGGAGAAATCGAGCAACAGGTCAATCTACTTTTGTAGTGGCTTAAAACACCCTTTCTCAAATAATTCGAGAAAAGGGGCCGTTTCGGTGTTTTGAAGGGTCCGGCTCAATTGCCTAACCTGCTTCCCTAAGCCGAGTAATCGCTGTCTACCTTGCCGCCGGGTTTTCTCAATCCGTGTCCAATCCTCTAGTTGGAAAAATTCCCTGATGGCCTCCGTCATTTCCGGGATAAGGGATTGACGAAACCCTTTGAGATTGGAAAGATAAAAGGCCAGGGAACCTTTTTTTCGATTCCCTATAATATGAGCCAGCGTCCCCCGGGGGTGCGTGTCCGCCAGAAGATCCTGAAGGCTTCGCAGGTATAATTCAATCCGGCTGAAAGGGAACCGATATAGAAGAGATCTCCAGAGTTTCCGGGGAATCGTTCGCTCATCGGCCTCTCCTAACTCGTGAAATAATATGGTCTCCAATTCCGAACGGATAATGGTTTCCATTTGCGGGCCGGGAGGAAGAGAGGGGTCCCAGTTATAATATGAAAGGGCTTTCCTGGCCGCTTCCCGTTCGACCTGTTCCGTCTCCTGGATTTTTCCCCAGAGAAAAAATCGAAGAGGCTCTCTCCGAAGGACGATGATGCTTCCCTGTCTCTGGGCCGGAGACATTGACAGATCACAGGCCAGTTCCTTATCCAGAACGATGACGGTCGTCCCGCTGAACAGCCGGATTTCGTGGGTCGATCCCAGGAAAAAAGTCGGTTGCAGTCCGCGGCCGAATCCCGCCCCATAATATAATCCCAGGGGGATTAGGGATCGATTGATCCGCCGGCTGTTTAGAGGGTCATAGGAACGGCCGTTAAGAACGATCGGTTCCAGGGGAGCATCAAGAAGGTTCAGCCAGTGTGCTTCTTTCCGGTCTATCCATTGGAGCAAACGGGATTTATTGGTCGGACTCCAGGGAGGGTTATTTTGTTCCCATTTGAACTGGTCTTTCAGTCTTAGGAACAGGCCGCATAAGGAGTAAAGTCCACTGTGTGCGGCATCGGCAATAGCACAATTTCTTTGGATGGCCGGCAGGATCTGCTCTATGATGTGTTGGCGGACGGAAGGCGTCTTTTTTTTAATTTTATTAGCGGACATGGGTGTTTTAAAAAAATTTCTTGACGATTAAGGTATATATTAGTAATTTTTCGCCAAGACGGCAAGGGATATCCCTGTCCCTTTTATAAAATAATGAGAAAAGTTATTAAATTCTTTTATCTGCTGATTGTCTTGGGGATTGTCCAGGCATCTCCAGCTTCGTTGGAGGCCAAAGAGATCAGAAAACCCCTGAAGGTAGTCTGCACATTTCTACCCATTTATTCTTTGACCCTCAATGTCGTCGAAGGGATATCGGGGATTCAGGTGGAATTGCTCTTGCCGGTCCATCAGGGGTGTCCGCATAATTATGACTTGACGCCCGGAGATTTGTTGAAAATGGCTCGAGCGGATTTGATCATTGCCAATGGTCTGGGGATGGAAGAATTTTTGGATCAATTTTTATTGAAAACGAATAATAAGGTCCCCATCCTCCGCGCGGCGGAAAAGATCCAACCGGTCTCTAATTTACCGGTATTAAGCCGATTGGGGGGTGGAAAAAAGAACCGTGATTCCGGTCGCGCCCAGGAAGAGAGTCTGAATGGTCATGCCTGGGTCAGTCCGAAGGCAGCGGCGGTTATGGTTAGGACCATTGCCGAAGGATTGGCTTCGAAGGCACCGGACCAGGCTGCCGGATTTCGGGCCAATGCCGACAGGTATGCCCGGAAACTCGAAGACCTGTCAGGGCAGATGAGCCGGTTAGTTTCTCTGGCCAAAAACAAGAAGGTCTTGGCCTTCCATGATGATCTGCCTTATTTGGCACGGGACATCGGCCTGCATATCATCGGGGTTGTTGAGGTCCGGCCGGGAATAGAGCCTACCACAAAGGAATTGGCCCGTCTGGTGTCCTTAATCAGGTCAAAACAACCGGCCGCCCTTTTTTCCGAACCCCAGTATTCCGATAAAGTGGTGCGCACCCTTTCCCGGGAAACGGGAATCCCTTTTTTTGAGTTGGACCCTGTGGCCGCCGGAAGAGCGGCCGGGGATACTTATGAGAAGGCCATGAAAAAAAATTTGGATATCCTGCGAAAGGCCCTGCGATAAGAATGGAAACTCAATCCTTAACGGTTCCCGGGGAGACTGCCATCGAGATTGTCGACCTAGGGGTGACGATCAGGAAAGTGGAAATTCTGCAGGAGGTATCCTTATCCATCCCCGCCGGCCAAACCACCTCAATCATCGGACCGAACGGAGCCGGCAAAACCACTTTACTGCTGGCCCTATTAGGATTAGTTCCTTATACCGGAACCATTCGCTATAAGAATTTCGAAGGAAGACGTCCGGCTATCGGTTATGTGCCCCAACGACTGGAATTTGAACGGGGGCTGCCTTGCACCGTGGAAGACCTGATGACTATCGGCCTTAGTCAAAAGGCGCTCTGGCTGGGGAAAAAATCGCACATCCAGGCACGAGTCCGGGATGGTTTGAAAAAGGTAGGGGCCTCTGGTCTGGAAAGTCGATTTATCGGGAAACTTTCCGGTGGAGAATTGCAGCGGGTGCTCTTAGCTATGGCTTTAGAAGGGAATCCCCAAATCCTCCTTTTAGATGAACCGACCGCGGGCATTGATGCCCCGGGAGAACAGCTTTTTTGCGACCTTCTTTCGGATATCCAGGAACAAGCAAGGCTAACGGTCATTTTGATCTCTCATGATCTATCCGTCGTATCCCATCATGCCCAACACGTCATCTGTTTGAATAAGACAGTCTGCTGCTCCGGTGGTTTAAATACCCTGACGGAGGAAAATCTGCTTAAGACCTATGGCCTGCATATGCAACTGTATCCACATAGTCACGGCCATCCGCTCATCCATTCGAAATCGAATCCTTGATTTATGGAAACACTTTTTCAACCACTCTATTCATTTTTGTCGGCTATGGTCCCTTTTGAATGGGCCCAGTTTCCCTTTGTCTGGCGGGCACTCGGGGCCATGCTGATTATCGCCCCATTGTGCGCCGCCCTCGGGGTTCATGTGGTTAATTTTCGACTGGCCTTTTTCTCCGACGCCATCAGTCATTCAACCTTCGCCGGCGTGGCCCTGGGAATTTTTCTCGGAGTAAATCCCCTCTTTACCCTGATCGGGTTTGGTATCCTCTCCGGATTGGCTATCACCATGGTGAAAGGCCGCTCCGAACTGTCCTCCGATACGGTGATAAGTGTGATCCTTTCGGCCAGCGTGGCCTTGGGTATTACCGTACTTTACGCCCAGAAAGAAACTCGGAACCTGGAAGCCTATCTGTATGGAACCGTCCTGGCGATCAGCGACGGGGAACTGTTCCTCTTGCTGCTTTTAGGAATCCTGGTTTTTCTGCTTATGGGTATTTTGTTCAATCGTTTGGTCTTGATTAGCCTCAACAGCCAATTAGCCGCTTCCAGAGGTATGGCCGTCCATGCCTTAGAGTATGGATTTTCCCTTATCCTAGCCATTGTGGTCACTCTGAGCATTCGCATTATTGGCCTTTTTTTAGTTACGGCTATGCTGGTTATTCCTGCGGCCACGGCCAGGAATTTAGCCGGAGGCCTGGCCGGTTTATTTTGGATTGCTCTAAATTGTGCTTTATTAGCCGGTATTTTAGGCATCCTGGGGTCGTTTTATTTGGACACTCCGGCCGGGGCCACCACCATTTTAATCGGAAGTCTTTTGTTTTTATTTTCCTGGTTGAAAAGGCGAAGAGACTGAAATAAGAGGTCATCGGGAAATCGATAAATAATTTGGGTAGATAAAAGAAAAATTTATTAAATTTTTTCATTTGACAAAAGCCGCTTGTTCGAGTAATTTAAAAGTTTGAGCGGGAATAACTCAGTGGTAGAGTGCAACCTTGCCAAGGTTGAAGTCGCGGGTTCAAATCCCGTTTCCCGCTCCAATTAAAATTCCCATCAATCAGGCGGCATAGCCAAGTGGCTAAGGCAGCGGTCTGCAAAACCGTTATTCACCGGTTCGAGTCCGGTTGCCGCCTCCAATAAATTTCCTTAAAATCATCTCCCTTTTTAATGAAACCCAATTTTTTATTTCTGCTCGTTGCCTGTTTGATCTTTTTTACTTCACCTGTTAAGGGGGAAGAAAAATTTTCTTCCAACAGTCTGCCCTGGCAAACCCTTTCTTCGGGACTTCAGTTTTGTCGATTGGAGGTCTTATCCCCTAATAATCCTCAGAACATCCTAACGATCCTTCGTTTAGAAATGAACCTCTGGTCCGCCAGGGTTTTTTTTGACCGGGAACCTCGAACAATCAAAGAATGGCAGCAGAAGACGGGGGCCTCGGTCATCTGTAACGGCGGTTTTTATCGAGAAGATTATGAGCCGGCGGGCAGAATTATCTCCAACGGCCTGTTTTTGGGTCCGGCCAAAAACCGCCACATGAAAGGCATGTTCCTTTCCGAGCCGAAGAGAGGGTTTGAAAATCTGCCGAAAACCGTTCTCATTGATTTAAAAGACGATCAAAGTGCCGAGCTGATTACTGCTTATGAGCAGGGTATTCAGTCTTTTCCCATTCTCCTGGATTCAAAAGGGCAGGTCCGGGTTAATCCCAGTAGTTTTCAGGCCAACAGAACCGCTCTTGCTCAGGACGAAAAGGGGTATCTATATATTTTAGTTACCGAAAAACCTTATTTTACTCTTTATGATTTTGGTCATTATTTAAAGAGTCTGCCCTTGGGGCTGCGTTTTGTTTTGAATCTGGACGGTGGGTCCCGTACTCAGTTGGCTGTCCAGTTTAAGGCCTTCCGTTATTTGTTTTCCGGACTGGAAAGCAAGAGCGATACAACCCGTCTCTTTTTCCCACAGCCTCAAAAACTTCCTTCAGTGATCGGATTTTTCCCCAGGGGAAATTCATGAGTCAGATTTTTATTGTCGGGTTCGGTAAATTTGGAAAGATGGCCTTGCCCATTGTAAGGCGTCATTGGGGAAGATCAAGGGTTTGGATTATTGATCATGATCCGGCGGCCTTTGTGTGCCAATCCTCCTTCCCGGGCATTTGCGTCTTAGATGATGGACCTCAGTTTTTAAGCCAGTATCAGAAATTTATAGGAGATGAAGATTGGATCATTCCCTCCCTGCCAATCCATCTGGCCTGGAAATGGCTGGATCTTAATATAACGACCCCCGGACCCCGTAAAGCAGTAAGGCCTCCAGCGGAACTGGGGAACGGGCTGCCTTATGCTCAGCAGCTAGGGAAAGGGCTTGTGGTCAGTTTTGCCACCTCTATCTGCCCGGATAATTGTCCGGCCCCCCTTGTGAGCTGTTTTAAGACTAAAGCTAGGAAACCTGTTCCGCTTTGGCGGCATCTGACCGAACACCCTAATCTAAAAGGAACGATAGGAGTCATTGAGAGCAGGCAAATAGCCCCGGGAATCGGAGGGTTCCTTTTTAAGGAACTGAGAAGGATTCAGACCGTGATCCAACAATCCACTCCTCCATTTTATCTGGCTACAGCCTGCCGCTGTCATGGGATCATACATGGGTTCACCTGGTGACAAGGTGATCAACCTAGAGCCTTCGGCCATTTCATATCTTTAACGAATCCCTATATCACAAGCCCAACGGCATTTCATTAATGTGTTTTTACCTTTCCGGTTTCCCTTGACTTGTCAGGAGGAGAATGATAATTAATTACATTCGGTTATCAAATTTAAGAAAAGGAGCAGGACAATGATGAGGAAACAGATATTCAGAATGTTGGGCTTGATAGTCGCCGGGATCGGGTTATTGGGGTTTCTTGGGGGCTGCGGTAGTGTCCTGCAGGAACAGAAAAAGGAATCTCCCACGGCACCTCCGGTTGCTCCAGTGGTGATGAAACAGGAGAGGCCCCAGGGGAGTTATTATGATTTTGAGGATATTCAGATACCGAATGAGTTAAAGGTGGACACGAAAAATACCAAAATTTTTCAAACCACAAATGTGGTTGCCGGGGTTTTGGCCCTCGATGGGTATGTGGAAATGAAGTCTCTGCTTACTTTTTTCAAGGAAGGTATGGCCAAAGACAATTGGCAACTCAAAGGAAATTTTAAACTCCCTCCCAAAACGATCCTGCTATTTGAAAAGAAAAATAAACGGAGTGTCTTTTTTATTGAAGAGACAATGTTCAATACCCGTCTGGAGATCTGGTTGATTCCGACCACAGATGGATAATAAAAGGGTTACTTAGACATCTCCAGGAAGCGATATTCGATGGCCTCCGTTCTTAAAGATCGACATGTACTTTTAGGTGTCAGTGGCGGTATAGCCGTTTATAAAGCCGTTGAGCTTTTAAGGCGCCTTGCCGACGGAGAGGCACAAGTCGCGGTGGTCATGACCAGAAACGCCCAGCGATTTGTTACACCTTTAACCTTTCAGGCCTTAACCCCTTACGGGGTGTATACGGATATGTTCGAGCCCTATCGTCCGGGAGTCATGGATCATATTCAGTTGGCTGACTGGGCGGAATTGGTCGTTTTGGTCCCGGCCACGGCCAATTTAATTGCCAAGGCCGCTCATGGGCTGGCCGATGATCTGCTCTCCACTTTTCTTTTGGCCAGTCCGGCCGCCAAATTATTCTGCCCGGCCATGAATGTGCGTATGTATGAAAATCCGGCGGTCCAAGCCAATTTGAACCTGTTGAAAAAACTGGGACACTCTATCTTGGAACCCGCTTCGGGGTTTTTGGCCTGCGGGCAGGAGGGGAGGGGACGCCTGCCTGAAACGGAGGTTATCCTGGAAGAAATCCTCCAACTTCTCTCACCTCAGGATCTTAAAGGGGAAAAGGTCCTCATCACCGCCGGCGGTACCTGGGAATTTCTTGACCCGGTCCGCTTTATTTCCAATCCATCCACTGGGAAGATGGGTTTTTCTTTAGCCCGGGTGGCCAGAAGAAGGGGCGCCCAAGTTACTTTGGTTTCCGGGCCCAACCATCTGGACCCCATTCCAGGCATAACCATGATTCCGGTAAAATCAGCCTTGGAGATGGAAAAAGAGGTTTTGAAGGCCTTCCCGGCAGCAACCATCGTGGTCAAGGCCGCCGCTGTTTCCGATTACCGACCCAAAAAAGTTTTTCTGCAAAAGGTCAAAAAGGATGAGGCCGATCTCCATCTGGATTTAGTTCAAAATCCGGATATCCTTCTTCGGCTGGGCCAAAACAAAAAGAAACAATTTTTAGTCGGGTTTGCGGCCGAAACAGAAGATCTGCTGAATAACGCCCTTAAGAAATTAAAAGAAAAAAATTTAGATCTCATCGTGGCCAATCCTATCGGTAAGGACGGGGCCGGTTTTGGTTCCGATACCAATCAGGTTCTCTTCCTTTTCCCGGACGGGAAAACCAAGTCTTTGCCGGTCATGCTCAAGGATGATGTGGCCAGCCTTATTTTTGATACCATTGCGAAAAGAAAAGGCCTGGGAACCCGTGATGCTTCAAGGCCCTGATCCCGGCGAAGCGGGCCGGATCGCCGGAGAAGTTAAAGAATTTTTGCAACTCCAAAAAGACCTGGGGCGGCAATTTATTCTTCGGTCAAGAAATAAACCGCTCATGCAGGAGCCTTTCGTCAAGTTGGCGGAGGCGTCCCGCAACTCCCTGTCGGCTTTATATCAAGCGGTTGCTCAGTGTCGTAAATGCCCCCTTCATGAAAATCGAAATCAGGCCCTTTCCGGCCAGGGCCCGGTAAAGACATCTCTTATGTTTATCGGAGCCGGTCCGGGGGAAGAAGATGATCGTCAGGGCCGGCCTTTCAGCGGCCCGGATGGAGATCTTTTGACCAGGATGATCCAGGCCATCCAACTCACCCGTGAGGAAGTCTTTTTGACCCAAGCCGTTAAATGCCGCCCCCCGGATGATCGAAGCCCTTTACCTGAAGAATTGGAAGCCTGCGGTTTTTTCCTGAACGAGGAGATCCGTCTGGTGTCCCCTGATATTCTGGTGGCCTTGGGCGAGGTTCCTGCGCAGTCTTTAATCAGGTCGAATAAAAGCATTTTCGATCTCCGTGGACGGTGGCTTAAATATAACGATCGGCCTTTCATGGCTATTTTCCATCCGGCCTTTCTTTTATCCCACCCGGAAGCTAAAAGAGATGCCTGGGAAGATTTGAAAAAAATAAGACGAATGGTCGATGAGCTTGGAACAAAGTAAAGTTGGGGATACGGAGTTGGGCGTTCGGAATAATTCGGCTATTGGTTTTTTAAAAGTAGTCTTTCCAAAATTACTTTCTTTTTTAGGAGAGCTTTTTTCGTTTTTCTATTCACTCCGAACTCCGAATTCCGAATTCTCCCCTTTTTTTCCGCTAAAAACCCTTTTTACAGGGTTTCTTATCGCTTTCTTTCTGTTTAAGGGAATACCCGTAAGCCCGTCAGAGGCCCAATCCAGCGATAAACCACCGGTCTATGTCATAACCATTGCCGGTTCCATCAATCCGCCTGTGGCCGAGTTTATCAACCGATCCCTTGATAAGGCCCAGAAAGATAAGGCCGGGGCTTTGGTCATCCAATTGGATACGCCCGGGGGGCTGGATACGTCCATGAGGACCATCGTTCAAGGGATATTAAACGCCGAGGTCCCCGTGATCGTCTTTGTATCGCCCAGCGGCGCCCGGGCCGCTTCGGCCGGGGTGATGATCGTCCTGGCCGCTGACCTGGCGGTCATGGCGCCGGGCACCAACATGGGGGCCGCCCATCCAGTCAATGTAGGTGGTAAAGATATTGAGAAGACCATGGCCCAGAAAGTGGAAAAGGATATGGCGGCCTTTGTCCGCAGTATTGCCGATCAACGGAAACGGAATGCCGATTGGGTGGAAAGTGCCGTCTTGAAAAGCGAGTCCGTTACCGCCGACAAGGCCCTGGAGCTTAAGGTCATCGATCTTATAGCCACGGATCTTCCGGATCTTCTAGAAAAAGCCGATGGCCGTCAAATCACCACTTCCAAGAAACCTAAAGTTATTAAAACGAAGGGCCTGCCCATTGTTCATTTGAAGGAAAATATTCGGGACCGGATCCTGCGAACGATCAGCGATCCAAATCTGGCTTATGTCCTGATGATGCTGGGTATGATGGGCATCTTTTTTGAACTGGTCCATCCAGGCGGTATTTTCCCCGGCGTCATTGGCGGCATCAGTCTGATCCTGGCTTTCTTTGCCATGCAGACTTTGCCGGTCAATTATGCCGGGGTTTTGTTGATTCTTTTGGCCATTGTCTTTTTTATTGCCGAGGTCAAGGTGATCAGCCATGGACTGCTCACCGTGGCCGGAATAGTGTCGTTGATCCTTGGATCTCTGATGCTCTTTAAAACAGGAGACGAGCACATGGCTGTTTCCCTTCAGGTCCTGATTACGACGATCTTGGTGATTTCAGGTTTTTTTATTTTGGTTATTTCTTTAGCGGTAAAGGCCTATCGCCGGCAACCGCAGACCGGGACCCAAGGGATCGTTAATGAGATCGGTCGGATTCAGACCAGGATTACCCCGGAAACGCCGGGGAAGGTTTTTGTCCATGGAGAAATTTGGAAGGCCCGGTCCGATGAGATCTGCGAAGCGGGCCAGGAAGTAGTCGTGGTCGGGATCGACCATTTGGTGTTAATGGTGAAACGAAAGAATTAGTGCGTGAATACCGTTCGTCAATCTGAAGTCTGAAATCCGCAATCAAAGAAAGGAGTAGATTATGTATACCGTAGCGGTCATTATTGTCTTGGCGATCTTTTTTTTAAGCAGTGCCATTCGCATCTTGAATGAATATGAACGAGGGGTTATTTTCAGACTGGGTCGTGTTATTGGAGCTAAAGGGCCCGGACTGATTATCCTGATTCCCATTTTAGATAAGATGATTAAGGTGGATTTGCGGACAGTGACGATGGATGTGCCGGCCCAGGATGTTATCACCCGGGATAACGTTTCGGTGAAGGTTAATGCCGTGGTCTATTTCCGGGTCATGGATGCCGTTAGGGCCACGGTTGAGGTTCAGCAATATCTTTATGCCACCTCCCAGTTGGCCCAAACAACCTTACGCAGTGTCTGCGGTCAGGCCGAACTGGATAAGATTCTTTCCGAGAGGGAAAAAGTCAATACGGAAATCCAGGAGATCCTCGATATGCACACCGATCCCTGGGGCATCAAGGTGGTCACCGTTGAAGTAAAACAAATCGACCTTCCTCAAGAAATGCAGCGGGCCATGGCCAAGCAGGCCGAAGCCGAACGGGAACGACGGGCCAAAGTCATCAACGCCGAAGGGGAATACCAGGCCGCTACCAGGTTAGCCGAAGCAGCCACCATCATCGCCGAACATCCCATTGCCCTGCAACTCCGCTATCTGCAGACCCTGCGGGAAGTGGCTTCGGAAAACAACTCGACAACCCTTTTTCCGATCCCTATCGATCTGTTTAAGCCCTTTTTAAAATTGGCCGAAGCGGCTGAACAGAAAAAAGTCTAGGCAGGAGTGTGTCAAACGCTATCGGCTCGTGTATTGCCGTCCACTGCTTGCCGGACATACAAATAGACTGGTATTTTTCAACGAGTGTTTTAATTACGACAAAGGAGAAAATCAGCTATGGGTAAAAAAGAAAAAGCGGAAAAAAAAGAAAAACCTTTAGACAAGATGACTTCAAAAGAATTACGTGAGCTGGCCTTGACGATCCCCGGAATCGTCGGCGTCCATGGGATGAACAAGGAAGAAGTCCTGGCCGCCATAAAAGAGGCCCGGGGAATTACCGATGACTCCGCCAAAAAGGGAGATCGGTCCATTCGTCAGTTAAAAGAAAAGATTAAAAAACTGCGGGCTCAGCAAACCGAAACCCTGGAACAAGGGGACCGTCTGGCCATCAGTCGTTTGCGTCAGCGTATCAGCCGTCTAAAGAAGAAGACGAGAAAAGCGGCCTAACCACTAGTAGATCGTCGTTCGTATTTCGTATGTAGAATTTAAAAATTCACAAATGGTTACGATATACGACATACGGCGAATGAATCAAGAATGAAAACACTTACGATCCCTTACGGAGAGAAAGACCTCTCCTTATCCATTCCCGAAAATAACTGGGGCGAACTTCTGGTGCCGAAAGAAGTCCAGCCGGTTTCCTTGGAAAAGGAAGTGGTCCGGGCCTCTGAATACCCACTTGATGCTCCATCCCTTAGAGAATTTCTAAAAGGATGCCGCTCTCTTTTAATTCTGGTCAATGATGAAACCCGTCCGACTCCCAGCGGAAAAGTGCTGGAAATCCTCTGGCCTCATCTTTCCCCATACCCTTTGAAAATATTGGTAGCCACGGGGACGCATAAGAAGAGTAGTGTGGAAGGATGCCGCCGGATTTTCGGTCCCCTCTGGACCGAAGTGGAGCGATCGCTCTTGTTTCATGATTGCCGGCAGGAAAGAGAAATGATCTTTCTGGGAGAAACGTCGCGGGGCACCAGGGTCTTGGTGAACCAATCTTTAATGATGGCGGATCGAATCCTGGCCATCGGTTCGGTAGAACCCCATTATTTCGCCGGCTACACCGGAGGCCGAAAAATGATTCTCCCCGGAGTGGCGGCTTATTCAACGATTGTCGCCAATCACTCTTTGGCCATGGATTCCAATTCCCGACCTCTGCGCCTCCTCGGCAACCCGGTTCATGAAGATATGGAAGAGGCCTCCCGATTGTTGACCATCCCGCCTGTTTTTTCTTTGATGATGGTTATGACGCCCGCCCATCAGCCCGTGGCCGTTTATGGAGGGACCTTGCAAGAGACCCTGTTATCGGCCGCTCAACGGGCGGATGAGGTTTTCACCGTCTCCTTTGAAGAAAAAGCGGATATCCTGATCAGCGTGCCTTTACCCCCCATGGATATTAATTTTTACCAATCCCAGAAGCCCATCGAACACGGCAAAATGGCTTTGAAAGAAAATGGAATTTTAATTCTGGTGATGCCCTGCCCTGGGGGACCCGGACCAGAGGAATTTCAAAATCTGTTACGACGGACCGGCAACCCGGCTCAAGCCCGGGCCTTGCTGGATCAACCCTATCGCCTGGGTCTGCATCGGATTACCCGAAATATAAAATTTCTGGAACAGGGAGGGCGGATTTGGGGGGTTACCGACTTGGATCCCGACTTTCTATCCCAGACCTTTCTCCGGCCCCTGCCGTCTCTGCAAGAGGCCCTGGATTCGGCCCTGGCGGAAAAAGGACCAAAGGCCAAAGTGCATGTTTTGATGAACGCCAGTCTTTGTGTGCCGAAACAGACCGGAGGATTAGACGTTTAACGGTATTGAAGCCCCCTTGAACCATGGTGCGGGGGGCTTCAATACCGTTTTTTTAAATCTTCAGACGAAGTGATGTTATGATGGATTAGGTAATAGTGACCGTGATCTTTCGGGGCGTCGCTTTTTCTACTTTGGGCAGCACCAGCCTGAGAACTCCATCTTTCAGGTTGGCCTCAATTTTCCCCTGGTCGATCATTTCCGAAAGGGTGAACTGTCGGAAAAAATTTCCTGTTCGATATTCCATGACGATATCCACTTCGTCACTTTTCTTGGGAGATTCGACCTTGCCCAATATGGTCAAGGTATTATCCTTCAGGTCTATGGAGAGATCGTCGGCTTTGACTCCCGGCATATCGGCCAGGAGGGAGATGTCTTTCTCGGTCTCAAATATATCAACGGCCGGGGTAAAAAGAAGCCCAGGTCGGGTCTGTTCGGCCGGGGATTGTACTTCGGCTTTTTTCCGAGCCTGAATTTCTGCTCCGGTTGCGGTTTCCATCGTAATTCCTCCTTTCACTCGAAATCATTTCTTATGAATTTTTTATGGTTATCTGTCTGGGTTTGGTGGATTCGGCCTTGGGCAAGGTAACCGTTAAGATCCCCTGTACGCTTCTGGCTTCCACTTTTTCAACATCGATTTGGCCAGGCAGGTTGATAATCCGGTTAAATTTTCCGGCCTCCCGCTCTTTCCGGTGATACTTGACGTTGGGACCATCCGATTTAATTTGACGTTCCCCTGAGATGGAAAAACTGTCACCGGTTACCGTTATGTTCAGGTCTTCGGCCTTCAGACCGGGTAATTCCGCCCGAATATAAAAATTATGGGCGTCTTCGGTCATGTTGCACAACGGAAATACGCCTGAAAACTGTTCATGGAATGCCCCGCCCTTAAACCTGTCGGCCAACAGGGCCAACTGGCCACGCATCCTTTCCAACTCATCAAATTGGCTTCCCCAGCCGAAAGTCGGCCATCCGCTTATTCGTTTAATAAACATATCAGCCCCTCCTTTTTACAAAGATCTTCTTGCTATGGAGTAATATCCATTTTAATTAAATAATATCAGTATGATAGTGTTTATTTTCTGATCATAAAATAATCACAGCTGGATTTTTGTCAAGGGGGAGGGGAAGAAATTTAGAGAAATCTGTCGGGGACTTATTGGGCGGTTTCCTTATTAGAAAGAATCGTTTAAGAGTTTTTTTGCCCCATTTAAAAATGGTTTTGTTTTAAATTAAAAATCATCCGCGTATTAGTAATCCATCCACTTTACTCAAAAGCGGCTCCAGCTAGGCGCCGGCTCTCCACTCTCCCCATCAATTCCACATCAAACCCATTTTGGTTAGAGGCAAGCTCACTTTTGCGGTTTTGTTTGTCCCTCGGAAGAAATCCATAGAATGATGTCTTTCCATTCCGGTCGTTTGGCAAGGTTTTGACAGTCGATTTCTGAAAAGTCATACATGCCGGCGACAAAACATAATTGTGCCACGGTGTCGACTTGATAAAAAAGTGAGACATTCCCAGGGGCTTCATATTTGGCCCAGACCATTCCTTCTTTAGCCTTTGTCACTTTTACATCCGCCTGTCCGCTAACGACAAAAATTAGACTAATAACAACAGCCAATAAACTCAGTTTTATTAATCTCAACGGAATCTCCTTTCTACATTATTCAACTCTGCAAAATTCATAAACAAGTATGTTGGTCAGGGCAAAAACACCGGCTAAATCGAGATGAAAATGAGCGCGGTCATCAATCCCGATCACGGCACGGGCCGGAATTTCTTCATGGCCTCGCCAAAATAAAATGGTGAGCGACACGTACGGTAATCCGGATAAGCGAACGGCAATATCCGCACCTTCTATTCTTTCACCACCGATTCCAATGGCGCGGTTAACCAACTTATCCGAACCCTTTTCGAAGCGTTTTGCCAGCGGTCCGGTGGCCAGAGCATGAGCGCCGGTAAAAAACAATCGTCCTCCGGGAAGTTCCTGTGGCACAACCATCCGTCCACTGGGAGGCACTCCTTTCGAAATAGATAAGGTGGTCAGCAAGACAACGCCGACCTGAAAGCTGACCTGAACATCGGGATCACCGGCCATTTTGATTAGCCGATTAATCGGATTGATGGTATATAAAACACCCAATAGAGGCACTTTAAAAGATTGACCATCCCACTCGGCACCGACAGCCTCTGCGGCTTGTTGGGGTGATCGATTACCTAGATCGTTCCATGATTCCGCCGGTATTTGATCCGCCCACCGGAACAATTCTCTTTGAGATAACGCCATTGGATTTGCACCTCGATGCCTAATTAGTATTGAACTTCTAATTTGATCCCTATTTCCCCTTTGTCAGGTCTAGGCCGTGAGCCCGCCGAGCCATTTAGCCGCATCTACGAGAGAGATATTTCCAATTTGTTGTTCGCGCCGAAGATGTTGAACCAGTTGGATGGCTTCTGCTTCCGGGAGTTGTTTGGACATCCAGGTGAGCGATGACGAGCGCCTATCGTCTGAAAGCTTCACCTCGATGAGTTGGGTCGCCCTACCTTTCTGACTGATGGCAAAATCCACTTCTTTTCCGTCTTTAGTTCTAATATAGTGCAGGTCTATATCTTGACCGGCAATATCCTGCAGAAACTGGACATGTTTGAACAGGCAAACGGCGCAGGTGTTTTCCAATTGAACGCCTTCCCCTCCTTGGACAAAACCACTGTCATAAAAATACAGCTTGGGTTCTTTCAGGATCGCCCTGGCCACGTTTTTATGGAAGGGACGGATTGAAAAAATGATGCAGAGGCCCTCCAAAATGTCTATGTACCGGCGAACCGTATTGGGGGCGACCTGCAGATCCCGGGCGATCGACGTATAGGAAATCGGTGCACCGACCCGTGATCGGAGAAGCTCCAAAAGCAAACGCATAGAGCGGACTTCCTGCAATCGGCCGAATTCCAGAATATCTTCCCGGATCAGGTCCGTATAATACTGGTTTCTCCAGCGGGACGCTTCCGTCTCCGAACCTGATAAGAAGGGTTCCGGGAAGCCGCCCAATTTATTGAGAAGGGGGAGGGCCTCTTCCGGGGAGAGGGTGCCCTGAAGTTCGCGAATCGATAGGGGGTGGAGACGTATGGAAAAGTAGCGACCGGCCAGTGACTCTCCGGATTGCCGAGAGGTCTCAAGCCGGGCACTGCCGGTCAGTAAGAGGGCCTGCTTTTCGTGGCGTGTGTCGAAGATACCTTTAACAAAGCGTTTCCATTCCCGCCTTTTATGGATTTCGTCTAGAATGATCAGATCGCTTTTTAGCGGCCAGGATTGGGCTTCAATGATTTTGGCGTCGGCGGCATAGTCATAATTCAAATACTGAGGTGTCTTAAATTCCTTCATCAGGGCCTTGGCCAGCCAAGTTTTACCGACCTGCCGAGGACCGGTCAGAATGACCATCTTTTTACCCAAATCTTTGACCAGGGGTTTAAATAGGTATCGTTTCATGTTTGACTATTTAGCAATACTTTGCATAAAAGTCAAGACTATTATGCAAAGTATTGCTAAATAGTCATTTTGTAGGCGGGAACGAGATGAATCGGAGGCGGGCAAAGTCCAAGCTTTGATTGGTTCTGGATTACATCCCGGAAGGAGGGAACTATGAAACAGACCTTTCTGAGGCAAAATGAGGTTGGAAAGCAATCGGCCATCTCCTTATAGGC
>Ga0233425_10006474_pt1 | contig 17319 bp, 16 predicted proteins | sample Watercolumn_Towu_2_FD_181712 | JGI IMG/M metagenome (GOLD analysis project Ga0233425, IMG submission 181712) | Freshwater microbial communities from Lake Towuti, South Sulawesi, Indonesia - Watercolumn_Towuti2014_140_MG | ecosystem: Environmental > Aquatic > Freshwater > Lake | place... | reverse complement strand
CGCGGGTTGGGCCCCGCGCCGTACGCTCGTCGGGACGAAAATGGCCGCCCGGGTCGTCATGTACCGCACCGCCTTCTGCGGGTACTGCATGCTGGCGAAGCGGCTCTTGGTGAAGAAAGGCGTGAGCTTCGAGGAGATCGACGTCGGCGGGGACAGCGAGAAGCGGGCCTGGCTGCGCCAGGTCACGGGTCAGCACACCGTGCCGCAAGTCTTCGTGGGCGAGCGGCCCATCGGCGGCTACCTCGAGCTGTACCTGCTCGAACGGGCCGGGAAGCTCGACGCCTTGCTCGCGGGAGAGTAACCGAGGACCGTGCCCACGCTCGGGGAGCTTCCGTACGGGTTCCAGGTCGCGACGGTCGTCGCGCTGGGGCTGGCCTTCGGCAGCTTCCTCAACGTGGTGATCTACCGGCTGCCGCGCGGTCAGAACATTGCCTACCCGCCGTCGCGCTGTCCGCACTGCGAGAAGCCCATCCGCGCCTTCGACAACCTGCCGGTCTTCGGTTGGCTGTTCTTGCTCGGCAAGGCTCGCTGCTGTGGCGCCCCCATCTCGCCGCGCTACCCGTTGGTCGAAGCGTTGGGCGGTCTCAGCGCGTGGGCCGTGTTCGAGGTGCGCGTCGCGTCGCTCCCACCCGACACGCTCTGGTGGAAGGGGCTCCTGCTGTTCCTCCCGTACTTCGCGCTGACGCTGGGACTCATCGCGGCGGCCTTCATCGATCTCGAGTACATGATCTTGCCGGACGAGATCACGCTGGGTGGCACGCTGCTCGGCGTGCTGACCGTACCCCTGCGCCACGACATCGGCTGGACGGACTCGCTGCTCGGCGCCGGCATGGGCTTCGTGATGATCTGGCTGCCCTTCGACGTGCTGTACAGGAAGCTGCGAGGCCGCGCCGGCATGGGGCTCGGGGACGCGAAGCTCACCATGCTGGCGGGCGCCTGGTTCGGCTGGCAGGGCGCGGTGTTCGCGCTCTTGGCCGGGGCGGTACAGGGCACGCTGGCGGCCATCGTGGTGTTCGTGGCTCAAGGCAAGATCGAGGAGCCCGAGGCCGTGAAGCTGGAGCGCGAGGAGCTGCGTCGAGCCATCGAAGCGGCAGAGACCGAGGAAGAGCGGCGCGAGCTCGAGCAGGAGCTGGCGGCAGATCCCATCGGCGAAGAGGCGGGCGAGGGGCTCGGGCAATCGCGCCTGCCGTTCGGACCGTTCCTGGTCCTCGCGACGCTCGAGTTCTTGCTGTTCGGTCGCGTCATCGTCGAGACCTACCTGGCCTGGGTTTGGGTGATGTGATGCGCGCGTGGATGCTCGGCGCTCTGCTCTTCGCGTGCAGCTCGTCCATCCCGGGCCCACCGACGGGACCGCACCCAGGTGTCGCCGCCCTGGTCGAGAGCGTCGAGTACCCGCCGCCGCCCGCGCGCGCCGAGGTCGTGCCGGAACGTCCGGACAACGAAGACTGCGTCTGGCTCGACGGTCGCTGGGACTGGGTCCGAGGACGTTGGGAGTGGAAGGGCGGCGCCTGGGTCGTGCCGCCGAAGGGCTGCTACTACCGCCCCGCGAGCATGTCGTGGCCCCAAGCCGGGGCACTGCAGCTGCTCAGAGCGCACTGGTACCCGAACAACGTCGACGAGCTGCCCCCGGAGAAGGCGCAGCAGGCGTGCCCCGAGCCCGTCTCGTGTGGACGTCCAGCTCGGAAGTACCAGCCACCCGCGCCCTGACGACCGTCACTTTTGCGTGTATGGTCCCGCGTCCCATGGCCGCCCACGTGTTCCGCGAGTACGACATCCGCGGCGTCGCCGATCGCGACCTCGGTGACGACCTGGTCCGCAAGATCGGTCGCGGTCTCGCCAAGATGCTCAAGCCCCAGGGCAAGGCGCACCCGCGCGTGGTGGTGTGCCGCGATTGCCGCCGCTCCGGCCCGCGCCTGTTCGAGGCGCTCGTGCACGGGCTCACCGAGGCGGGCGCCGACGTGGTCGACATCGGGGTCGGCCCGACGCCGCTCATGTACTTCGGCGTGCACCACCTCGACGCCGACGGCGGCGTGATGATCACGGGCAGCCACAACCCCGGCGACGAGAACGGCTTCAAGATCATGAAGGGCAAGGCGTCGTTCTTCGGCGCCGACATCCAGAAGCTCGCGGAGTACGTGAAGACGTCGAGCGAGCCGCTGGGCCCCAAGGGCTCCCTCGAGACCTGTCCCATCGACGAGGCGTACCTGGACGAGCTGCGCAACCGCATCCGGCTGGCCAAGGGCAACCTCCCCGTGGTCATCGACGCGGGCAACGGCGCTGCGGGTCCCCTGGGGGTCCGCGCGCTACGCGACGCGGGGCTGGCGCCCGTCGCCCTGTACTGCGACATGAACGGGTCCTTCCCGAACCACCACCCCGACCCGACGGTGCCCAAGAACCTCGAGGTCCTGATCGCCACCGTGAAGGAGAAACGAGCTCGCGTGGGCATCGCCTGGGACGGCGACGGCGACCGCCTCGGCGTGGTGGACGCCAGCGGCGAGATCGTGTGGGGTGATCGGCTCCTGGCGCTCTTCGCCCGCGAGATCCTGAGCGAGAAGAAGGGCGCGGCGGTCATCGGCGAGGTGAAGTGCTCGCAGTCGACCTACGACGACGTCGCCAAGCACGGCGGCCGGCCGATCATGTGGAAGACGGGCCATTCGCTGATCAAGACCAAGATGAAGGAGGAGTCCGCCGTGCTCGCCGGCGAGATGAGCGGGCACTTCTTCTTCGCCGACCGCTACTACGGCTACGACGACGGCATCTACGCGGCGCTGCGCCTGCTCGAGATCCTGTCGCGAGGCGACAAGACGGTGGTCGAGCTGCTCGCGGACCTGCCCCAGGGCGTGAGCACGCCGGAGATCCGCGTGGACTGCCCCGACGCGCTGAAGTTCGATGTCGTCGCGGGCGTGAAGGAGCGTCTGCGCGGCAAGGGCGAGCTCACCGAAATCGACGGGGCGCGGATCAGCTACGAGGACGGCGCATGGGGGCTGGTGCGCGCGTCGAACACGGGCCCGGTCATCGTCGTGCGCTTCGAGGCGCCCACCGAGGCGCGCCTGGCGGAGGTGCGGGGCGAGGTCGAAGCCGCGCTCGAAGCAGCGCGGCAGGAAGCGGAGCGCCAGCGCGCATGAGCGAGGCGACTCCGAGCGCGGCGCCGGAGGCCTGGACCATCGCCAGGGTGCTCGCCTGGGCCAGCGAGGACTTCCGCGGTCGCGGCATGGAGAGCGCGCGCCTCGACGCCGAGCTCCTGCTCTCGGAGGCCCTCGGGCTCGATCGCATCCGGCTGATCATGGAGAGTCGGCGCCCGCTCTCGCCCGGCGAGCTCGCCGGCTTTCGCGAGTTGATCAAGCGCCGCCGCGCGGGCGAGCCCATCGCCTACATCCTGGGGCGCCGCGAGTTCTTCGGGCTCTCGTTCCGGGTGGACCGCCGCGTGCTGATCCCGCGCCCCGACACCGAAGCCCTGGTCGAGGTCGCGCTCGAGCGCACGCAGGCTCGGTACATGTTCGGCACCGCGTTGGACCTCTGCACGGGCTCGGGTTGCGTCGCCATCAGCTTCGCCAAGCGCCGGCCCACCTGGCGCGTCACCGCCACGGATCTCTCGGAGCCCGCCCTCGCCCTCGCCTGCGAGAACGCCCTGCGACTCGGCGCCGTGTTCGGCATGCGCTTCCTTTCTGGCGATCTGTTCGCGCCGCTCGCGGCGGACGAGCGCTTCGACCTCGTCACCGCGAACCCACCCTACGTCCCGGAAGCCGACGTAGCGGCGCTCGACCCCGGCATCCGGGACTTCGAGCCCAAGCTCGCGCTCTCCGCCGGGGCAGACGGCCTCGCCTTGATCCGACGCATCCTGCAGGAGGGCGTCTCGCACCTCGGCCCCGGCGGCGTGCTGGCGCTGGAGGTGCAGTACGACCAGGCCGACCGCGTCGTCGAGCTCTTCGCCGAGGCCGGGCTCGTGGACGTCGAGAAGCGCCGCGACCTCGGCGGCCACGAGCGCGTGGTGAGCGGACGTCGGCCCGAAGTGTAGGGGAAGGGATCAGGGGGTCGGCTTGGCGCCCGGCCAGCCCTGAGCGGGCGCAGCGGCCGCAGGCGACCGGGCGAAGCGCTGGCAGTAGCGCGTCCAGAGCTCGAGCACGCGTCGCGCTTCCCGGTCGTCGCCCAAGCCGCGCGCGAGCTCGGCCAGCTGCGCTTCTCGCGTGCTGCACGCCGCGACCGCTTCGTCGTCCAGCCAGCCTCCGGCTGCGGCGCGCGCCTTGGCGTTCTGGGGCACGCGAGCCGCCATCTGCTCGAGCCCCGCTACCAGCTCGATGACGAGGCGAGCCTTGCGGACGTTGCGCGAGTCACGGGCGAGGTCGCCCAGGCGGAAGGCATGCTCCTCCACTCGGCGCGCGCCCGTCTCGGGGTGCCCGTGCTCGATGCCGAGCATGATCATGTCTCCCTCGCGCAGCTTGCCCTTCTTCGCCATGAGGTCGGCCAAGAACAGCTGCGACGTGCCCGCGAAGTAGTGGATGGGCTGCACCTCTTCCCGGCTCGTCGACGACTCCTCGCCGTAGAAGACGTTCATGCGCAGCGACGGGGGCAGGTGCAGGAGGAAGTGCGTGTCGAGCGCCGTCGTCTCGACCAGCGAGACGAAGCGGCTGCCGAACACCGCGTCGACCTCGGCCTTCGAGCCCAGGAAGACGTAGGCGCCCTTTCCGCGATCGGTGAGCCGGTCGAGCAGCCGGTCGTCGAACTCCTTCCCGACACCGATGCCGGACAGTCGGATGTGGCGGCGGTCGTAGTGCCGGGACACCGTGGCGATCTGCTCCGGATCGGTCTCGCCGGTGTTCGCCAGCGCGTCCGTGATCAAGAGCACTCGGTTGTTGTAGGCCGGGTGATGGCTCGACTCGGCCAGCTGGTAGGCGCGCAGGAGCCCCGTGCCCAGATCGGTGTTGCCCTGCGGGCGAATGTCGTCGATGGCGCGGGTCAGGGTCTTGGGATCGTCACGCCCCACGACGAAGCTCTGCAAGGGGACGCACGCCGCGGTGTTGAACGTCACCAGGTTGATGACGTCCCCCGTCTTCAGCTCACCGAGCATGCGGCGCAGCCCCTGCTTGAGGAAGGTCATCTTCCCCTCTTCGCGCATCGACCCGGAGCGATCGACCAGCAGCGTGAGCGCGAGGTTGCGCCGGGCCGCACGCTCCACCGAACGGCCGCGCACGGACAGCGCGAGGGTGTAGACGTTGGGCTCACCGGGCTTCGGCGCGATGCCGCCGAGCACCGAGAAATCGTCCGAAGGCCGGACTGGCGCCGTCTCGAAGGAGAAGTAGTTGAGCAGCTCGTGTCGCCGCAGGTGCTGGGGCGGCAACGGCAGGAAGCCGTCGATGGCGAAGATGATGCGCTGCGCGGACGACAAGCTCATGGTGTCGTCATTGGACAGGTAGGTGGCGAGCCCCCAATCGGCGTGGGAGTCCGTCGCGTCCGGCGGCTCGGGAGGCGGAGCGGGCGGGCAGGGCTCGGGCGGGACGAAGGGCGCTTCGGCGACCTCGGCCCCGGCCGCGGTGTCCGCCGCGGGCTCCGGGGCCGCGGCAGGAGCGGGCGCGCTGGCCTTCTTGGCGCTCTCTCTGACCGGCGCCCCCGCGGGCTCGGCGCGCGTGCTCGGCTTTGCGGGCGCTGCCGGAGAAGGCCTGGGCGCCGCAGCGGGCGCCCTGGCCTTGGCCTCCGCGCCTGCGGCGGGCGCCGCCTTGGCGGCCGGTGGGCGCGACGCCTTGGGACCGCGTTTGGGCCGCGTGACGCTCGCCGTCGCCAGAGCGGGCCGCGTCGGCCGCCCTCCCGCTTCGAGCGCGCGCCCAGGTCGCGTACAGCCGACGTTCTCGGCGAGGCGCGGCAGCGCATCCAGTCGCGGAGGTCGTGCCACGGGCGCGGAGCTCTGCGGGTCGCGGAGCCGCGGCGTGAACGTGAAGTCGGGCTCGGGAACGGCAGCCTCGGGGCAGCCGTAGGCGATCTCGAGCTGGGGTCCGGGTTGTTGCGCCGAGGTCGCGACGACTCCGCGCGAAGGCCTCGCCGAGCAGGCAGCGAGCGCCACGAGCAGAACCGCGGTCGCTCTCAGGAAGCCTCGAGTCATGCGCATGAGCTCCTCCTTCGGGTCGCAAGTGATGATCGCGCGGCCTCGAGCCTGCGACAAGCTCGACGACCGGGGCGTGCGAGTCAGGGCCGCGTGTAGAGCACCAGTCGCGCGCCGGCGCTCGCGCCGAACAGGTGCAGCGTCTGGCTGAAGGTGTGCGTGTACTCGACGTTGGGGCCGAAGGAGAAGATGCCGAAGCGAACGGGCTCCCAGAACGCGCCGAGCGCGACGATGCTGATCGCGCCGCCGTCGGCTCGTTCGTCGTCGCCCTGCTTCAGCGTCATGCCACCCAGGCCGAAGTCGGCGTAGACGCCGGCGTCGCGCCAAGGGCCGCCGTAGGCCCAGAGCGGGAAGGTCTCCACGCGGAACACGATGCCGAAGCCCTCGGCATCGAGGTCGTTCCCGGAATAGGCGACGCCCCAGTAGCCGATGCCGAAGGTGAACCAATCGCGCAACGCGCCGCCGAGCCAGAGCTTTTGTGTCGTCCCGGTGCCGAGGCCGGTGTCCGCGACGTAGCGGTCGTCGTCGATCTTCCCGGCCTCGTTCGGGTAGCCGTACGCAGTGGCGGCGAACAGGCCCGCCGAGATGCCGGCCGTGAAGTCGCTGCGGCGCTCCGCCTTCAGGTCGAAGTCGCCCTCCCAATCGTTCTCGACGGCGTCCGACGGGCGCGACGTGGCGAGCACCACGAGGAAGCTCACGGCGGCCGTCGAGCGTCTCATCGGCCTCCCCTATCTGCCGCGTTCCCTCCGCGGGTCAAGGGCTTCTCGCTCGGCCCGTTGGAACCACGCTACGCTTCGGGGGTAATGGCCAAGGTCGCGGTCGTCTTTCCACCCCTCCGGGTGTCCCGCGACTTCGTCGACTACCCCTACTTCGCGGACCTGGGTGCGCTCTCCGCGGCGGCCGTGCTCGAGCGCGCGGGTCACGAGGTGACGCTGCAGGACGCGCTCGCGACCGCCGGTGCCCGCGCCGGCTTTGCCGATGACGGCTGGTTCGTGCTGGGGTCTGCCGCGGATTCGCTCCCGGAAGCGGAGGTGTTCATCGTGGCCTACACGCCGTTCCATCGGCCGCCCGAGCGAGAGCCGGTCCTCGCGGCGTTGCTCGAGCGATTGGCCGAGGGGCACCCCCGCGCGCCGCGCGTGCTGGCGGACCTCTACCAGAGCGGGCAGCACTACGTGGACGTGGACGGCGCGGCGATCCTGCGGGCGTACCCCGAGGTCGACGTGCTGCTGCGTTACGAGGCCGAAGCTGCGCTGCCGGCGCTGGTCGAGCGGCTCGCGCGGGGGAAGCCCGAGCGCCCGGAGGTCGTCTCGGGCACGGAGGTGGCCGACCTCGACGCGCTGCCGTTGCCAGCCTGGCACCTGGTCGACGTGACTCGGCGCTTCGACTTGCACGAGCGCGTGATGGCCGAGCTCGGGCGGCCGAGCTGGGCGTTCCCCATCGACGCATGCTCGCTGCCGCTGATCACGTCGCGCGGCTGCCCGTACCGCTGCATCCACTGCTCCTCGAACCCGGGCCTCGCGCCCGGCGCGCCGAAGCGCCAGCGCCGGCTCTCTCGCGCGGGGCTCGCGCGCCACCTCGATCGGATGGTGGAGCTCGGCGCGCGCCGGGTGCACGTGCTCGACGAGCTGTGCAACGCCAGCGAGCGCCACTTCGACACCCTGCTCGAGCTGACCCGCGAGCGCGGTCTCGCGCTCGAAATCCCCAACGGGCTCCGCGCCGACCACCTGAGCGACGCGCAGATCGACACGCTCCGCGGTCGCATCACCACGCTGAGCGTGAGCGCCGAGAGCGGGGTGCCGCGGGTGGTGAACGAGGTCGTCGACAAGGATCTCGACCTGTCGCACGTCGAACGCGTCGTCGCGCGGGCGCAGGTCGCGGGGATCCCGGCGCTCGTACACTTCATGATCGGACTGCCCGGCGAGACCCGCGAGGAGATGAACCAGACCCTGGAATTCGGCCTCGACCTCCACGAGCGCACCGGCGCCTGGCCCAGCGTGCAGTTCGCCACACCGCTGCCGGGCACGCGGCTCGCGCGCGCCGCGCGAGAGCTCCCCGTGGTCACCGACTGGGGGCCGCGCTTCCAGCAGCTGCCGAGCCCGACCTCGGCGCTGGCCTCGCCCGACGAGCTCGCTCAGCTTCGCGAGACCTTCGAGCTTCGCCTGTCGGCGATGCAGGGCCCGAAGAAGGTGATCCTGAACGTCACCTACAAGTGCAACAACCACTGCACGTTCTGTGCGGTGGGGACGCGCACGCAGCTCGACGGGCGCTTCGAGCGGCAGCGCGAGCTGCTCGACAAGTACCGGCGCCTCGGCGTCACGTTGCTGGACCTCGATGGCGGCGAGCCGACGCTCTACGACAAGCTCTTTTCGCTCATCCGCTACGCGCGCGCCATCGGCTACGAGAAGGTCAACGTGACCACGAACGGTCGCATGGCGTTCTACCCCGACTACGCGGAGAGGCTCGCGCGGAGCGGCGTGACCAGCATCCTCTTCAGCCTGCACGGTCACACGCGGCACCTGCACGCGGCCAACGTCGGCGTTCCGGAGGCGTTCGACCAGACCGTCGCCGGCGTGCGGAACGCCGTCGCCGTGGCTCCACCGGGCGTGGAGCTCGGCGCCAACGTGACGCTGACGCTGTCGAACCACCGACACCTGGGCGAGATCGCGTCGCTCGTCCACGAGCTCGGTCTGCGCTGGCTCAACATCCAGTTCCTGACACCCTTCGGGCGCGCCACCGAGACGGTGGCGCCCGACACGCGCGCCGCGGCCGAGATCGCCATGCGCGTCATCGACGAATGGCAGGGTCGGATGAAGCTGCAAGTGATCAACCTGCCGTGGTGCTTCATGCCCGGCTACGAGCGCTACCTGATGGGCGACCTCGCCAAGCTCGAGCGGCACATGCTGTTCGTGAACAACGACGAGGTGAACCTGTTCGAGTACCTCCGCACCCAAAGAAAGTACGAGGCGGGATGTGGGACATGCACCCGAAAGGTGTTCTGCGGCGGGTTCTACCAGCTGTCCGGCGTGCCCGAGCCGGAGTGGCTGATCGCTCCCGAGGATCTGCTGCGCCCCATCCGTGCCTGAACGGTGTGGCGCGCGCGCCACGCACTCGGCACGAGTTGCCGTCACTCGGCTATCGGTCACCGGGTCGGTTGTCAGCGGTTCCATGGGAATGTGAGGAATCCCCGTGGCGGCACGTGCGTTGCTTGGCAGACGCGCAACAGGAGAAGCGCCGGTGAGTCGAGGGAAGCGTCAGCGTTCGTATTCGGGAACCGCGTGGCAGCCGGTCCAGCCCGGACCGAGCCGCGTGGAGGCGAGGCGGGGCTACCTGGTGCTGCGCGATCCGGAGGAGCGTTCGCCTGCGCGACGCGCGCCCCCCGAGGAACCGCTCGGGGTCGAGCGCCGGATCAGGCAGCGCTGAGCAACTCCCTTCCCCCGCGGGGGCTCGCTTCCTAAGCTCGGCCTTTCACCGTGAAGCACAGGCTCGGCCATTGGGGGCGCGCGACGGCGCTGGTGATGGCTTTGGCCCCCAGCCCCGCCCTGGCCGCCGAGCCGGCGACTCGCCGGGTCGAGCTCCGTTACGACACCAGCGAGTCCCTCTTCCTGATCGGATCGAGCCTCTACGTGTCGGCGCTGTTCCAGTTCGTGGTGAACCCGAAGGTCGCGGACGAGTGCCAGTGGTGTGAGCCGCCGGCGTTCGACCGCGACGCGCGCGACGCCTTGGTCTCGGACGACACCCAGACGATGCACACCGCGGGCAACCACACCGCGTTCTCGCTCGCGCCGGCCTCGGCCTTCGGGCTGACCGCGTGGGCGGCCGCGCACGACGGGCGCTGGGACGAGTTCTGGGAGAACAACCTGATCATCGCCGAGGCGACCAGCACCACGGTCGCGCTGACGCAAGCGGTGAAGCCTTGGGTTGCCCGGGAGCGCCCGGCCGTGCGCTATCGCGTGCACGAGTGGGAGCGCTACGGACCCTCGGAGAAGAATGCCTCGTTCTTCTCCGGTCACTCGAGCTTCGCCTTCGCGCTCGCCGTCTCGTCCGGAACGGTCTCCTCGCTGCGCGGCTATCGACTGGCCAGCGTGGTGTGGGCCGTCGGCCTCCCCGTGGCCGCGTTCACCGCCTACTCGAGGGTCGCGGCCGATGCGCACTACCTCTCGGACGTGCTGGTAGGGACGGCGTTCGGCGCCGGCATGGGCTTCGCGTTGCCGTACTTCTCGCACGCGCCGACGTCACGCAGCGTCGTCGCCACGTGGCGCCCCATGCTCCTGCCCGTCCAGGGCGGCGCTCAGGCCGGCGTCGGCGGCGTGTTCTGAGCCACCGCCTCCAGCGCCGTCGAGGACACGCGCACATCGGCGGGCGGGGTCACGCCCTCCGGCCAGCGGCGGAGCGAGTAGTTGGCGTAGAGCGCAGCGGCCAGCACGAGCGCCGCGTTGCCCTGGTGCGCCGCCGCGACGGACACCGGCACGTGCATGAGCAGGGTGGCGATCCCCAGCGTGACCTGCAACAGCACCGCGAGCAGGATCAGGCCGAAGGCGATGCGCGCGTGGCGCGGGAGCCCGCCCTTGCGCGCGGCGACCCAGATCACGGTCGCGAACACCAGCACCGACACCCCGAGCACCCGGTGCTGGAACATCACCGTGATGGCGTTATCGAAGCCGTTGCGCCAGGTCGGCGCCAGGGCGAGGAGCCCCGCCGGCACCCACGCCCCCGCCATCAGAGGGAAGGTCGGGAAGGCCTGCCCGGCCTTGAGGCCCGCGACCAGCCCGCCCGAGAGCGCCGTGACCGCCGCGAGCGCGGTGAACGCCACGAGCGTGCGGCGCAGGCGCGGCCAGCCGTCCGTCACCACGTACCCGCCGAGAGTCTGCTCGAGAGCCAGCCAGGTCGCGTAGCCGAAGAGCAGAAAGCCCATGCCCAGGTGCAACGTCAGGCGGTAGTGACTCACGTGGGGCGCGTCCACGAGGCCGCTCGCGACCATCAGCCAGCCGATGAGCCCCTGCAGGCCGCCGAGAGCGAAGAGCAAGACCAAGCGACGCACGAGCTGACGACCGAGGAAGCCCCTCCACAGGAAGACCACGCAGGGCACGGCCACCAGGACGCCGATGCTGCGACCGAGCACGCGGTGCAGGTACTCGGGCCAGAAGATGCCCTGGAAGGCCGCGAGGTCCATGTTCGGGTTCACCTGGCGGAACTCCGGGCTCCGCCGGTAGAGCGCGAACAGCCGCTCCCACTCCGCGTGGCTGAGCGGCGGCAGCGCGCCCATGATGGGCTCCCAAACGGTGATGGAGAGCCCCGAGCCCGTGAGGCGCACGACCCCACCCAGCACGATCATGGTCAGGAGCGCCGCTACGCACAGCCACAGCCACACCACGACGGCGCGTCGGGCCTTGGGCAGAGCGGCAGCAGGCACTTCACTCACGGCAGAGGGCGCGTATGCTTCGCCGCGGAATTTTCGGGCGTCAAGGCGCCCCCCGAGCGCGCATGAAGGTCATCGTCGTTGGCGGAGGAATTGCCGGGCTTGCGGCGGCGTGGGGCCTCGCGCGCGCCGGAGCGCGCGAGCTCACCTTGCTCGAGCGCGAGTCGCAGCTATTCGCCCACAGCTCGGGCAGGAACGCCGCCATCTACCGAGCCGTCGAGACGCCCGACGCGGTGGCCGAGCTCGGGGTGCGCAGCGCAGCGCTGCTCGACGCGCTGTGTGGCGGGCGCGCGGCTTGGCTCCGGCAGGACGGGCTCTTGCTCAGCTCGCGCACGAGAGAAGCGCTCGAGCCGCTGGCGGAGGTCTCCGCGCGAGCGGGCATCGACCACAGCTGGGTCGAGAAGGACGAGCTGGTGCGACGCGCTCCGTCCGTGGCCGGGGGTCACGCGAGCTGTGCGCTCTGGGTGCCTGGCGGCGGTGTGCTCGACAACCACGGCATCGCGACGGCGCTCGCGGGCGCGGTCCGCGCGACCGGGGGGAGCATCGAGCTCGGGCACGCTGCGGTACGGGTGCTGAGCGGATCCGGGAGGGTCACCGGCGTCGAGAGCCAGGGTCGCACGCTCGCAGCCGACGTCGTCGTCATCGCGGGTGGGGCCTGGGCTTCCGAGCTGGGGGCGAGCTGCGGCGCGCCGCTGCCGCTCACGCCGGTGCGTCGTCACCTCGTGCTGCTCGAGCCCGACCTGATGCCTCCGCCGGATGCCGCGACCGTGTGGGACGCGGAGCTCGGCAGCTACTTCCGTCCGGAGTCGGGCACCTTGCTCGCGAGCCCCGGCGACGCGGTGCCCTGGCGCGCGGAAGACCCTGCCGCGGACCCCGAAGCGCTCGAGGTGCTGTGGGAGCGATTGGGCAGGATGGCGCCGGCGTTGGCCGGCGCTCGGGTGCGCCGCTACTGGGCGTGCCTGCGCACCTTCGCCCCGGACAAGGCCAGCGTAGTTGGCGCCGACCCGCGCGTGAGCGGTCTGTTCTGGCTCGCGGGCCTCGGCGGCCACGGGCTCACCGCGGGCGTTGCCGCCGGCGAGGTGTTGGCGAAGGCCGTCCTGGGTGGCGAGGACGCGCTCTTTCCGAAGCTCGATCCGCGCCGGCTGATCTGAGCTCAGTCGCCCCGGGCTTCGGCCAGCGCTTTGTCGGCGATGGCCCGCTGCTCCTTCACGATCTTCTCCGGCGTCTCCTTGCCGCAGCTCACGGGCTCGGCGCCGGGCTGGCCCTCCTGGCAGCGGAGCTCGATGCGCAGCGTGCCGCCACCGGTGTCGACGAGCCAGACGTATTTGAAGCGTGGCTCCCCCTCTCCCCCGGTCAACATGCGGGGCTTGGTGCGGAGGCGGTGCTTGTCGGGGTCGCGCTCCTGGAACAGGTAACCCTTCTCGAGCAGCGCGCCCTCGGCCGCCGCGTACAGCTTCTCCTGGTCGAACTCGGTCTTCTGCTCGAGCGGAGTGTAGGGCACGTAGACCGGACGCGCGCAGTGGAAGAGGACCAGCGTGGCGAGCGGAAGCCAACGGGTGAGCACGCGGCGAGCCTAGCGCGCTCGACTCGGGTCGGGGCGACGGATCGCCGCGCCGGCGAGCCAGCGCCAGAAACCGAGGCGGCGCAGCTCGTCCCGAGCGTCGACCAGATCCCAGCCGTTCTGTGCTGCGAGCTCCTGCATTCCGGGGCGGTCCTTCGAGGCCCTGACCCGGCAGGGATTACCACGGAACGACGAGCCCGAAGAGGGCCGCGCGCCGAGCTTGACCCGATGCGGTTGCACCGATAGTGCTGCTGCATGCCCCGGCCTACGAAGGCGGGTTGCTCATGACGCGGTTACTCCTCGCGGCAGCGCTCGGGGCGCCGGCGCTCCTGGTCGCGACCTGTCATCGCGACTCCGCCCCCAAGGAGCCGGCACCGGTCAGCGCGCCGCTCGCGAGCGAGGACCCCGTGAGCCCCCGCTCGCCGCCGCCTGCCCCGCCGGACGCCGCGCCGCTGGATGCAGCGCCTGGGGCAGCGACACCCGACGCCGGCAAGAAGCCCGCCTTCGGGGCCGCGCCGTCCGCGACCCCTGGCAAGATCGCTTGCGGCAACGCCGCCTGCGACCTCGGGACGCAGGTCTGCTGCGAAGACGACGCGCGCGGCGTCGCGCAGTGCGTGGGGAAGCCGGCGAAGGACCAGTACGCGTGCGACAAGGTCGCCGACGCGATCACGGAGAAGCATTGCGACGAGAAGGCGGATTGCCCGGGCCAACAGACCTGCTGCATGACCTGGGGCTGCAGCGGCGGCTGCCCGCCCGTCGCGGTGTGCTCGGGCTTCCCGTGCTTGCACGGCCAGGTGGAGCAGTGCTTGCCCGGGGGCGCGTGCAGCCCGGGGTTCCGCTGCGTGCCCGGCGAGGGCAACCGCCCCGGCCACTGCAGCTACGAGAAGGCCGGCGTCGCCTGTGGCAAGAAGCGCTGCAGCGGTGACGAGCCCGTGTGCTGCTGGAACGCGAAGAAGAAGAGCGGAGAGTGCGCGAAGGACTGCGGCGAAGAGCCGGATGAGGACCGCTGGGCGCTCCACTGCACGAGCCCCGACGACTGCGGCGGTTACCCGTGTGCGAACGCGGCGGTCTCACCGCTGCAGTTCACCGCCTGCCTGGGCTCCTACGACGTTCCTGATCGGTCGTCGGTGGTGTTCTGCCGCAGCATCAAGGACTGCCCGAAGATGAACATGCTCGGCCTGCCCAAGGCTTGTCTCCCCGACGCGAGCTTCCCGGGCAAGCCGAAGACGTGTCGGTTCGCGGGACAGTGACCGCCTGCTGCCGCGGCACTGCGCCTCTCGCCGCGTCTTCCCGCCCCTGGTCGCACCGGCTACGCTCGGGAGCGGAGGTGGAGATGAAGCGCATCATGGTTCGCTACAAGCTGAAGGCGGGCCGCTCCGAGGAGAACGAGGCGCTCGTGCGGGCGGTCTTCGCAGAGCTCGCCGAGCGAAGCCCGGCTGGCCTGCGCTACGCGACCTTCCGCCTGCCGGACGGCCTGACCTTCGTGCACATCGCCTCGCTGGAGGGCCCGGAGAATCCGCTGGGCGGAATCGCCGCCTTCGACGAGTTCCAGCGCGGCATCCGCGACCGCTGTGAAGAGCCGCCCGTCGCCGTCGAGCTCGAGGACATGGGCTCTTACGCGTTCTGGCCGGAGTAAGGGCTTCAGCGCGGAATCGGTTCCTGGACCTCGCCCAGGACTTCCTCGTCCGGGCCCAAGATCCGCACCAGCTCCCCGCGGTGCTGGCGCGAGAGGTCGCGCGCCTTCTTGAGCTGCCCCTTCTTGAAGACGGCGCTCCGCGCGTCGCGGTCTGCCGCCTTCCACTTCTGGGCTGCGACCTGGCCCAATCGAACGACCTGCATGTGCGGGGAGCCTAGTCGGTCCCTCGAGGGTGTAAAGCGCGGTCAGCCCAACCGCTTCCCGATGATCTCCCCCGCGCGCGTCGCGAGCGCCATGATGGTCAGCTGGGGGTTCACGGCGATGCTGGTGGGGACGACGCTGCCGTCCACGATGTAGAGACCGGGGACGTCGTGGCTCTCGTAGCTCGTGTCCACGACGCTGGACGAAGGGCTCTTGCCCATGCGGCAGCTCCCGAGCGGGTGGAAGCCGACCATGGTCATCGCGTGGCCCGGTGGGGTCGAGCGCTCCAGGCGCTCGACGTCGGCTTCGCTCTCGAGCTCGTCGTGGCCGTGGATCTCCGTGTAGACGCTCTTCGCGCCGGCGGCGCGGAAGATCTTGGCGATGGCGGCGCTGCCCTTCGCGAGCAGGCGGCGCTCGTGCTTGCCCAGGTGGTAGAGCGTGATGGGCTTGCCGCCGGGGCCGAGGGTGACGCGGCCGTTCGGGCCGTCCTCCACCATGATGCCGAACGAGGCGACGTTCTCGTACTGCTCCATCGCCTCCACGTAGCGCTTGCCCACGAAGGGGAAGAGCGTGGCGCCCATGTCGAGGGGCGCGCTCGCGCCAAGCATCAGGATGCCCTCGCGGTGGAACTGGTCGACGCCGTGGCCCTGGGGCACGTGGTCGAAGCCGCGGATGGGCCTGTCGAAGAGGGCGCTCACGGCGGTCGACGGGTGGACCGAGAGGTTCTTTCCGACCTGACCGCTCTGGTTGGCGATGCCGTTCTTGAGCAGCAGCACCGGCGTGAGCAGCGCCCCGCAAGCCAAGATGACCGCGCGCGCACGCACCTCCAGCTTGCGCCCATCCGGCGCCACGCGCCCGCGCACGCCGACGGCGCGACCCCGCTCCATCAGCACCTCGGTGACCTTCACGCCGGTGACGAGCTGTGCGCCGCGCGAGAGCGCCATCGGCACGTAGGAGACGTTCATGCTCTTCTTGGCGTCGGTCGGGCAGCCCCACTGGCACACGCCCTGGCCGTCGCAGCCTGGCGCGTTGCGACGCACGGGGAAGTGGCTCCAGCCCAGGGCGTCGCAGCCGGCGCCGATGACGTCGCTGACCGCGCCGCGCGCCTCCTTCGTCGACGGCCCGACCTCGAGCGTGCGCTCGACCTTCTCGTAAAAGGGCGCCAGGTGATCGGCGGTCAGCTCCAGCAAGCCGAGCTCGGTGCGCCAATTCTCCAGGATCCAATCCGGGACGCGGAAGCAGGTGCCCGAGTTGATGGTCGTCGACCCGCCCACGGCCCGGCCTAGCGGGATGGGGATCACGCAGTTGCCGATCACGCCGGTCAGGCCGGCGTCGCGGTAGAGCTGCTGCGTGGCCGGGATGGAGCGGCGCGAGAAGTCCTGGCGCTGGTGGTACTCGCCCTCCTCGAGGAGCAGCACCGCGACGCCTTGCTCGGCGAGCTCCTTCGCCACCACGGCGCCGCCGGCGCCGGTGCCGACGACGACCACGTCGCACTCGAGGGCCTCGTCCGGCGCGAGATCGCGACCGGCCGTGACCTGGCGCATCCAGGCCTGGGGCTTCTCCGCGGCGACGGGCTTCTCGTAGGCGCAGCCCAGGCTCTGGTACACGCCGAGGTCGTCGAAGAACGCGATCTTGACCGGGTAGGTGAGCGCCAGGAACAGCGCGCGCCGCACCGGGTCGTTGCCGGAGTGGAGCGACCAGATGAGCGCTGCGCGGCGCTCTGCATCGAGCTTCGCGAAGCGCCGCCCCGTGCGCGCGAGCGCGAGGCCGTCGAGCAGGCCGAGCAGCTTCTGGTAGTGACGCAGCGAGCGCGAGTCGAAGGAGCCGATGAGCCGCGCCAGGCGGTCGGCGGCCGCGGCGTCGCCGCGGGGCAGGACGCGACCCCCGGGGATGACGGCCTCCATCAGCGCGCCCGCCGTCTCGGCGTGGCGCGGGCCGAAGGCGTCGCGGGCGATGGCGCCGGGCTCCACGCCCGGATCGGGGCGGCGTCGAACGCGCGGCTCGTGGACGACGGGCAGGCTGGTGGTCATGGCTCGACCTCGGCGGGCTCGAGCAGCGGCGTCGCGCGGCCACGGCGGAAGGTACCCAAGAACGGCACCAGGTCGTTCTTCAGGTCGAAGTACAGCAGCGCCGAGCCGAGCACGGAGCCCTCCTCGTCGAAGACCTCGCCGGGTAGCGTGGTCATCGTCTTCAACAGCCGTGTGACACGCGGGCTCTTGTGTCCGGCGAACCGGTAGCGTTTGCCGTCGTCGCCGCGGAACGAGAGGTCGTAGGCGATGCGGCCGGCGAGGGGCCGGATCTCCAGCGTGCCGCGCGCGGGCGCGTCGTCCGCCAAGCCCTCGGCGTGCATCCTGCCACTCAAGCTGAGGGTGGCGCGGCGCAGGTAGGCGAGCGCGTCCCCGGCGTCGGCCTCG
>Ga0233425_10006473_pt1 | contig 17319 bp, 15 predicted proteins | sample Watercolumn_Towu_2_FD_181712 | JGI IMG/M metagenome (GOLD analysis project Ga0233425, IMG submission 181712) | Freshwater microbial communities from Lake Towuti, South Sulawesi, Indonesia - Watercolumn_Towuti2014_140_MG | ecosystem: Environmental > Aquatic > Freshwater > Lake | place... | reverse complement strand
CGCTCGAAACGAGGCTGACCACGGTCTGCATCTGGATCGCCTCCTGCGCGACGCGCGGCGCGAAGCCGGCGCGCGCGGCGAGCCCGGCGACGATGTCGTGCAGCCCTGGCGCGATCTCGCGCGGCGCCATGACGAAGGCTTCGTCCGCCAGCTCGCGTACCGCGAGCCGGCCGAGCCCGTGCGCCAGCCGGTGACGCGAGGGCAGCGCCGCGACAAAGCGCTCGCGCTGCACGACTAGGTGCTCGAGCTCCGGCACCTGTACCGGCGGCAGCAGCAGGCCGAAGTCGAGCTCGCCCGCCGTCAGCGCGGCCGACTGCTCCGGGGTCAGCATTTCGCGCAGCGCAAGCGCAACGCCCGGGCGCGCCGCCTTGTAGACCTTGAGCAGCCCGGGGAGCACGCCGTAGTCGGCGAGCGACACGAAGCCCACGCGCAGCCGCCCGCCCGCGCCCGAGGCCATGCGGCCGATCTCGAGCACGGCGCGCTCGAGTTGCGCGAGCAGGCGCTTCGCCTCCTCAAGGAAGCGCGCGCCTTCGGGCGTGAGCTCGACCCGGCGGCGCGAGCGCGCGAGCAGCGTCGCGCCGACGCGCGCCTCGAGGTCCCGGATCGAGCGCGAGAGCGGCGGCTGCGAGATGTGCAGCGCCGCGGCGGCGCGGCCGAAATGCAGCCGCTCGGCGACCGCGATGAAGTGGCGCAACTGCCGCAGCTCTGGGGTATTCATACCTGACAGGTATTAATGAGCGCCTTCTATTGTATTGGATCGCAACACTCACGTCGCGTAGACTGCGCCGCTCGAGGAGGAACCGCCCATGGCCGAACCCGTCAATCGCCGCTCGAAGCTGATCACCCACGGCCCCGCCCGCTCGCCCAACCGCGCCATGCTGCGCGCGGTCGGCTTCAAGGACGGCGACTTCGAGAAGCCGATCATCGGCGTGGCCAACGGCCACTCGACCATGAATCCGTGCAATGCCGGCATCCAGCCCCTCGTCGACCGCGCGATGCAGGCGCTCGAGGCGGCCGGCGCGAAGCCCCAGGTGTTCGGCGTGCCGACCGTCACCGACGGCATCGGCATGGGGACCGAGGCGATGAAGTACTCGCTCGTCTCGCGCGAGGTGATCGCGGATGCGATCGAGACCTCGGTCAACGGCCAGGCCATGGACGGCGCGCTCGTCATCGGCGGCTGCGACAAGAACATGCCGGGCGGCATGATGGCGCTCGCGCGCATGAACGTGCCGGCGATCTACGTCTACGGCGGCACGATCAAGCCGGGCAAGTGGAAAGGCCAGGACCTCACCATCGTCTCGGCGTTCGAGGCGGTCGGCGCCTACAGCGCGGGCAAGATGAGCGACGAGGACTTCGCAGGCATCGAGAAGAACGCCTGCCCCTCGGTCGGCGCCTGCGGCGGCATGTACACGGCGAACACCATGAGTTCCTCGTTCGAGGCGCTCGGCATGAGCCTGCTCGGCTCCTCGCAGATGGCCTCGCCCGACGCTGAAAAAGCCGATTCCTCGGCCGAGTCGGCGAAGGTGCTGGTCGAGGCAGTGAAGAGGAACTTGAAGCCGCGCGACATCATCACAAGGAAGTCGATCGAGAACGCGGTCGCGCTCATCATGGCGACCGGCGGCTCGACCAACGGCGTGCTGCACTACCTCGCGATCGCCTCCGCCGCGGGCGTCAAGTGGACGATCGACGACTTCGAGCGCGTGCGCCGCAAGGTGCCGGTGCTCTGCGACCTGAAGCCTTCGGGCCGCTACGTGGCGGTCGACTTCCACCGCGCGGGCGGCGTGCCGCAGGTACTCAAGATCCTGCTCGCGAACGGCGTGCTGCACGGCGATTGCATGACGATCCACGGCAAGACCGTGGCCGCGATGCTGAAGGACGTGCCTGCCGAGCCGCGCAAGGACCAGGACGTGATCCGCCCGTGGTCCAAGCCCATCTACAAGGAGGGTCACCTCGCGATCCTCAAGGGCAACCTCGCGCCCGAGGGCTGCGTCGCGAAGATCACCGGCCTGAAAAATCCGGTGATCACCGGTCCGGCCAAGGTGTTCGACTCGGAGAACGCGTGCATGCAGGCGATCCTCGCCAGGAAGATCAAGCCGGGCGATGTGATCGTGATCCGCTACGAAGGGCCGAAAGGCGGTCCGGGAATGCAGGAAATGCTAGCGCCTACTTCGGCATTAATCGGCCATGGACTTGGTGAATCAGTCGGCCTGCTGACGGACGGCCGGTTCTCGGGCGGCACCTGGGGCATGGTCGTAGGGCACGTCGCGCCCGAAGCCTACGTCGGAGGGCTCATCGCACTCGTGAAGAACGGCGACTCGATCACCATCGATGCCAAGAAGCGCCTGATCCAACTCAACGTCTCCGCGAAAGAGCTCGCTGCGCGCCGCAAGAAATGGAAGGCGCCGAAGCCGCGCTACACGAGCGGCCTGATGGCGAAGTACATGCGGCTCGTCTCCACTGCGAGCAAAGGGGCGATTACCGACGCCGGCGCGTGAGCGGGCGCCGTGCGGTGCTTGGCCTCCTTGTTCGAAGGGAGGTAATCCTGCAACCGCTCGCCGCGCAGATGCTCGCCTGGCGCCACACAGCGGAGGGCCCGCCTCACGCTCGGGCACCAGGGCGCAGACTCGATGCGCGAGCAGCTCGCGGCGGTGCTGCGAATCGACGCCCGACGCCTCGAGATCGAGACGCCCGACGTCGGCGGCGCGTTCGGCGTAAAGGAGCCCGCCTATCCGGAGTACGCGGCGCTGCTGGTCGCGGCGCGCCGGCTCGCGCGCCCGGTCGCCTGGATATCGAGCCGTAGCGAGGCGTTCCTCTCCGAGCATCACGGCAGGGACGTGCTGCAGAGCGCGGAGCTCGCGTTCGATGCGCAGGGAAGGTTCCTCGCGCTGCGCTTCCGCTTCGCCTGCAATATGGGCGCCCACATCGCGAAGGCCGGCGCGTATATCGCCGCCTTCAACCCCGGGCGCAGCATGGCCGGGGTCTACGACGTCGGCGCGATCCATGGCGTCGTGTCCTGCGTGCTCACGCATACGCCGCCGGTCGGGCCCTACCGCGGCGCGGGCCGTCCCGAGATGGCCTTCGCCATCGAGCGGCTGGTGGACGCGGCAGCCGAGCGCACGGGAATCGATCGCGTGGCGCTGCGGCGCATGAATCTCATCCGCCGCTTCCCGCACACGACGCCGCACGGCGTGACCTACGACTCGGGCGATTTCGCGCGTGTCCTGGACGAGGCGCTCACCGCTGCGCAATGGGATTCCTTTCCCGGGCGGCGCGAGGCAGCGACGCGCCTTGGCCGCGCCCGCGGCATCGGCCTTTCCTGCTTCCTGGAGGCCACCGGAGGGCCGACGGAGGAGGGCGTCGCGCTGCGGTTCGCCGGCGACGGTAGCGTAGCCGTGCTCGTGCGCACGCAGTCCTCCGGGCAGGGCCACGATACGGTGTTTCCGGAGCTGGCGGCGAAGCTGCTGGGAATCCCGCCCGCGAGCGTCAGGCTGGTGCAGGGCCTCCACGACGCGCTGCCCACGGCGCGCGCGGCATCGCTCTCCGGCGGCTCGACCATTGCCTCGCGTTCCCTCACCGCTTTCGGCGGCGCGATCCGCGCCGCTGCCGACCTCGCCGTCGCGGCGGCGAAGCGGCTCGCGGCGCGGCGCTTCGAGGTGGCCGAGCGCGACGTGGAACTGAGCGGCGGCGTACTGCGCGTGGCGGGCACCGATCGCAGCGTAGAGTTCCTCGCGTTCGCCGCGGAGCTCGCCCCTGCCGACAACGCGGCGGGCCATCCGCTCGACGCCGAGGCGAACGTAGCGGCGGTGCGCACGTTCCCGAACGGCTGTCACGTTGCGGAAGTTGAGATCGACCCCGAGACTGGCGCCGTATCGCTCGTCGCGTACACGATGGTGAACGACTTCGGCGTCGTGCAGTCGCCGAGCATCGCCGAGGGCCAGGCGCACGGCGGCGCCGCGCAGGGGGCGGGACAGGCCCTGATGGAGCATTGCCGCTTCGCGCCCGACTCGGGGCAGCTGTTGAGTGGAAGCCTCATGGACTACGCGTTGCCCAGGGCGAGCGACCTGCCGCTGTTCCGCGTGCAGTTCGCCCCCTCGCCCTCTCCGGCGCATGCGCTAGGCTCCAAGGGCGCGGGCGAGTCCGGGGCCACCGGCGCGCCCGCCGCGATCGCCAATGCGGTGGCGGACGCCCTGCGCGCGCTCGGCTGCGAACTGCCCGACATGCCTTTCACGCCAGAGCGGCTCTGGTGCGCGCTGCAAGGGCCGCGCCGCCCGTCCTTCAGTAAGACGGGCGCGAAGGCCGACTGGGCTTCGACACATGGTCGCAGATCGCGCCCGGCGTCGTAATGGCGGGGCTCGCCTTGGCGCTCGCGGACCGCGCTTACGTCATCGGAGGCCGGGCGCATCGTTGCCGCAGGCGCCGCGGCCGAGATCGCGGCCGAGGGCGCGCTGGAGAAGGCCTACCTCGCCGCGGGCTGAAGGTCGCGCTAGTAGCGCGCGCCCTAGTAGGGGGGGATAGTAGGCAAGCCCTGGGCTGCTAGAAACCCGACCCCGGCTCCTTCAGGAACTCGACCTCCTCTGGCGTGCTTTCTCGCCCGAGCACGGCGTTGCGGTGGGGGAAGCGGCCGAAGCGCTTGATGATTTCCCAGTGCTTGCGCGCCCACTCCAGGTTCTCATGGCCCCGGAATAGCCGCATCGAGAGTTCCTGGTCCGCGAGTGCCTCGCTGTGCTCGAAGGGCAGGTAGGCGAACGTCCGCTCGTCCTGCGTATAGCTCTTGTCCCAGCCCTGCGCGACGATGACGCGCGCCGCTTCCAGCGCATGCGGGTCGCCTTCGAAGGCGCGCGCCGTGTTGCGGAACATGTTGCGCGGGAACTGATCGAGCAGGATCAGCAGAGCGAGGCAGTCCTTCCGCCCGGTTCTCCATTGTTCAAGTTTCTGATTCACCCCGGACTCGTAGAGGCCCAGGAAACGGCGGCGAATGTCCTCGTCGAAGGCAGGGTCCTTGACGAACCAGCGCTTGCGGTCCTGGCCGAACCAGAAGGAGAGGACCGCGGACGCATCCATAGGCTGCAATAATGCCGCGTATGGCCAACCGGCTGGCGAAAGAGACTTCGCCCTACCTCCAGCAGCACGCCGCGAACCCGGTCGACTGGTACCCGTGGGGGCCGGAGGCGCTGGAGCGCGCGAAGGCCGAGGACAAGCCAATCCTGCTTTCGATCGGCTACTCGGCATGCCACTGGTGCCACGTGATGGCGCACGAGAGCTTCGAGGACGACTCGGTCGCGCAGGTGATGAACCGCGACTACGTCAACATCAAGGTCGACCGCGAGGAGCGGCCCGACATCGACCAGATCTACCAGACCGCGCACCAGATGTTCGCGCGCGGCGCGGGCGGCTGGCCGCTCACCATGTTCCTGTCGCCCGACGGTACGCCTTTCTTCGGCGGCACCTACTTCCCGAAAACCTCGCGCTACGGCCTGACCGGCTTTGTCGAGCTGCTCGAGCGCGTGGCCGCGATCTGGCGCGAGAAGCGCGCCGAGATCGGCGAGCAGAACGCGCAGGTGCGCGCCGCGTTCGCGCACACGCTGCCCGCGGGCGGCGGGCACCGCTCCGAGTTCGACGACGCGCCGCTCGCGGCGATGCTCGCCGGACTGCGCGCGAATTTCGACGCGCGCTACGGCGGCTTCGGCGGCGCGCCCAAGTTCCCGCATCCGACCGACCTCGAGTTCTGCCTGCGCGCGGGCGAGACCGGGATCGTTCGCACCACGCTCACGCGCATGTGCGAAGGCGGCATCTACGACCAGCTCGGCGGCGGCTTCTGCCGCTACAGCGTCGACCAGTACTGGATGATCCCGCACTTCGAGAAGATGCTCTACGACAACGGGCCGCTGCTCGCGCTGCTCGCCGACGCCTGGCGGGTGGCGCGCGATCCGCTCTACGCGCGCTGCGCGGAGGAGACCGCGGGCTGGATCCTGCGCGAGATGCAGGCTCCGGAAGGCGGTTACTACTCGTCGCTGGATGCGGATTCCGAGCACGAGGAGGGCAAGTTCTACGTCTGGGACCGCGAGGAGGTAAAGGCGCTGCTGAGCGCGGAGGAATTCGCCGAAGTCGCCGGACACTACGGGCTCGATCGCCCGCCGAACTTCGAGAATCGGCACTGGCATCTTCATGTGTTTGGTTCTTCATCGAACAAGGACCTTCTCGATTCGGCCAGGCAAAAGCTCCTGGCCGCGCGGGAAAAGCGCATCCGTCCGGGGCGCGACGAAAAGATCCTCGTCTCGTGGAACGCGCTCGCGATCTGCGGCATGGTGCGTGCTGGGCGCGTCTTCAAGCGGCAGGACTGGATCGCCTCGGCGCGCCGCGCGCTCGATTTCGTCCGCAAGACCATGTGGCGCGACGGCCGGCTGCTTGCGACCGCCAAGGACGGGCGCGCGCATCTCGCAGCGTACCTCGACGACTACGCGTTCCTGCTTGCCGCGCTGCTCGAGCTTCTGCAATGCGAGTTTTCGGTCGCGGACCTGGAACTCGCCGAGCAGATTGCCGAGGTCCTGCTCGAACGGTTCGAAGACAAGGCGGCGGGCGCGTTCTTTTTCACCGCCGACGATCACCAGAAGCTCCTGCACCGCCCCAAGCCCGGCCATGACACCGCGATGCCTTCGGGCAACGGCACCGCTGCGTTTGCGCTCAACCGCCTTGCCGCGCTCACCGGCGAGGACCGCTACGCGCGCGCCGCGGAGCGCACGCTCGAGTGTTTCTATCCGGCCATGCGCGAGCGCCCGGGCGGCTTCGCCCAGCTCGCGCTCGCGTTGCGCGAATGCCTGGCGCCGCCGCGGGTGCTCGTGCTGCGCGGCGAGCGCGAGGCGCTAGGGCGCTGGCAGGCCGGGCTCGTCGACGAGTACTTGCCCGACACCCTGGTGCTGGCGATAGAAAACGGGGTCTCCGGACTGCCGCCCGCGCTCGACAAGCCGGCGCGTCCCGAACCTGTCAACGGCTGGCTGTGCCGGGGCGTTACTTGCCTTGCGCCCATCAGCTCGCTCGAGGACCTGCTGCGCGCTTGCAAAGCAGAGGAACTGCGGTAGCATCGGCAACCTTTTCTCGCGAGGTTTTTCATGAAAGCAATGCTTTTCGCGGTGGCGGCGCTGGGTCTCGCGGCCGGGGGGACGGCACTGGCGAGCGACGACCTCGCCAAGAAGCACCTGTGCACCACCTGTCACGTGGTCAAAGGCGCCAAAACGATCGGCCCGACCTATGCCGACGTGGCGAAGAAGTACGCCGGCCAGAAGGACGCCGAGGCAAAGCTCGCCGACAAGGTCAAGAAGGGCAGCACCGGCGTCTGGGGCCAGGTGCCGATGCCGCCCAACGCCGCCGTTCCCGACGGCGACGTCCGGGCGCTGGTCAAGTGGATACTGTCGGTAAAGTAGGCGCGCTTCCGGAGTGAAGGAGGGCCGGGAAACCGGCCCTTTTTATTTTCCCTGGGGTATCAGTAGCCCCCTGTTTTTCCCGGGAGACCCCATGAGCAATACCAAGCTGGCACTGACCCTGCTTGCCGCCTCGATCGCCCTGATCGGTTGCGGCGAGAGCATTCCGTCGCAATGGCGAAAGGGAGAATCAAAAGACGCATTTACCGACAAGATAACTAAACAGTACGACCTCGCATCAAACGAATCCTCTTCAAATGTATTCTCGGTCGCCTGCAGCAAGGGCGGCGACCTCAATTTCTATGTCGAATACCCATCTAGAACTGGAATACCATCTGCGATGACGGAGGTGACCATTCGCGTCGGCGCCGAGACGCCATTTACTGAAAAATGGTATGTTGGTTGGGTCAACGGTTCGACGACAATCGAAAATCCCGCAAGCTTTTTTGAGAAGATCAGCAGCAAATCTAAGCTCGCGATTGAGATTTTTGCGGAGACAAGGAGTACTTACAACATCGCGGGAATTGAGAATGTCGTGGCCGATATGGAAGCAAGCGTCTGTAAGTTTAAGCGAGCTGCCCCTTCGGTAAAGTAGGCGCTCTTCCGGAGTGAAGGAGGGCCGGGAAACCGGCCCTTTTTATTTTCCCTGGGGTATCATTAGCCCCCTGTTTTCCCCGGGAGACCCCATGAGCAATACCAAGCTGGCACTGACCCTGCTTGCCGCCTCGATCGCCCTGATCGGTTGCGGCGAGGAGAAGAAACCGGAAGCGAAGAAGGCCGCGTCGGTCGCAGAAGAGAAGAAAGCGGCCCCGCCCGCGGCGCTGGAAATCAAGATCGCGCACGTCGGCCCGCTCACCGGCAGCATCGCCCACCTGGGCAAGGACAACGAGAACGGCGCGGCGCTCGCCATCGACGAGGCGAACGCGGCCAAGATCAAGATCGACGGCAAGGAAGCAAAATTCACGCTCGTCAAGGAAGACGACCAAGCCGACCCGAAGACCGGCGCCACCGTCGCGCAGAAGCTGGTCGACACCAAGGTGAACGGCGTCGTCGGCCACCTCAACTCCGGCACGTCGATTCCGGCTTCGCCGATCTACGGCGGCGCCGGCATCCCGGTGATCTCGGGCTCGGCGACCAACCCGAAGCTCACGGAGCAGGGCCAGAAGACCCAGTTCCGCGTGGTCGGCCGCGACGACCAGCAGGGCCCGGCGATCGCGAGCTACCTCGCGGCCACCAAAAAGCCGAAGCTGGTCGCGGTGATTGACGACGCCACCGCGTACGGCGAGGGCATCGCCAACGAGGTCGAGAAGACGCTCAAGGCGGCCAACGTCAAGGTGCTGCCGCGCGAGAAGGGCACCGACAAGACGACCGACTGGAAGGCGGTGCTCACCAAGCTCAAGGGCCGCAATCCGGACGCCGTGTTCTACGGCGGCATGGACGCGACCGGCGGGCCGCTGCTCAAGCAGGGCCGCGAGCTCGGCGTCAAGGCCGTGTTCTCGTTCGGCGACGGCGCCTGCACCGACGACATGACCAAGCTCGCGGGCGCGGCGGCCGACGGCCTGCTCTGCTCGCAGGCGGGGCTGCCGCCGCAGGCCGCGGACAAGAAGTTCCTCGAGGCCTACAAGAAGAAGTTCAACGTCGACCCGATCATCTACGCGCCGTTCACCTATGACGCGGCCAACATGCTGATCGAGGCGATGAAGAAGGCCAACTCTGCCGACCCGGCGAAGTACCTGCCCGAGCTCGCCAAGCTCGAGTACAAGGGCGCCACCGGCATGATCGCCTTCGACGACAAGGGCGACCGCAAGAACGCCGAGATGACGATCTTCACAATGAAGGAGGGCAAGCTCGCGCCGATCGCGATCATCAAGGGCGGCCAGACGACCTCGTACGAGGACTTCCTCAAGTCCGCCGGCGGTGCTGCACCGGCCGCTGCGCCCGCCGAGGCGAAGAAGGACGAAGCGAAGAAGTAGCTTTCGCCCGCAGCAAACAAACGGCACCTTCGGGTGCCGTTTTCGTTTAGGCTCGCGCTCGGGAGGGGTCGCACCGCAGGCATGGACATCTTTGTCCAGCAGCTGGTGAACGGGCTGACGCTCGGCGCGGTGTACGCCGTCGTCGCGCTCGGCTACACGATGGTCTACGGCATCATCCAGCTGATCAACTTCGCGCACGGCGAAGTGGTGATGATCGGCGCGATGGTCGCTTTCACCGTCATCGTGCGCCTGGCCGATTCCGGCATGCCGCCGGTGCTGGTGGTGTTGATCGGGACCTGCTGCGCGGTGCCGGTGTGCATGGCGGTCGGCTACGCGATGGAGCGCCTCGCCTACCGGCCGCTCAGGCGCGCGCCGCGCCTCGCGCCACTCATCACCGCGATCGGCGTGTCGATCATCCTGCAGCACTTGGCGATGCTGGTCTTCAGCCGCAACGTGCTCGCCTTCCCGCAGATCATCCCGATCACCACCTACCACGTCGGCGGCGCGATCGTGACCGGCGTGCAGATCGCCATCGTCGGCATCTGCGTGACGATGATGGCGGCGCTCGCGCTGCTCGTGTACCGCACGCGCCTCGGCCGCGCGATGCGCGCCACCGCGCAGAACCCGCAGGTGGCGGCGCTGATGGGCGTCGACATCAACCGCGTGATCGCCGTCACCTTCGTGATCGGCGCGGCGCTCGGCGCGGTCGCCGGCGTCATGGTCGGCACCTACTACGGCGTGGCGCAGTACACGATGGGCTCGGTGCTGGGGCTGAAGGCGTTCGCGGCCGCGGTGCTGGGCGGTATCGGCAACATCCCGGGCGCGATGCTGGGCGGGTTGGTGCTCGGCGTGGTCGAGGCGCTGGGCGCGGGCTACATTGGCGACCTCACCGACCTGTGCCACTACGGCCTGGGGCCCGCCGCGGCGTGCGCCGACGGCGGGCACTTCGTGCTCTTCGGCTCGAACTACCAGGACGTGTTCGCCTTTATCGTCCTGATCCTCGTGCTCGTTTTCCGGCCGCAAGGGATCCTTGGCGAGCGCGTGGGGGACCGCGCATGAACAGGAAGAAGCTCGTCTGGGCGGGAATCGCGCTGATCGCGATCACGCTCGCGCTGCTGCCCTTTGCGCTTGCGCAGGCGGGCAGCGCCTGGGTGCGGATTGCCAACTTCGCGATCCTTTACACGCTGCTCGCGCTGGGGCTCAACATCGTGGTCGGCTTCGCCGGGCTGCTCGATCTGGGGTACATCGCGTTCTACGCGGTCGGCGCCTATGCCTATGCACTGCTGGCGAGCCCGCACTTCGGCCTGCACCTGCCGTTCTGGGTCATCCTGCCGATCGGCGCGGCGATCGCGGCGCTCTTCGGCATCCTGCTCGGCGCGCCGACGCTCAAACTGCGCGGCGACTACCTCGCCATCGTCACACTCGGCTTCGGGGAGATCGTGCGCATTTTCCTCAACAACCTCTCGCAGCCGGTCAACATCACGCGCGGGCCGCAGGGCATCGCCGGCATCGACCCGGTGCGCTTCGCGGGCATCGATTTCTCGCGCAGCGACAACATCCTCGGCGCGGTCGTGAGCGGGCCGATCAAGTACTACTACCTGCTGCTTGTGCTGCTGTTCGCCATCATCCTCGTCAACGTGAGGCTGCAGAACTCGCGCATCGGCCGCGCCTGGGAGGCGATCCGCGAGGACGAGGTGGCGGCGCGCGCCATGGGCATCGACACCACGAGCCTGAAGCTGCTCGCCTTCGCCATGGGCGCGAGCTTCGGCGGCGTGGCCGGAGGCATGTTCTCCGCCATCCAGGGCTTCATCTCGCCCGAGAGTTTCGTGCTGGTCGAATCCGTCATGGTGGTGGCGATGGTGGTGCTGGGCGGCATGGGCAACATCTGGGGCGTGATCCTCGGTGCGCTGCTGCTGTCGTTCGTACCGGAGATCCTGCGCTGGACGGTGACGCCGGCGCAGCAGGCGCTCTTCGGCCGCATCGTGGTCGAGCCCGAGGTGATCCGCATGCTCATTTTCGGCCTGGCGCTCGTTCTGGTAATGCTTTTCCGGCCTGCGGGTCTGCTGCCATCGGCAGTCCGCAAACGCGAACTGACCTATGACCGTACTCCTTGAAGCGCGGGGAATCGGCAAGCGCTTCGGCGGCGTGCAGGCGCTCGCTGGCGTCTCGTTCGAGCTGGCGCAAGGCGCCATCTACGGATTGATCGGCCCCAACGGCGCGGGCAAGACGACGTTGTTCAATGTTCTAACGGGAATCTACTCGCCGGACACCGGCTATTTTTCCTTCAATGGAAGGAAGCTTGAAAATCTAAAATCCAACCAGATCGCGGCGGCCGGCATCGCGCGCACTTTCCAGAACATCCGCCTCTTCGCAAGCCTGTCGGCGCTCGAGAACGTCATGATCGGCCGACATGTGCGCACGCGCGCGGGCGTGGTCGGCGCGGTATTGCGATTGGAGAACGTTCTCGAGGAAGAAAAGGCAATCGAGCGGCGCGCGCTTGCGCTGCTCGAGTACGTCGGCATCCGCGCGCGCGCCAACGACGCGGCCTGCAGCCTCCCCTACGGCGACCAGCGGCGCCTCGAGATCGCGCGCGCGCTGGCCACCGAGCCGCGCCTGCTCGCGCTCGATGAGCCGGCCGCCGGCATGAACGCTTCCGAATCGCTCGGGCTACGGCGCCTGCTGCTCGATATCCGCAAGGACGGCACCAGCATCCTCCTGATCGAGCACGACATGCGCCTGGTGATGAACGTGTGCGACCAGGTGCTGGTGCTCGATCACGGCGAGCGCATCGCCGAGGGGGCGCCGGCCGAGGTGCAGCGCGATCCGAAGGTGATCGAGGCCTATCTAGGGGTCGCGGACGGGCCGCTCGGGGGAGTCAGCAATGCTGCTTGAAGTGCGCGCGCTCGAGGTGAGCTACGGCGGCATCCGCGCGGTAAAAAGCATCGACCTCGAGGTGCGCGAAGGCGAGCTCGTCTGCCTGATCGGCGCCAACGGCGCGGGCAAGAGCACGACGCTGCGCGCCATCTGCGGCCTGGTCGCGCCGCGCTCAGGCCAGGTGCGCTACGCAGGCGCTGACGCGCTCGCGCTGCCGCCGTTCGAGCTGCCGCGTCGGGGCCTCGTGATGGTGCCCGAGGGGCGCGGCATCTTCGGCCAGCTCACGGTCGAGGAAAACCTCTCGATGGGCGCGTTCGCGCGCAGCGATGGAACGGCGGCTGAAGACCTCGAACGCCAGTACGCGACCTTTCCGCGCCTCAAGGAGCGCCGCGGCCAGACCGCTGGCACCCTCTCGGGCGGCGAGCAGCAGATGCTCGCCATCGCGCGCGCCCTGATGGCGCGGCCGAAGCTCCTGCTGCTCGATGAGCCCTCGATGGGGCTCGCGCCGCGGCTGGTGGCGAAGATCTTCGAGATCGTACGCGAGATCGCGGCGCAGGGCGTGACGATCCTGCTGGTCGAGCAGAACGCGCGCCTCGCGCTCGAAGTCGCGGCGCGCGGCTACGTCATGGAATCCGGCACCATCACGCTGTCCAACGAAGCGCGCGCGCTGCGCGCCGATCCCAAGGTGCGCGAGGCCTATCTCGGAGAAGCGGCAGCCTAGGTCGCGCCCGCGACGTCGGCCTGCGTAGTGAAGCTGTCGGCGTAGAACTCTTCCTCCGGCAGCCTGCACTTCTCGACGAAGTCCTTGCGCGCGGAGTCGACCATGATCGGGACCCCGCAGGCGTACACCTGGTAGCCGGAGAGGTCCGGGAAGTCCTCCATCACGGCGCGATGCACGAACCCGGTGCGGCCGGCCCAGTTGTCCTCGGGTAGCGCGTCCGAGATCACGGGCACGTATTTCAGCGGCCAGCGGCTCGCGATTTCGTTCATGTACAGGTCCTTCGGCCGCCGCCCGCCCCAGTAGAGCGTCGCCGGGCGCTGGATGCCCTTGTGCTGCATGTACTCGATCACCGCCTTGATCGGCGCAAAGCCGGTGCCGGAGGCGACGAAGACGATCGGCTTCTGCGACTCCTCGCGCAGGAAGAAGGTGCCGAGCGGCCCCTCGAAGCGCAGGATGTCGCGCTCCTTCATCTTGCCGAAGACGTGGTCGGTGAACTGGCCGCCGGCGACGTAACGCACGTGCAGCTCGATCAGGTCCGCGGCGTGCGGCGGATTGGCGATCGAGAAGCTGCGTCGCTTGCCCTCCTTCAGCAGGAACTCGATGAACTGCCCGGCGAGGAAGTTGAGCTTCTCGTTGGCGGGGAGCTTGAGCTGCAGCACCATGACGTCGTCGGCCGCGCGCGCCATCTTCTGGATGCGGCAGGGCAGCGTCTTGATCTGGATGTCCTTGGCCGCGCCGATCGCGCGCGCCTCGACGACGAGGTCAGTGAGCGGCTTCGCCTGGCAGAAGAGCGCCTTGCCCTGCGCCTTTTCCTCGTCGGTGAGCGCCTTCTTCTGATAGGTCCCGTAGTCGACGCTGCCCGAGACGATCTTGCCCTTGCAGCTGCCGCACGCGCCGCTCTTGCAGCCGTAGGGCAGCACATAGCCCTGGCGCAGCGCCGCGGCGAGCACCGTTTCTCCTGCCTCGACGGAAAATTGCAGCCCGCTCGGCTGCAAGATAATGCTGGGCATCTCGCTACAATTATGCATGAGCGCGCTGCTGGTTCTCACCAACCTGCCGGATCGCGCGAGCGCCGAGCGCCTCGCCGCGGCGCTGATCGACAAGCGCGTCGCCGCCTGCGTCAACATCCTCGCGCCCTGCCGCTCCGTCTACCGGTGGAAGGAAGCCGCCCAGCAAGACGAGGAGCACCCGATGCTGATCAAGACGACCGCCGAGCGCTATGGCGCGCTCGAGCAGGCGATCCGCGCGGGGCACCCTTACGAACTTCCCGAGATCATCGCGGTCCCAATAGAGCGCGGGCTCCCCGCGTACCTTGACTGGGTCGCCGCCGAAACGGGGGGTTGATGCTCATAATGCTGGCGCTGCTGCTGTCGCTCGTCGCGGCGGCGCAGGCGAATTCCCAGGACTTGCTCGAGCCAGAGAAGGCGTTCCGTTTTTCGGCGCGGGGCCTCCGCGACGCCGTCGAAGTGCACTTCAGGATCGCCGACGGCTACTACCTGTACCGCGAGCGTTTCCGCTTCGAGGGCCAGGGGCTCGGCAAGCCGGAGTTCCCGCAGGGCATCGCGCACAAGGACCAGTTCTTCGGCGAGATGCAGATCTACCGGAAGGAAGTCCGCATTTGGATTCCGGCGCAAAGCGCCGCCGGCACGCTCGAGCTGAAGGTCACCTCGCAAGGCTGCGCCGATGTCGGCGTCTGTTATGTGCCGATGGAGAGCAGGGCTTCCATCCGGCTTGCCTCGGCGAGCGCCGCCGGCGGCACGCCGGCAGGCTTTTTCACAGAGGTGACCCGCACCTCGAGCGACCTCCAGGTGGTGCGCCTCTTCGAGCACAGCCTGCCGCTCGTGCTCGGCGGCTTTCTCCTCTTCGGCCTGCTGCTCGCGTTCACGCCCTGCATCCTGCCGATGATCCCGATCCTCTCCGGGATCATCGCGGGCGAAGGCGCGGCCTTGAGCAAGTCGCGCGCGCTCGCGCTTTCGGTCGCGTACGTGACCGGCATGGCGGTGACCTATGCGATCGCGGGCGTCGCTGCCGCCTACTCGGGCTCGCTGCTGGCGGCAGCGCTGCAGAATGCCTGGGTGCTGGGCGCCTTCGCGCTCGTCTTCGTGCTGCTCGCGCTCTCCATGTTCGGGCTCTACGACCTCGCGCTTCCCGGCTTCCTGCACCGGCGCCTCGATGCGCTGCAGCGCCGCTTGCCGGGCGGGCGCGTCGCCTCGGTCGCCGGCATGGGCGCGCTCTCGGCGCTGATCGTCAGCCCCTGCGTCGCCGCGCCGCTCGCCGGCGCGCTCCTCTACATCGCACAGACCCGCGACGTCGCGCTCGGCGGCACGGCGCTTTTCGCGATGGCACTCGGCATGGGCGCGCCGCTCATCCTGATCGGCCTCTCGCAAGGCGCCCTGCTGCCGAAGTCGGGGCGGTGGCTGGTGCTCGTCAAGCAGTTCTTCGGCGTACTGCTGCTGGCGGTCGCGGTGTGGATCGTCTCGCCGCTGTTCCTGAGCGCGAAGAGCGACACGGGGTTCGTGCGCGTCGAGAGCAACGCGGAGCTGGACGCGAAGCTCCGGAACCCGGGCAAGCCGGTGATGCTCGATTTCTATGCCGACTGGTGCGTGTCCTGCAAGGAGATGGAGCACTTCACCTTCAGCGACCCGCAGGTGAAGGCCGAGCTCGGCAAGATGCTGCTGCTGCAGGCGGATGTCACCGCCAGCACGCCCGAGCACAAGGCGCTGCTCAAGCGCTTCTCGCTCTTCGGCCCGCCGGGAATCGTTTTCTTCGACGCCGAGGGGCGCGAGATCAAGGGGCTGCGCGTGATCGGCTACCAGAACGCCGAGCGCTTCCGGAAGACGCTTTCCCTTGCCCAGGCGCCCTAGGCGCCGTTCCTTGTAGCGAGCGAGCGGCCTCCAGCGCGAAGTAGGTCAGGATGCCGTCGGCGCCCGCGCGCTTGAAGGCGAGCAGCGTCTCCAGCACACAGGATTCGGGTAGCCAGCCGTTGGAGATCGCCGCGCGCAGCATCGCATACTCGCCCGACACCTGGTAGACGAAGGTCGGCGCCTTGAACTCGTCCTTCACGTGCCGCAGGATGTCGAGGTACGGCAGTCCCGGCTTCACCATCACCATGTCGGCGCCTTCGGCCAGATCGAGCCCGACTTCCCAGAGCGCCTCGTCGGAATTCGCCGGATCCATCTGGTAGGTCTTCTTGTCCGCCTTGCCCAGGCTTTTGGCCGAGCCGACCGCGTCGCGGAACGGCCCGTAGAAGCCGGAGGCGTACTTGGCCGAGTAGGCCATGATCTTGGTGTGGATGTGGCCCTTCTTCTCGAGCGCCTGGCGGATGCGGCCGATGCGGCCGTCCATCATGTCCGAGGGCGCGACGATGTCGACGCCGCTTTCCGCCTGCACGAGCGCCTGCTTGACGAGCACATCGAGCGTCACGTCGTTCAGGATGTAGCCGCTCGCGTCGATCACGCCGTCCTGCCCGTGCGAGGCGTACGGGTCGAGCGCGACGTCGGTCATGATGCCGAGCTCGGGGAAGCGCTTTTTCAGCGCCGCGGTCGCGCGCGGGATCAGGCCGCGCGGATTAAAGGCTTCGCGGCCATCTACGGTTTTCAGCTTGGGCTCGATCACCGGGAAGAGCGCGATCACCGGCACGCGCAGCTTCAGGCACCGCTCGGCGACCGGCAGCAGCCGGTCCACCGTCATGCGCTGCACGCCCGGCATTGAAGCCACATCCTGCGTACGGTTTTTCCCGTCCAGCACGAACACCGGGTAGATGAGATCCCCTGCATCCAGCACGGTCTCTCGCATCAGCCGGCGCGAAAAGTCGTCGCGCCGCATGCGCCGCATGCGAACTGCGGGAAAAGAGCCGTAAATATTCATGATTCTTCTGGGGTTTCCAGCCGGGGAACTTTCCCCCGGACCGGCAATCTTAACTTCAGACGATGTTCATCGTCACCCGCTTCTCCTCCCTGAGCGGGTTGCCTTGACTTCAAGTTAAGGCGTTTTCCCCCCCGGTTGGTTTCCCCTTTCCGGGGGTTTTTTATTGGCGATATTAGAGTTGCCGTACCAAGCCCGAAGGGGCGGGGGCAGGCTGTGAGGATTGAGACTCCCCTTAGTTCGGTCTGGGGGTCTTGTGCTTCGGGGCCAACTCAGCAGCTTCCTGCAAGGCCGCGCCCAGTTTCTTGGCTACGTCAGGTCTCATCGAAACGTACAGACCAATGTCGTGTGGTGACCTGCCCAGGGATCTTCGGACCAGTTGCTACTTGAGGATGGCCCCCGGGTTGGTGGAATCGTAGCGCGTCTTGAACTCGAACGGTGTAAGGTCCTTCAGGCTCTGATGCGGACGGAC
>Ga0233425_10006472_pt1 | contig 17322 bp, 16 predicted proteins | sample Watercolumn_Towu_2_FD_181712 | JGI IMG/M metagenome (GOLD analysis project Ga0233425, IMG submission 181712) | Freshwater microbial communities from Lake Towuti, South Sulawesi, Indonesia - Watercolumn_Towuti2014_140_MG | ecosystem: Environmental > Aquatic > Freshwater > Lake | place... | reverse complement strand
TCCGGTGCGCGCGAAAGCCCCATTGGCGAACAAAGGGCGACTGCGGCTGCTGGAGCTGCCCGATCCTAATCTCGGCGGCTATGCCCCGCGCATCTTGGTGAAAGTCAAGGACGCGGGCGACGTCCTTCGCCGGCTGGGGCAGGGAATGGATTTCAAACAGACCGTCCTGATCGCCGCGGACGAGGATATCGCCGAGCCGCTGGGGCCGGTGTCCTCCAGCGAATTGGCGCCGGTGCGCGGCGGTTATCGGCTGCGCGCGCATGCGGCGCAGAACGCCCTGCTGGTGCTGCCGCTGCTCTATAGCCGTTGCTACGGCGTGGAATCCGAGCAAAGCGCGGCCGGCGTCAGGCTGGTGCGCGCCAACCTGTTGCAGATCGGGGTGGCGTTTTCGGGTGCGGTCGACGTTCGATTGACCTTCCGGTCGGGGCCGGGGGCCGCGGCCCGTTGCCGGTTCGACGATTTGGCCGACGCGCGGCGGCTGGGAATCCGGGACGCGGCGCGCGCAGTGTTGCGGCCATAAGCCGTTTTTCGTCGGCTCCGCCGCAGTTGTGGTATTGTGCGACGGGCGTCGGAGCAACGGCCTCCGGGCGCCGAGTCGGATCATGAGAGCGATGCAGTTCAGGCAACCGCGCACGACCGCAACCGCCGCGAACCGGGTAGCCGGCTCGATTTCCGTCGTTCTGCCGGTCTACAACGAAGAGAGCAATCTGCGGCCGATGTGCCAGTCGATCGCGGACACGATGCGGGCGTTCGGCCGGCCGTACGAAATCATCGCGGTCAACGACGGAAGCCAGGACGGATCGATGGCCGAGTTGTTGGCGCTGGCCAACGATCTGCGCGAACTGAAGCTCATCGACTTTCGCCGCAATTTCGGTCAGACGGCCGCGATCATGGCCGGAATTGACCATGCCTGCGGTGACATCGTCGTGTTGATCGACGCCGATCTGCAGAACGATCCCGCGGACATCCCGCGCCTGGTCGCCAAGCTGGAAGAGGGGTTCGACGTCGTGTCGGGCTGGCGCAAGGAGCGCCGGGATCAGCCGATACGGCGCAATTTCGTCAGCCGCGTCGCCAATCGTATCATCTCGCGCGTGTCGGGCGTGCAGCTGAACGACTACGGCTGCACGCTGAAAGCGTATCGCCGCGATATGGTCGAGGATATCCGCCTGTATGGCGAGATGCACCGCTTCATACCGATCTATGCAACGTGGATGGGCGCCAGGGTCACCGAACTTCCGGTCACGCACCATGCGCGCCGGCACGGAAAGTCGAAATACGGGCTCGATCGCACCATCAAGGTTCTGCTGGATCTGATGGTGATCAAATTCCTGGATCGGTACTTCGTAAAGCCGATCTATGTGTTCGGCGGGTTCGGCGTTCTGTTTTGCGTCGCAGCGGGCGGGTTTTTCCTTTGGATGCTGTATTTGAAGATTTTCGAGAGCGCGTCGTTCATCCTGACGCCGCTGCCGTTGCTGGCGGCAGTCACGTTCATGATGGGTGTCGTAAGCATTCTGATGGGACTGCTAGCCGAGATGCTGGTGCGGACTTATTTCGAGTCGCAGAACCGTCCGGCCTACCAAGTGCGCCGCCTGATCAACTTCGCGGACGAGGGATAGAATAATGTGCGGTCTTGCGGGGTTTGTCGGCGCCGGCTCGCGCAGCGACCTGGAGGCGATGACCGCGGCGTTGGCGCATCGAGGGCCCGATGGGGAAGGCTTTCACGTCGAGCCCGGCCTTCGCCTGCACCTCGGCCACAGGCGCCTGGCGGTAATCGACATCGCCGGCGGGGCGCAGCCGATGTGGGATGGCGCGCACGAGGTAGGCGTCGTCTACAATGGCGAAATCTACAATTTCCGGGAATTGCGCCGGGAGCTGGAGGAACGCGGTCATCGCTTCGCTACCGACCACTCCGACACCGAAGTGCTGATTCATGGCTACAAGGAATGGGGCGATGGGCTGCCGGCAAGGCTGAACGGTATGTTCGCGTTCGCGATTTTCGACCGGCCCGGGAAGCGGCTGTATCTGGCGCGCGACCGTTTTGGCGAGAAGCCCCTCTACTATTTCCATCGCCCGGGCCTGTTCGCCTTCGCCAGCGAGCTCGGCGCGTTGGCGTTGCACCCGAGGGTAAGCGCGCGCATCGACCGGCGGGCGGTGGTGAAGCTGTTCGCCTATGGCTACATTCCGGCGCCGCTGGCCCTATACGAGGGAGCGGCGAAGCTTCCCGCCGGCGGCTGGCTCAAGTTCGATATGGAAAGCGGCGGACTGCAGGCCGGAACATACTGGACGTTCCGCATCGAGCCCGACGAAGCGCGGCGCGATACAGGGGCGCTGGCCGAAGAGTTGCGCGCGCTGTTGATCCAGGCGACCCGCCGCCGCCTGGTAAGCGACGTTCCGCTGGGGATATTCCTGAGCGGCGGAATCGATTCCAGCACGATTCTGGCGTGCGCCGCGCAATCGGTGGCCCCTTCGCAGCTTTCCGCCTTCACCGTCGGATTCAACGAGCCGTCATTCGACGAGTCGGCGGAGGCACGGGCGGTGGCGCGGCACTTCGGCTGCAGGCATGCCGTCGAAATGCTGGATTTGGAGCGGGCGCGCGCCCTGCTGCCCGAAGTGCTGCGGCGTATGGACGAACCGCTGGGCGATCCCTCAATCTTGCCCACGCACCTTCTTTGCCGCCATACGCGTCATTCCGTCACTGTGGCGCTTTCGGGCGACGGCGGGGACGAGCTGTTCGCCGGGTATGACCCGTTCCTGGCGCTGTGGCCGGCGCGGCTGTACAACCGCTTGGTGCCGCGCGGACTGCACCGGGGGTTGCGCCGGTTGGCGGACCTGCTGCCCGTCGCCTCGCACAACATGAGCTTGGACTTCAGGCTCCGGCGTACGCTTTCGGGCCTGTCGCACGACACGCCGATGTGGAACCCGGTATGGATGGCGCCGCTCGAGCCCGGGTTGTTGAACGATGTTCTGGAACAGCCAATTTCGGCCGAAGACGTCTACAGCGAAGCGATCGACCTTTGGGAACGGCCGGGCGACCTTGGCGTGATCGATCGGGCGCTCGAGTTCTTCACCCATTTCTATCTGTCGAACGGCATTCTTGCCAAAACCGATCGCGCCGCGATGATGTGTTCGCTCGAAGCGCGCGCGGTCTTTCTCGACAACGATCTGGTCGAGTTCTGCAGGCGGCTGCCGAGCCGGTTCAAGTTTCGCGGCGGCCAGCGAAAGCGCCTGTTGAAAAAGGCGATGGCGCCGCTCTTGCCGGAATCGGTGCTGCGCCGGGCCAAGAAAGGGTTCGGCATGCCGTTGGCTGATTGGTTGCGGCGGCTGCCGGCACCGCCGCGCACGGTGCCGCCGGGGATGAATCACGGCCGGCTGTTGTCGATGTGGCAGGCGCATTGCGCCGGGCGCGCGGACCATCGACTGGCGCTTTGGTGCTGGTTGTCCATGGATGCGATGATCGGGTCGCACGCCCCTCAACGGGCGGCTTGAGCGGCGTGGAGCGGGATCTCTACCTCGCGGAGGACCGGATTGCGGCGGCCCATTGGTGGTTCGTGGTGCGCCGGCGCCTGTTCGCCAGGGAAATCGGCATGGCCGCACCGGGCAGGCGCGGGCGGGTCCTGGACGTAGGCACCGGGTCGGGCAGCAATCTTCCCATGCTGCGCGATCTGGGCTTTGCCGAGGTAGCGGGGCTCGATTCAAGCCCCATCGCCGTCGATCTGTGCGCGCGCAAGGGGTTTTCCGAAGTCAAGTGCGGCGACGTTTGTGCGCTACCCTTTCCCGACCGGCATTTCGACATAGTGCTGGCAACCGACATCATCGAGCATGTCGCCGATGACGGCCGCGCGTTGCGCGAGATCGAGCGCGTCGTCGCTCCCGGCGGTGCTGCGATCATCACCGTGCCGGCATTCCAGATGCTTTGGGGGGCGCACGACAGCGCGGCGCATCACCTGCGGCGCTACCGTCTGGCCGATCTGGTGCGGAAGACCGAGATGGCCGGCCTCGAAGTGGAGCGCGCGTACTACTTCAATTTCATCCTGTTTCTGCCGATTCTTGCCGTGCGGCGGCTCTTCCGCTGGCTCGGCCTGCCGCTGAAGAACGAGAACGAGCTGACCGGGCCGTGGCTCAATCGCGTGCTGCAGGCGGTGTTCGGGCTTGATGTTTTTTTGGCGCGGCGGCTTTACCCTCCCTTCGGAGTTTCGGCGCTGATCGTGGCCCGCAAGAGACGGCTATGACGGAGACCACGGCGATGGCGGCGGACCTGGACTGGGCGCGCGAGCTCCTGCGTTGCCCCGTTACCGGCCAGGCGCTCTCTGAGCGGGACGGCAAGCTGGTCACGACGGACGGCAAGCACCGCTATCGGGTGGAGGAAGGCATTCCGCTGATGGCGGAAAAAGCAATGTCCGCCGACGGGAAACGTCAACAAAGCCACTATGACAAGGTTGCGGCGAGCTACGTCGTCAACCTCGGCTATCCGCATACCGCGGAGTACATGGAGTATCTCGACAATGCCCTGCTCTCTGCGGTCGGAAGCCGGCCGCTCGGGACCACCGTCGAGCTGTGCTGCGGCCGCGGCGAGGCGACGGCATTGTTCGGGAAGCGCATGACGCGGTGCCTCGGGGTGGACGTGTCATTGGCGATGTTGCGCGAAGCGCGCCGGACTGCCGCTCTGGTGCCCGCGGCCTATATTCAGGGCGATGCGATCCGCACGCCGCTGGCCGGCGCGATCGCCGACAGCGTGGTCATGCTTGGCGGCGTGCACCATGTCATGGATCGCGCGGCGCTGTTTGCGGAGGTGCATCGCATCCTCAAGCCGGGCGGGCGGTTCTACTTCCGCGAGCCGGTCAGCGACTTCGCGCTGTGGCGGGCGCTGCGCGCCGTAATATACCGTCTGTCGCCGGCGCTGAACCACGAGACCGAACGTCCACTGCGCAAGAAGGAAACGATTTTCGCGCTGGAGACAGCCGGATTGGCGCCGGTTCATTGGCGCACGCACGGCCTGATCGGATTCTGCGTATTCATGAACAGCGACGTTCTGGTGTTCAACCGGCTTTTTCGGTTTGTGCCGGGTATCCGGCGGCTGGTGCGGGCGTCGGCGCGATTCGACGAATGGTGTCTGTCGTGGCCATGGGCTGCGGGCGCCGGGCTTCAGGTAGTAGGGGTGGCGGAGAAGCCGCTCAGCCTTTCCGTACCCAAAGCGTGAATTCATAGAGACCATAGTCCTGCACCAGTCCCACCCGGCGGCCGAACCGCCGCGCGCAATGATCGAGAAAGAAGGCCGGATCCCCGTAGTAGAGGTCCTGGCGCATGCGCTCCGGATCGGAGTGTGCGGTCAAGAGGTTGAACGCCAGACCCTTGCGCGCCATAGCCCCCATCGCATCGATCGTATCCAGGATGTACTGCAGCCAGGACTTGGTATCGACATGTCGTCGAACGTTGAAGATGCCGCTGGCGATAACGTAATCGGCTTCGCTCAACGGTACGGCGGCTCGGCGCCAGTGCCGATCGGGACCCAGGCCGTGGATGCGTTGGGCCTCGTCGAGCATCGATTGCGCCAGGTCGTAGCCGACATAGGGTCCGCGGAAGCCGGTCGCGCGCAGGAATTTCAAAAAGTCGCCGTAGCCGCAGCCAAGATCGGCGACGGAGGCGGCAAGATCCCTATCCAGCAGATGCAGGAACTGCTCGTGCCGCAGCCGGTGGCCGGCGGCATCGGCCCAGTCGACTCCGCGCGGCGTGGCACCGTGCTCGCGCAGCTTGCCGGCATAGTAGGCTTCAACCTCGCGGTAGATGGCTTCCTTGTCGTGTGAGGGAGCCACTAGCGGCCCGCGCGCTTGTCGCGCCCCGCCCACCACTCCTCGAAGTTCGCGGGCGGATCGCTGTCGTAACCGAGCAGCCTCGCCAGGGCGGGGTCGTCGCGGTACTTGCCGGCCAGCAGGCGAGGTAGGACGATCTGCTGCTTTAGGAACGGCAAGACGTACACGTTGTTGACCGCCCGGCGCGGTACGCCTGTAGTGTTGGTGCCGCCGCGATGATAGGTCATCGAGTCGAGCACCAGATAGGTGCCGGCCTTGACCTCGATCGGCCGCTCCAGCCGCTTGATCACATCGTCCGACGGAAATCCCTCGACCTTGTGGGAGCCGGCGATGACCAAGGTGGCGCCGTTTGCCGTGTTGAAATCGTCCAGAGCGAGCAGCGCATTGATTGCCAATGGCCGCGACGACACGAAATGCTGGTAGGGCAAGTCGCGATGGTACGCCGATTGACGATGCGAAGACTGTGGCGACAGCGCGATGCCGTTCTGCTGCATCAGAATGAAGTAACCTCCCAGGATTCTCTCGCAGAGCTTGAGGATGGATGGATTTGTGGCGATGGCGAGAAAATCCGGATCGATGGCCAGCGGGCACCGCAGCGTCTCGTGCTCTCCGGCTTTCCGCAGGCGGTCGAGGCCGCCGGCACGTCGGGCCTGCTCCGGCAGCAGCCGGTCCAGCTTGTCGCGGAAGGAGGAAACCTGCCGAGCGGTAAGGCCGCTGTCGACAGCCGTATAGCCCTGAAGCTTCAGCTCCTGGACGTAGGTGTCGATCGAATCGGAGGCGTCGAGGCGCTCCTTGACGCCATAGGCTTCATAGCGGGGCGCCATCGCGCTCACCTCGATGGTTCTGTCGATTCACGCGCGGATTCCATGCTCGCGGCGTCGGTTTCTACTTTCCATGTTAGAACTTGCCGCCCTTCGTTCGTCAAGCGGGCCGCCAGGCGCGGCTGCGCCTCGTCGCGAACCGCGAGCAGCACTGGCCGGGCGTCGTCGGGCGCAAGTTCGCGGTACGGTCGGGCAGGCAGCCCGGCGAACGTGGGGTCGCTGAAATCGTCGCTGACACAGAGATCGACGTGTTGCCAGAGGCGCGGAGCATAGGTGCGCAATAGATTGGCCGTTTCACCCGTGCCGAAGCAGATGAGCCGCTGGTCGGGTTCCAGCCGGGTCAGCATGTGGGTCTGGAGCGACATCCAGCCGGAAAGGAACCGGGCTCTGGCCTCATGCAACGCTTTCGGGCCCGCTTGTCGGCATCCGTTCGACGATGAACGTCCCGGAACGGCTACGGCCATCTGAAAGTCGCCGAGGGACTCGGGCGCTTTCGGTGCGGCAATCGCGCAAAACCCGGCAGCCGCGAGAAGACGATGCAGTCCGTGCGCCGAGAAGGAATGAAGGTGGTCGAACACCAGGAGTTCGGTGCCGATTTTTGCGCCGTCAGGACATACCACAAGCAGCTTGCCGTCTGGTGCGAGGCATGGCGCCAAGCTCCTGAGGAATGCGGCCGGATCAGCCGTGTGTTCCACAACGTTGACCGCGATGACCAGTTCCGCCGCGGGAATCGGGCCGACGGTATCCGGATACCCAGTACGGACGTCCAAGCCAACCGCGCGGGCTTGAGCCGCCGCCGCGTTCGACGGTTCGATGCCCCAAGCCCCAATTGCGGGCCAGATCCGCTGGAGCGCGAGGATCAGCGACCCATTGCCGCAGCCAATGTCGCCGAAACTGCGCGGCGGCCGCGGGACGGCGCGCGCGATCCACTCGGCATAGTGCCGTTGGCGCGTGGCTTCGAACCGACCGCCGGGCGCATGGGCATAAAGCCCGTGGCCATCGAACAGTTGACGAAGCGTCGCGTCACCTGGCGGCAGGCAGTGGCAGGCCGTTCCGCATCCCACGCAGGTGACTTTCGCCAGCGGCGCATTCAGCGCAGAGCCGTCCGATACCATTGCCGGCGGGCCGAGGACGGGAAGCTTCCACGTCTCGATCGAACCGCAGACCGGACAGGGCGTCACGACCGGGTGCCGTCGGGGGCGCGGCGGTAGAGGTCGCGAACGATGGTATAGGGGCGGCGCTTCACTTCATTGAAGATGCGCGCCACGTAGATGCCGACCAGGCCGATGAAGAAAATCGACAATCCCCCGAACAGCCAGACCGACGCGATGACCGACGTCCAACCTTCCGGGGGATGAGTGCCGCCTACGTAGCGCAGCACCAACACCGCAAGCGCCAAGAACGCCAGCGCCGCAATCGCCAAGCCAAGGTACAGCACAAAGTGAAGTATGACGCTGGAGAACGAGGTAATGAAATCCACCGCAAGGACCATCTTGCGGAGCGTGAGGTAGGAGCTGGGCTTTTTTGCCCTATGCTTGTCGACTTCGATGGGTACCTGATGGAAGCCGGTAATCTGCCACAAGCCCGCCATGATGACCTCGCGTTCGCGGTGACGGACCAGATTGCGGACGTAGCGCTTGGTCATGAGCCGGGCGGTCACCAAATTCCTGGGCAGCTTCACGTCGCACAGGCGGTCGACGAGCCAATAGAATATCTCGCCCGAAAGGCGCTCGAAGGCGCCGCCGCGACGTTGGCGCTGGATTCCGTACACCACGTCCGCATGCTCGCGGCGCAATTTCTCCAGGAACGCGGGCAGCAGTTCCGGCGGCTCCTCGAGGTCGCTGTCGATCAGGAACACAAAATCGCCGCGGGCATGGCCCATGCCGGTCATCATCGCCTTGTGGTGGCCGAAGTTGCGCGAAAGGTCGACCACGACGACTCGCGGATCGCGCTCATGGAGAGCAACGGCGCGTGCCAGCGCGTCATCAGGCGATCCGTCATTCACCAAGATTATCTCGAAGCTGCCGACCGCCTTTTCAGCGGAACTGCAGACGCGCGTGTAGAACTCGTCAAGGAAGCCGGCGGTGCGATAGAGCGTGCTGACGACCGAAAGGTCCATGGCCTAGAGCGCCTTCAGGTACCGGCCCGCGTCGCGCCCGGTGTTGAAGAGGAGATCAAGGACGGACACGCGATGTTCGAAAGGGCCCCACAGTTGAGCATATTCGGGATACCCGTCGTAGTCCGCCCAGGCCACGTCTATTCCCGCCTCGTTGAAACGGTCGAGGTTCATGTAGCTCCGAGCCGAGGGGCCGCTCAGGTAGCGCGAGGCACCGACGGCACGGCACAGTGCGACGAGTCGGTCCGTGGGGTCAAGGGCGGCAAGGGATTTTCGGTCGACTAGGCTGGTGCAGCGGATGAGAGGCGTGGCGATACGCAATCGGGTGCAGACGGCTTGCATCAGGGCTTCGTTTACCCGCGACAGCTTGGGCTCGGCGGCGACGGTGTTCACTGCATCCGCAAACCAACGGTAGGTCTCGTCGAAATGCGCGGCAGGGCGATAATTGACCTCGAGCGTGCGGAGATGCCGACGCGTCCAGTCCGCGTCGGCGATGGTCACTTCGTCGATCGGGCTGTGGTAGTTTCCTTTCGCGTTCACCGCGACGGTCAACCACTGCAATCCGCGCGGGGTCTTGATCAGGTTGCGGTTGCGCCAATCCCGCCGCGTGTATTGAACCGAGTCGTAGATCACGAACTGGTCCGCGGCACGGATCAGGTCGAAATAGCCTTTCCAGGGAATGTAGTTGGATTGGACGATCACCGCCGTCTTGAGCATGACGGTCGATCCTACTCGGCGGCACCAAGGAAGCGCGGATTTTCCTTGAGGACCTGAGCAATCGCCCGTGCGGCGCGCTCGTGGCCGCGCCGGTTCGGGTGCAGGTCAAGGGGATGCGCGCGCCATTCGTTCAGATCGGTTCCCGCCGGCAACGGAGGGAAGACAAGAAAGGGGATATTCAGGCCGTCGGTCAGGCGCCGTACGGTTTCGGCGCCGAGGGCGCGGCGGTGATCGCCGTCAACCGTCAGAAGCTCGAAATAGAAAACCAGCAGCGGGATTTTCTCCTTTTCGCACCTATCGCGAAGGTCGGCTAATGCCTTGGCCATCTGGCGCTGCTCCGCAGAGCCCGGATCCTGATAGGCCCTCTGCGTGACCGTCCAGTAATTCGCGAAATAGGGGTTGAACGTTCGCTGAAGTGCCGACAGCACGATGTGCGCGGACAGCCATTTCTGCGCGATCCAAAGGGCGACCATGCTGCCCGGCTCGAAGGCATTTAGGCTTATGTCGTTATATGTCTGCACCAGGATTACCGAATCGAAACGGTAGCGATCCATCATGGCGACCGCGGCATCGACCTCGGCGCGCGTGTTCCATCCCTGACGGCTGACGTTCCAGGCCGTCGCGGGCGGGGCGCCCAGATCGCGCAATTGCCTTTCCAGCTGACGCGGCAAAGTATCATCCTCTTGGACGCTTTGCCCGAACAGGAACGATGCGCCCACCATCAGGATTCGACTGGAGGCCGGCGAGCGCTCGGCCGTGAAGGGACGATCGCGGTAGCCCTGGTCGTTCAGGCGGTAGATCACCGTAAGGTCCGAAAATCCGATCCCGAGCGCAATGCGGATCGCCGCTTCCAGCGCAACGAGGCACGCGACGGCAATCGAGACGAATGCAAGAAATGCGATATACCGCCGCCGCACGCGCGCTCTCAATTCGTCCCGAAAAATTCCTGTACGCCGCGCACGACGCGATCGACGTGTTCCTCGGTCATGCCAGCCCAAAGCGGCAGGCGGACCAGACAATTGCCCGCGCGATCGGTGCTCGGCATTTCGCCTACGACCCGGGCGTAGCGCCGTCCGCCCGGGCTGGAATGCAGGGGAACGTAATGGAAGACCGCGCCGATGCCGCGCTGATTGAGATGCTGCAGCAGCCGGTCGCGCGCCGCCTTCGACTCGAGGATGAGGTAGTACAGATGGCCGTTGTGGAACGCGCCGGACGGCACATGAGGCAAGCTGACGCCACCGGACCGGCCGACGCCGGCCAGCCGCTCATGGTATGACGCCCAAATCTCACGGCGGGCTTGGGTAATGCGTTCACGTTGCTCCAACTGTGCGAGCAGGAACGCCGCCGTTATCTCGCTAGGCAAGTAGGAAGCGCCGACGTCCACCCATGTATACTTGTCGACCGCGCCGCGGTGGAACTCGGCGCGATTGGTGCCTTTTTCCCAGACGATCTCGGCGCGCCGCAGCAGTGCCGGATCCGATAGGACCAGAGCGCCGCCCTCGCCCGAAGAGACATTTTTCGTGTCGTGGAAACTGAGGGCGCCGATATCTCCCAGCGTTCCCAGCGGCTTGCCATCCAAGGTGGCCAGAAACCCCTGCGCAGCGTCCTCGATCAATCGCAGCTGGTGCTTCGCCGCAAGTTTGCGAAAGCGCGGCATATCGGCGCCAATTCCCGCGTAGTGAGTGGGAACGATGGCGCGAGTACGCGGCGTTATCGCCTGTGCGGCCGACTCGGGATCGAGATTCTGCGTGGCGGCGTCGATATCGACAAACACCGGGACGGCGCCACGCAACACAAACGCATTCGCGCCGGACACGAACGTGAACGAGGGCATGATGATTTCGTCGCCCGGCTTCACGTCGCATAGCAGGGCGGCCATTTCTAGCGCGGCAGTGCAGGATTGCGTCAGCAACACATCGGCGCCGCCCAGCGTGCCCGACAAGGCCGCATGGCATTGGCGGGTGAATCTCCCGCCGCCTTGGCGCGCGGGTTCCCGCAAGGCCTGATCGATATACGTCGCTTCGGCGCCTACAATGGCGGGGCGGCTGAACGGAATCCGTTCAGGATCCGACATCAATGAGCACTCTTGTCGCGATCAAGGAATTGCAGGCCGAACATTGCAAGCTCATTGAGGGAAGATACTACAGAAAGTTCAGCGGCAACAATGATCGCCGAAGTCGCATGCCAGCCGACGCCGTCGATGGCGGTAAGATAACCCGGGGATCCTTCCGGTCTTTCTCCTCGGCAACATACGGTGGGGTAGCATCCGTCCCGTTGACCTAGCGAGTGCGGTCGCCGGCAACGGGCCCGCTCAATGCGGCTTGGCTGTCCGGCAGCGGCGGCAACTCCTTCGGCACGCGGCCGATCCACCACCTAAGCGTATAGAAGCCGCGCGCCACGATGCGCCGGATCGCGCGGAGGTCGCCGTGCAGCGCCTGATTGAGCCGCAGCCGGATCCGGTCGCGGTTGTCGTGCCAGCTGTCGCGGGAAATCCTTATCCGGTTGCGCAAACCGTACGCGCCGGGCGCGCCCGGTATCGGCGGTTCGGGTAGGCGCGGAAAGCGCCCTACCATTTGCAGCGCCACCATCTTGATGCGCCAGACGATCCGGCGCAGGGCGTACATGTCCCCGCGCGCCAACTGGCCGAGGCGCCGGGCGATCATGCTGCGGCTAACCCAGCAGACATGAATGATGGCGCCGACGCGGTAGATCGTGGCCGATATCGAGGCAGCGAACTTGATCAGCGCCCACCCCGTGCGCTCGCCCAAGGCCCAGAGCTTGAGATTGGCGTCGTCGAACCAATTCTGCACCCTGACCAGGAACATTTCCTGCTTCACCAGCAGGATGTCGCGCGACAGCAGCGCGCCCGGGTCTGCCCGCAAGCTGGGCACGTCGGCAGCCACGAGCCGGAATCCCTCGCCGGGGTTGTGCTTCGTCACACCCAGCACGCGCAGCATCTTGCGCCGCGCGGACTTCTCAACCGCTGCCCAATCGCGGTTCAGCGGCAGCGAGTGCCAGCGCACCGGGAGGAAGAAGATCTCGCGCTTCAGAGGATCGAAAATCTCGCTGAAGAACGCGGAGCGCAGCAGGGCGCCCTTGGTCATCTCGCCGACGAAGCGGCGCTTGAACAGCGGCGAGGGGGTAAGATCCAGCGGCTTGTCCTCGAGCGGCGCCCAGCTCCCGATGAACATCTCGTCGGAGTCCTGCACCACGCGGATCGCGTGCGAGTCGGCGAAATTGGCGTGAACGTAGTTGCCGTCGATGGTCCACGTCTCGAGCGCCGAAACGTCGTGGTCCTTGACCACGCCGTAGTCCAGCAGCAGCGGCGCCCAGCTCAGGCAATGGATCACGATGCCGTTTTGGCCGGGCACCCGCCACCAGCACGCCGCCGGGATGTTGGGCAGGTGCGGCGCGTCCCACTCGTAGTACAGTGTCTCGCTGTGGAAGCCGTTGATCGCCGCCGCCACCATCGCGCGCGCAGGCAGGGCCAGCGGCTTGCCGCTGTCGCGCCGGCTCTCCGTGGTGATGATGCCCGCGTTCACCAGGTTGGCCAGGAACGGCTCTTCGCCGAAGCGCAGCGCCGCCACCAGGACGATTTCCACGCCGTTCGCCGCGTGTTCGTGGAGTTTCGCGACGGTGCCGTCCGACAGCATCAAGTCGGGCGTGATCATCACGGCGTAGGCCTTGTCGCGGTAGGCCATCTCGCTCATCAGCTTGTGGCCGATGCCCATGTGCTGACAGCCCGACCGATCGGGCGGACAGGGCGGAATCTCCACGAAAACCGGCTCGGCGTAGCGCTCCAGCAGCTTGAAGATCGGCGTCGCCTTCATGGTCTCCCAGTCCTGGGGCAGCGTGGCGATCACGAGCTTCACCGGCCGCTTGCCCGCCAGCGCCGGTATGTTGCCGGCGGACAGCAGGCTAGGCAGGCAGTACTCCAAGAAGTAGTAGCGGAAGCGGGCGCCCCACAGCGTGAGGATGACGTAGAACGGGCGTGACGACGCAGCGCCCGTAGCCTCGACTTCGCCCCCAGCACCCGGCTCGGCACGCGGCATGACGGTCATGTTCTCGGCAAGCGACTGGGAAGCCACATCATGGAAAAGGACGGCCTCGCCGTTGATGGAAAGCCACGCCTACTCCTATGTTTCTGTTGTATTTGCAAGCAAAATCATGAATCTTTGCCGCCGGCTGCGGCGTTCCGCAGCCAACCCACGCGGATAAGTAGCACCGTTTCAACCGTATGTCAGGCGCGATGGAACCAACCCAACGACCCGGCCGGACCGCCGCCATGCCTTGGCTGGGCGCGCTCGCGGCGGCCGCCTCGCCGCAGGCCCTGCGCGACGCCTTGCGCAGGCGGCAAGACGCCTTCGATCCGCCTCGGCTGAAACGGCTGGCAATCCTCGGGGCGGCGGGCGAGGGGCAACGGTTGGCGGCGATCTGCCGGGAACGGGGCATCGCGGTCGCCGCCTTGGCGGACGACAATCCCGGCGTGGCCGGCACGACGGTCGCCGGCGTGCGGGTTTCGCCCAGCCGTGCGCTCGAAGATCTGCCGCGCGATACCCCCTTGATCGTTGCCTCGCACCGCGTCCTCAAGGCCCATCAGCGTCTCAAGGCGCTGGGGTTCGCCCATGTGGCCCCGTTCGCGGTGCTGCAGGTCCTCGACCCCAAGGCGTTCCCCCCGCACATGTTCTATGACGGCTGGCTCGAGGATCTGTCGGACAATCGCGCCAAGTACGCGGCGTTGCCGGCCCTGCTCGCCGACGACATGTCGCGCCGGGTATTCGACGCGGTGCTGGGTTTCCGCCAGACGCTCGATCCCACCGTGCTCGCGCCCGTCGTGGAGTGGGACCTGTACGGCCCCGGCGGCCTTCTCAGCTACGGCGACGACGAGGTGTACGTGGACGGCGGCTCGTTCGACGGCGACACGATCCGCCTGTTCATCGACCGCGTCGGCGGCCGGTTCTCGCGCGTGCTTGCGTTCGAGCCGGACCGGCGCACCTTCGCGCGGCTCAAGGCCAATTTCAGCGGCGAGGCGCGCGTAGTGCCGTTCAACGCCGGGCTACACCGGCGCAAGTCGGTGCTGCGCTTCCACGCCGACGCCTCGCGCGGCGCCATCTTCACCGACCGGGGCAGCGACCAGATCGAGGTCGTGGGCCTGGACGAGGTGCTGGGCGGCGAGCGCGTCACCTACATCAAGATGAACATCGAAGGCGCGGAGATCGAAGCCTTGAAGGGCGCGGAACAGGCGATCCGGCGCTGGGCGCCCAAGCTCGCGATTTCCGCCTATCACCGGCCGAGCGACCTGTGGCAGATCGCCGACGTGGTGCGGGACTTGCGGCCGGACTACGATCTTTACCTGCGCCAGCACGACGGCGGCGTGATCGAAACCGTGCTCTACGCCCTGCCGCCCGCCAAGGCGCTGAGCGCGGCCTGACGCGGGGGTCCGCGCGAAAGGAACCAGCCATGCAGGACTATTCGAAGGCGCCCTGGGTCGACCCCAAGTACCGCTGGAATCCGATGCCGGTGAAGGAACTGCCCGAGCGGGTGCTGCTCGACCTGGCCACCAAGTGCAACCTGCGCTGTCCGATGTGCCCGGTCTGGGGTTCGGAGGACAACCAGGCGATCGACTCGGTCAAGGGCGTGATGGACCTGGACGCCTCGCGCCGGCTGCTGGACGAGATCATGGCGGCGACTCCGTTGGTCCAGCCCAACATGTACGGCGAGCCGCTGCTGGCGCCCAAGCTGCGCGAGCGGCTGAAGGACATGAAGGCGCGCGGCATCACCGTCGCCATGAACACCAACGGACTGACGCTGGACGACGAGCTGGCGGACTACATGGTCGAGGTCGGCGTCGATTCCGTGTTCTTCAGCGTCGACTCGGTCAGCCGAGGGGCGTTGAAGAAGATTCGCGGCATCGACAAGCTGGAGAAGATCGAGGCGGCGGTGTTCCGCATGCTGGCCGCCCGCGGCGATCGCGAAAAGCCCAGGATCGGCGTGTCGCTGACGTTGCAGGAGGCGAACAAGGACGAGGAGCAGGAGTTCGTCGAGCGCTGGGCGGGCGTCGTGGACTGCGTGCGCGTCGGCCTGATCTTCGAGAACGGCACCTTCCCCGACATGAAGGCGCCCGAAAAGCGCCTGCCGTGCCCGGCGCTGTACAACACCTTGCCGGTGCACAACGACGGCCAGGTGACGGTGTGCTGCCTCGACGGCTTTAAGGCGACCAATATGGGCAACGTGTTCAAGGACGGCGTGAAGGCGGTGTGGCAGGGCGAGGAGTTCGCCAAGGTCCGCTACTACCACGAGACCGGGCAGTGGGACAAAGTGCCGTTCTGCAAGGGCTGCAACGGCTGGGCGCAGTACGAGTTCGCGGACGAGGTGCGCGACGGCCTGCTGATCCGCCGCTCGCCGCAATACACCTACTACAACCGCATCGAGCGCCTGGCCAATTGGCAGGGCAAGCTGCTCGGCGGCCATCCCGAGCCGCCGCGCGCGATCGCCGCCGAATCCGCCGGAGCGGTGGAATAGCGGGCCGCCGCGCCGCTGCCTGCGGCCGGTGCCGCGTTGCATGGAAAGCGCCTGGCTGCGTTTCCACGATCGGCTGACCCAGTACGGCCTCGCCTGGCTGTGGCGGCGTTTGCGGTTCGAGTGGTTCACGCCGGCGACGCAGGCCGGGCGTGCCTGGCTTGGGGCGAGGTTGCGCTTCCGCGACGTCTGTCGGCGCATCGCGCGCCCCGCCGCGACCGGCGACGGCGCGCTCCACGCGTTCTACGATCTCCAGGTTTCGCCGGTTACGTTCGACGTGCTGTGGTTCGTCGCCGGCGCGGAACTGCGGCGCCGTGCGTTGGGGCTCGACCGCATCGATGTGGCGATCGTACCCGGAACTCACGGTGGCCTGCGCGCGGAAGATCCCGCCTACGAGAACGTCGTCGATGCGGCCGAGCGGCGCCGGCGCGTCGACCAGGTGCTGATCCCGGCGTTCGCGCTGTGTCCGTCGGTCGCCGGCGCGCGCGTGTTGGCGGATCGAGGCGAGGCGCGCCCCCTGCGCCGTGCGGCTCGGCATGTGTACCCGGCGCTCTACGATCCCGCGCTGCCCGTCTCCCACGAACCGCGCGAGGCCCTGGCCGCGGCACGCCGCGGCGAGTTCGTGCGCTGCCTGCGCGCGCCCGACGCCGCGCGCGCGTGGATCGCCGATTGGGCGGCGCGCGAGGCCGGCGGGCGCCGCCTCGTCACCGTGACCCTGCGCCAGTACGGCTATCGCGCCGGCCGCAACAGCGACGTGCCGGAATGGGGCCGGTTTGCGCGGGGCCTGGACCCCGCGCTTTACGCCGTGTGCGTGGTGCCCGACACGGCGGAAAGCGGCAATCCGCCGCCCGAAGAGCTTCGCGGCTGCCTGTACCTGCCGCAAGCATCGCGCGACGTGGGCGTGCGGATGGCGCTCTACGACGCGGCGTTCGCCAATCTCGGCGTCAACTGCGGGCCGCTGCTGCTGCCGCTGTTTGCGGAGCGCGCGATCCGCTGCGTGATGTTCAAGATGTTGCCGGCCGACGCGGCGCCGGACTACGTCGCGCACATGCGCGCGCTGGGGTTCCCGGAAAACGTCCAGCCGCCCATCCTGCGCGCGGGGCAGAAATGGGTGTGGGAGCCGGACACCTATTCGGTGATCGCGCGGGAATTCCAAGCTCTGGTCGCGGAAGCCGAAACCGGCCGCGCCTAGGCGCTATTCGCGAGGATCGCCTGGGTGCGGTCGACCATCGCATCGACGCCGTAGAGCGACAGGACTCGTGCGCGCCGGCGCTGCGCTGCGGCTTCGTCGCCGCGCGCGTCCAGCGCAGCAAGGCATGCCTCGGCCAGCGCGCCGGCGTCG
>Ga0233425_10006471_pt1 | contig 17322 bp, 32 predicted proteins | sample Watercolumn_Towu_2_FD_181712 | JGI IMG/M metagenome (GOLD analysis project Ga0233425, IMG submission 181712) | Freshwater microbial communities from Lake Towuti, South Sulawesi, Indonesia - Watercolumn_Towuti2014_140_MG | ecosystem: Environmental > Aquatic > Freshwater > Lake | place... | reverse complement strand
GGGGGACCAGTGAACGGGCGCTGGGGGGTTGACAAGACTGTTTTCATTTGATCTAACGAGACGGGCAGGTATTGGGGCAGGGTATGTGGCATGGTATATGGTATGTGGGTATGGCATGTGGCATGACGGTATCATCCACAATGTTCCACGTGGAACATCCCCGAACATAAAAAACCCCCAAGCAAAGACATTCAATGCCTGAGGGTTAGTGCTCCCGTCCACGAGGGGGACGCTAACAGGAACTTTTCTCATTATCATTCAATCATCATCCCGCCGCCTATCCACTCCATTCCACCCCATCGGTTCAATCCGACACTGTGCAATAATCTGGTCAATTTTTGTCTCGATTACTGCCTGCCGTTTCTCCAACTCCACAACTTTCCTCACCACAAACAAAACCGGCGTGACCACAAACGCTAATAACGCTTCGGCAATTGATCTTATTTTCTCCAAGTCTATATCCACTTACCCCCCTTTCTATTTACGACAACGAAAAGTAAGGCAAAGTTGCATCCCTTGCCGTTGTCGTTGTGATTGATGCTGGCATCGAGGTTAGCCCGCTCCCGAAAGATATTTGTCGCAACTTTCCTTGAGCGCAAAACAAATTAGAATCCGTGCCTGAACACCCCCGTAATATTGACGCCACCGTACCGTTCATCAGCATGGCCACCCAATACTCTTGCCCGGCTATCAAAGTTGGCGATGACAGAAACGTTGCCGTTTGTATGCCATTAGTCATAAATTGAGTAGTAATATCGCCCGTCACTGCTAACAGATTACCGCTAGAGTCATATACCCCAAGGTAACTATTTGCTGTTAGTGACCCCGTTGCCGATACCCGAAATGTTATTGCAAATAGATTAAAATTGACCCTTGGGACAACTTTTACGGCAGCGATAGCGCCTAGCGCCGGGAACGCAGAACCGTCTGCCCAACATGGGTCGAATGTCTGAGCGGAAACATAGTACAGCGCCTCGCTAAAATTATATGCCTCAATAGGCGATACTCCGCTACCCCCAAGGGTGGTGAATCCAGCCGGATAAACCCCTGGCACAGTTGAATCAACGATCATTGCCGCCCCGTCAACGATAACGATAGTATTTGGTAGTGACTGAGCAGGCGGGCAATTTGCGGCAGTAAAAACCAGATTATTTGGTATTGTTGCCCCTATCACTTGCGTCATACTAAAAACCTGATGCTATTAGCAATGACTGTTGAACCATGAGAGCTGGATTGAATGACAGCGGTAATGTTGTCAGTCCCGTGCCCAAAGTCCCGGCCCTTAAAGTCGCCCCTGATAGGCCCATATTGACGTCAGTTGCCGTTGAGCTTGAGCCCCGAATATTTGGGGGTGTTGTCGCCCCCCCTACGAGCAAGGCAAAGTAGTATTCGCTATCGGCCAGTAATGTAGTAGCTAGCGGAATAGTTTTGACTCCTGTAGTTTGCAAATCCGTAGAAACGTTAAGTGACGTTGCCATGAGGTCCCCATTGATATCATATATCCCAACAAATGTATTTGTGAGGGCCACCCCGGCGACGGAAACGCGAATAAGAACATTGGTGATAGATTGAGCCACGCTTGCAACAAACTTTGCAATCTGTAGTACTCCTACTGCTGGAGTGATAGCGCCTGTTGCCGTTGCCGGGTCCAACGTCGAAAATGCCACTCCCTGAGCGGTGACACTCCACCCGTAATTAACGGGAGCCGATGAACCACCCAATGCCGTCGAAAATCCGTTAGGGTAACCGGTACTTGTTACGCCATCAGAAATCTTTACGACACCATCAACGAGTACGATACATCTTCCGAGTACCGAAGCGGGCGGACAATTAGTACTATTATAATACTGCGCCGGGAGTTGGACCAGACCGATTTTTTTCATTTTGATTTAGGCTCTTTTTAGCAAACAATGTGCTGACACATATACGTTAGGCGTAGAGCTTACGACGCTAATACGGTTAACACCCGGAACGAACCAATAATTACCCGTGTCGAAGCTAACTAACTGGCAATCCTCCCCCCCATAACTAGCGGCCCCGTTGACGCTGACCCAAATTTGACCCGTAGCGACAATGCGCACCGCCTCAGTTTCCGCCAACAAATCGATATCGTAAGCAGTCCCAGGCGCAACCAGCAAAACGTTGGACGTTACGCGCGGATACTCGATGATTTCGACAAACGGATGATTAGCCCGGCATCGTGCCAACTCTTCCCAGCTTTTTGTTGGGCGTTGCGCGGCCTGAATATGTGGCATCATCGGCCCGCCTAACACGGGCGGAACCGGTGGTAAGTCATTACCGGTTATCGGGTCCAAAAATCCGGGCGGAACCAGTGGTGTAACCCCCTGAAAAAGTCCATCATCTGCGTTGAGATTTACCGTGCCATCCGGGGAAAAATTCGGCGAATAATACTCGCTCGCGTCCCCCGGTACCAAACTCCCGGCTTGAGACAGCGCCGCATCGGTAGACTGATAACCGCTTTCGCGCGACTCTTTTTTGCGAAAAATACTCATGCAAACACCCTTTTTGCGCCAGTTTGTAGGATATCTTTATTTGCTAGTATCAGTAGCAGGCCAACGCCAAGCACAATTGCTGCCGCGCTGGCCGCGTAATTCTGGACCGTGCCCCATGCCTTGGTCGACTCGCCTTTTCCACCCGTTGCACTACCGGCCCCGGCTTGCGCCACGGTCGGCGTATTCGGACCCCCGACTTTTTGGCTGTCGGAAAGTCCTACGGAATTAAGGATGTTATCTAGCCATCCCCCGGCAGAATTTTGATATCCGGCCTGCTGTAATACTTGATCGGCAAGCGCATAGGATTCTGAACCACCAGCGCCCTTGTAATGTGCTAGTCCATCGCGCAAGTTTCCGTACCGCTGGACCAACAACGCCAAATAATCCGATGACGCTTGCATATTTTGGTACGGGTCATTGATGACCGACGTAATTTCGTCGGTCGTCGCCCCCGGCCTGACGTCCTTGACCGCTGCCGCCCCCAGTTGGCCAAGCCCTTTGTATCCCTTGGCCGACTCCAAAACATTACCGAATTTATCGTATTGCTGGAAGCTGGATTCGGTCCCGATCAGCGAGCGGAAAACCTCGACCGGAACTGATACGCCATACTTGGCGTTTGAGCTTGCCACATAGTCGGGGATTACCGAGTCATATTGTGATGGCATAGTTACGCTGCCGCGACAGTAAATTCCAGCCCGGTATTGCCTATCTTACGCTTGCGGGATATCGCTGCCACAACGTCGCCATCATTGTTGGTGATCATTTTCGGCGTTACGCCAGCCCCAACCGCCTTGACTGCGGACTGTATATCTTGCCCGCCTTGTATCTTGGCCTGTATCCAATCGACGATGCCAGCCGTGGGCGTAAAATTTTGGCCGTACTTGGCGCGGAAAGCCTGAACGATCTGATACTCTTGGGTGTTTTGCCGTGCGGCAAAAGCTTCTGTCCCCATCAGATTAGCAGTCAGTTGTTGCTGATTCAGGCCGCTGGCCTGAATCTTGGCTAGCTGCGCGTCCGTGATATCCTGACCGGTAAGCGTGCGATAGGTTTGTCGTATCCAATCAGCGGCAGACCCTTGGCCGATGGTAGACCCTGCCGTAATCGTCGCACCGCTAGAAGTTGTGATGTTGCGCGACTCCCCAGGATTGAGCGCAGTGGCCAACAATGAGGATAAGCCAAGGGCATCGACTTGTTGCTGTTGGAGTCTAGCGGCAGAATCCGCCGAAATGTGAGCGGTATCAAGTGCGGCCTGTATTTGGGCTTTTTGTAGGTCAATCTGACCCAGGCCGAAAGCCTTTTCGTTTTCGATCTGCAACTTGCCCAACTCAAGCTGTACATTCGCCAGCGCGTCATTGTTCGGCGCGTCCGTCCCGGAAGCGTCTCCCTGTAGACTCACATACGGCGAGCCCAATACAGCTCCGCCCGCGTCATAGCTACCCGTATAGTTTTCGCCCGAGTCTCTAGACCCAGTGGCGACGTAATACACGATCAGCAGTCCGACGGCACCAAGGCCCCAATATACGTATTTTTTATCGATATCCATTAGGCTACCCGTAATAGGACTTGATGTATTGCGTGGCCACGCCACCCGCCACGCTGGTCGTGTTGCGCTCCGATGCACCTATGTTGTTGATCAACGTACCAAAAATTGCCGCATCGGTTTGCGCACTAGCTATCGTTTTTGCGGTCTTGTAGCGCAGCCAGCCTAGTTGTACGTCCCGGTCGGCGTTGATCTTGGCGATTGCCTGATTAGTCCGGTTGGTGTTTGCGAGTGACTTAAACGACGTCGAATTGTTGTCCGAGTTGATCGCAATCGCGGCGTTGACGTTTTGCGTGTTGATATCTAAGGCGTTTTTATAGCCCTGTAGCGTAATGTCATGGCCAGTCAAAACGATCATCCCGCTTTTGAGGGTATCCATGATCCCGCGATTGATGGCCATATCACGTGAGGCCGTGGCATAGGCTTGAGCCGCATTAGCCGCAGTCATTGCGCGGACGGTTGCTGACGATTGCGCGAGCATGCTGGTAGTGGCATCAGTAATCAGCGCATTATTCCCGGCTTGATAGGCATATCCCGCTTGCGTAAGTTGGGCGCTGATGCCTGCCATCTTGGCCGCATAGCCCGTGCCGATACCGGCCATTGCAATGTTTGCGTCCATGGCCTGCCGATTGTTAGCCATCACCGCTGCGCCGCCCGAAGTCCCTACGGACTGGCGACTACCGCCCATGGCCAGCACCAAAAACAACAAGCCAAGGCCGCCAATGATGTATACCCCTTTACCGTCCATTGATACCCCCGTTGATTTGCTCAAGGTCGATAGCGCCGAAAGCGAAAGAGTAGGAAATGCCCGCCTTCGGTCTTGGTGCCCGCCCGCGAGTAGGATTAGCCAATAGCAGTGGCGACTTGTGTCCGGGACCGCCCGTAGCAACTTTGGGGTGTGGGGCAGTAGGGTTAATTGTCTGTCTCCACGGTACACCAACCCCGATCCCGCCCTCCGGGGCGCAGACCGTTGCAAATAGTCGTACACCCCGATTTGTCTTGCCGAAAATCGGCTTCGGTTGCTCAAAAACCGTAGTCGTATCGCCACGCCCGGCAAGTGGGGTAATTCCCACAAAAAAATCTGGCGCGGACGTGCCAAATAATGCCGTACTGCGCTTAGCCCCGGTACTCATGATTAGTACCCCGGCCAACTCATTGAGCTTGAGTTTTGGAAAGTAGCGGCCTGAATCAAGCCGGAAAACGCTTGACTCCCGCCTTGCATTACTTGCACAGTGTTTTGGCTGTAGCGGATTACGAACGCCAAAGCTGTGAGGCTAAGGATTGCGTAGAGCAGTCCAGCCGTTTCGCCTAATGCTTTTTCAAAAAACATTTTTATGCCCCATTTTGTAAGGTTGCGGCCCGTATCATGCTCGACACGGCAGCGCCGAATCCACCCGCTGCCTCGGCAAAATTACCTGACCTCGAAATAATCAGCGCCAAAGCCGCAAGGCCCAATAAGGCCATGGCAAAGCCGCTTACCTCATTTAATACTTTGTCCATTGTCAAAATACCCCGTAATCTTGGCCACGATAGGCCCGGTTTTATCGCTGTTTGCCAGCACCATCGCCAAAAAAGTCAAGGCTACTAATTGATTGCCAAAGTTGCCCGCTCTGTCGCCGATAAATTTTAGTGCTACAACGGCCACTAACCAGCGATCAAACCCGCGCTCTTTCAGCAACTCCGAAAAGAGTCCCTGTACATTACCGGCCAGCGCTACCATGATCAGGTAAATACCGACAATCCCTAGCGCTACTGTCTGGATCATGTTTTTTTACCGTTCATTACCAATGCCTTATAGACTGGCATTCTGTCCCGCAAAAATAGATATAGCAAAAACAGAGCCGCAATCTGGCCTAGCATCGATTAGCCTTTGATCTGGTCGATCACTGTTTTCCAAGCCGCTGTGAATAGCAGGATCATCCCTATGCCGATGGCCCACTTGTACACTGGCTCGTCCAAAAACGTAAAGCTTCGTATTTCTTCACCCATTTTCAACTCCGAAATATTTCACGTGGAACATACCCCCGCGCGGTATCGCGCGGGGTATGTACTCCCAGGCTAGGTTGTAGCCAGAGTCGGCAAGCTGCCACCGCGCGTGTACAGGGACTCGTAACAATATCGCATAAACGAGGTTGCCCCGGCGGTAAACGCGGACGGGGTAAAACCATACTGCACCGACCCATACTGAGCCGTGACGATCGGTTGCTGACGATGCAAAAACGAGTATTGTCCCGGTAACAAATCGGTGCCCAACAAATCGCGTTGCTCCATGGCCTTATCCAGCACATGGGTCCCGTTGCCATAGTCATACCAAGGCGTATTGCCGTTGACTAGTACGCGTTGCGCCGAAAAGTCAGTTCCGAAAGCCGGCGCTCCCAAGTTGGCGAACGATACATGTGTACCGATTACGGTACGCTCGTTCGGTGCGTTGAGCAGCGTTTCCGCCCCGGCTTGCATCTGTGAAACCTGGAAGCCGCCCGAAATTTCGTAGACCGTGGACAAGTCAACCATCGGCAGCAAAAACTGACCATTGCTTGCGGCCTGCGGGTAGTAGATATCCTGCCAAACCGTGACATTGCATGAGTTGATCGTGATCGTGCCCGTCCCGTTGTTGGAGTAGGCTTCGGCGTCCGCCGCGATACTGGATAGAGTCGCGCCACTACCTTTGGTCGTCCAGTCGATGGCCAAGTAATACTCACCATTGCTGGTCTGGGTCAATAAAGCACCGCGCAGGTCTCGCGCCGGATCAACGGCCAGCGGGACATCAACAAAAAAGCGGATAGTATCCGTGGCAATGGCGGTCGGTGCATTGACAACTGCGGGCTGCGTCGGTCCCGTGTATCCATTGTTCCTGCCATAGGCTTGCGTCTTGCGGACTGTGTTGAGTTGATACAACTCGATGCCCGAAGCTTGACAACGAATCGAGCCATCGACATCGGTCAGGGTAAGCCGCTTGATCAAGTTCCACGGAGCCCACGGCGATAGGGTTTGCACGACCGTCGCGATGGTGACGTTGATTTCGACCATTACCCTTACAAGCGTAGTAATACCTACGTTTTTGAGTTTGATTCGGGTCGTCGAACCGGCAACGTTAGTGCCGACAGAAGTAGTCGGGATTTTAACTAATTCCCGGGGAAATTGACTCAATACTAATTGGCGAACCTGGAGATTCTGCGCAACAGCATTCTGAACGTTATTTACTTGAGGTTTTCCGCGCATGTTTATTACTCCGAGATATAGTTATTCGTCAGTCGATATACCAGTTTTCTTGGAAAACCAGTATACAAACAAAACTATTGCAAAAATTATCGCCAGATTAACAGGTTTAAAAAAGGTCCAATTCATGGCTCAAACCCCTAATTCCCAACCGGTTTTAGCCTCGACGAATTTCCAAAAAAATATCGCCAGCAGGGTTACAAGGGCTAAAGTGATAAAATTCGATACATTTAGGTCGATCATAAGATTCCCCGATAGGTTACCCCGTGGAACATTACGGGGAGATGATGAATGTTTCACGATCATGTATAGCACAAAAAAAACCCGCTGTATAGCGGGCAAAGGAGGGGTGACGCAAAAAAGTGGGTTAAATCCAGCCGTCCGTTTTCAACCGTATCGAATCTGGCATCGTAACGTCTTGATATTCAAAAGGTTTATAATATTTTGGGCTATCCTCGCCAGCATCGTAAGCGTAAAAATGATACTTTTCGGCTGGCGTCATGCGGTCAAAATTGGGGATTATCTCGCTTAGAGACTTACGGTCACGCTTGTCAAGTATCCGGTAAATGTAAAATTTTTGCGACTCGGTAAGACACTCGCGGGCTATCCAACTCGGCCGCTGCGCCCCCATCAGGCAAGTGATCCCCTTGGACCGTCCGCGCGTCAACACCCCCTTGAGGCCGACACCAGCACGCCCAGTAGAACCATGCACCTGATACAACTCATCGACATAGAGCAGGCATGGCCTGCCGTGATTGTATACTCTCGCCAAATACCCATCGATAATACCCGGCTCAAGTAACTCCATTGGATTTGGACGGATTACTACATAATCCGGCATAGTTTTGGGGCGCAGTTTGGCGAACTCGCCGAAACTTTCTACGTGGATATTCTTGCCGTCAAGAAACCGGTCAAACTTGGGCTCCCCCTTAGTGTCTATCAGTATCTTAGGGTATATCGGACTTTTATCAATCATTACCGTTGCCCCGGCGGTTTTACCAGAGCCGGTTTGCCCTATTATTAAGCCTCGCTCACCCTCCCTTAATAATAATGACACGGTTTATTACTCCCAAATAATTTTCAGAATGCCTATACCCTTGCTCGCGGCATACTTATGCAAAATATCTATCATCTTATTATGAGATATTCCAGGCGGTTTCGTCGTGTAATAAATAGGTTTCTCTAAACCTATTTGATAGACATAATATTTCATGGGTTTATTAACGATGTAACATTTCATGGGCTAACAAGCCACGCAGCGAGTATCGTTTTGGTTTTTCCGTCCCCCCTTATCAGCGCCCAAATACATAGACCAATGATTACTAATAAGACTGCGGTAACGTTTTTTTCCCAGTTCATTTTTTTTTCGCCCTTTTTGACGACCGAATTTTTGCGAGTATTGCCCGTAACTGTCCGGCAGTGTTAGTAGGACTGCGTATTCTTACCGGCGGACTCAATTGATAGGGCTCGGGGATGGCTAACGTAGTCGGTGCGGTAGTCACACGGTAAAACTGTCTTGTTTCGTCGCCAGTATCCGGGTCGACTTTATCGAGTATTCCCAGCCCGCCCATGATCGTTAAAGTATCTCCACTACCCCCATAAATCCCAATTCTGGTTAAGTCGGCAATGCTGTCAATAATTACAGTTTCGTCAGCTTGGAATAAATCATGATGTAGTATTAGTCCATACCCGTCCGACGGTTCATACGCGGTTAGAATGGAGAATGAAGATGGTATTTCGGCCCCCGAATCCCCAGCACCAATAATCCTGACATATTGCGTCTTGGCTTCGGCGGTAATACCGCCGAATACCATAACCAATAAGAGTATGATTAGTTGACTACTTTTTCGTTTGACCATGATTCACCCCCGGCTTGCTGAGTTTTGCTCATTTCCATCGCCATTCGGATTAACATATATTTGGGTACATATACTGACGCCAATACTCCTACAAAATTGATCCATGCAACCGTTCGCGGGTCCATTACTACATCATACTGAGCCGCGAGATTGGAAAACGCTACGGCTATGCGCTTCCCTTCATCATCCGTAATCTCAAATATTGCGACTCCCGTAGCGAGCGCGATTAGCTTATGGATACCAATTATATTCTGCGCTAGAGCTTCGACCTCAAATCCCGCTTTTTTTCGCCCATACTTTGGGGCATCTCCACCTTTAGGCCTACCTCGTTTTTTACGTCCGTCCACGGACTCGGACTCTGCGGATTCAACCTCATCATTCGGGTCGATGCCTTCGGGTATAGTATCTTCTCTCAGAGCCATACCCTACCCCCTTTACTCTTGGTTTCTTCCACTTCGGCCACGGCTTCGGCCACAGCTTCCGTGGTGTCGGCCTTTTCTTGCTCAGCTTCCTCGACCGCTTCGGTTATCGTCTCGGCCTCGGCTTGTTCGGCATTTTCGAGCTCGTTAATTCGCTCCCTTAACTCTCGTATATCATTTCTCATCCACTCCAAAACTCCGTTAACGAGGTCGAGTTTGTTTACGACTTCAGCAACTGTAGCGGCAAGGATACCCATTTCAGCCTCAGTGCGTCCTTGCTCTTTGGCCTGCTCGATCACGGCTTCGGTAATCGCAGTATCCCCGGCGGATTCGACCGCCGGAGTCCCAACAACCACAGTGGTCGACTCATCGGCAGGTTGTTCGGTTATTTCGGTTATGGTTTCAGTCGTCGGCATTTTCGTCGCTCCCCATTAGTGGATTGTTAGACTCTAATATCATGGTATCTTCCGGGATGTCAAGTGGAGACATACTTCTAGACTCGATAATTTTCAGCCTCATATCAATACTTTTAATACTCTCGTCAATACTCGACAATATTGATATTACCAGCGCCATATTATCGGCGTTTTCCGCTGCTAATACTTGTAGGTCTTGAATCGCCTTACCGGCAGTCTGGATTAACTCGCCAGCTTTGGCGAGTTCTTGCATGTTGAGTCCTGGAAACATATTACCCCCTTAAGCCTTAAATTTTAATACCTCGAAATACCCATTAGATACTTGCGCGAAAACACTGCTTAATGCAGAGCATTCTATCCTCATGACTATGGTGTAAGTCCCTTCGGATAAAAGCTCACTCCAAGCCACGCTCTGGCTGGTCATGTCTTGTAGTATATTACCTGCCGCTACTTTGGTCGTTTGGTATAGCCTTACACCCTGGGCTTTCAGTGCCCCATCTCTAATAATATCGATGGCCCCGGCAAACAGTGGTGACAGTATAGCGTTATCGACAAAGTTTAGGTCCGCTATTGCCTTAACACTGATACGCCATTGTTGCCCAGTAGGCACACTAAACGTTGTCGAAAACAAATCGTTTGTCGTTCCAGGGTTGACGTTGACCGTTCCAGGTTGGATAAATACATCGGCAATAGATACATCAGCCGGTTTCAGCGTATCATCCTGTACATAAGTCGGAGCCTGAATACTCATACTTTTACCCCCAGCTTTTAACTCGATTACCCCCCGATGCCGATGATGTTCACGGGCCTCAATTTGGTTACAGGATAATAGCACTATCCCGGTTAGTATTACCCTTATCAATCTGGTTATCATCTTCTGCCCCCTACATACTTGGACGCGCTTATGTCACGTCCATAGATATTGACGGTTACTATTTGTCCAGCATTACCCGATACCAGTATCTCACTGGTTCCCTCGGTCGGGTTGAAAAGGTCGGTATATGCCGGTATCTTGACTAGTCGCGCACCTATTTGCGCGACTATACTACTCCCATTGCGAGTATTATCAATCCGAAATGATTCGGCGACAACGATAAATCCGTCGACGTTCTGGGTCGAAAAGTCATAGACTAGGGTATCGCTAGCACTATAGGTATAGTCAGTGTCCGAGTATACCCAATCTATACTACCATGGGGCCGATAGATTACGTTGCGCCGAATCGTTGTCATGATTATTACTCTGCCGTGGTATCTACCGGAGTATCTACCGGAGTATCCAATACCTCAGCTAGAGTATCCGTAATAACATCCTCATTAGCGGTCGCTACCGCTTCGGCTTCGGTCAGCGTATCCTCAACAACTTCGACCCCATCATCCGGCGGATCAAGTCGAAGCCAAGGGGTTGCTGGTTCACCCCGAATGGATAGTCGCGCAAAGCGTCCGTCCGTCTCCACTACATGGGCCGGTTCGCCCTTATAAAATATTGGCATATCTACACCTCGCTGTCTTAGTTTAGCGCCGTGGACATAGCCCAATGCGTAAGCATGCAACTCCCTATTGTCGGGTTGTGGCCCATCGGCAAAAAATCCGCGCCCTCGCCATCCTTGGCGAAGTCCGCGAAACCATACGCTCTTATGTTCATCCCGTGACATCGGGGGATACTTGAGCGTAAACATTATACTATCCCTCGGCCTTTGGAGTAGCCTTGGACTTTTCCGCACTCGGGGCAGGTAATGCCGGAAGCGCGGGAGCATTGGATAACAGAGCCGCCAATGGGTCTGCTTCCTTGGACTCGATCAGGCTTGATACGATGTAATCGTATTCGGTCGGGGACTTGCTGGGCTTTACCCCAAGGTCAAAAGCAAACTCTACAGCATTTGACCCGTCCTGAGATAGCGCACCATATATTAGGTTGTTTGCAATATCCGGTAATATCATCGCCCCGGAGTCGAATACCTCGCCAGTCTCGATTTTGATGGCCCGAAATTGTCCCTTGAACCTGACAAATTGTCCAAAGTTAGTGGTCCCTATCTCATAATCCCTTGCGATACCAACTACACGGACTAACCACGTAGTTGTAGCAGGTTTCTTGATCTCACCGCAAACGTCCTTGACAGTGATTTTTTTGAGTATCGAATTTGCCATGGTAATGCCCCCCTTTATTGAGGTTGAGAAAATACCGCACGGTTATGGCTTACCGTCCGGGATGGTTTTTATTCATCGTTAATTGTTTCTTTCTTGTAATCTTGATACATCCCAATAGATGGAAGTACCATCGATAATTTTTTGATTGCCTCAAATACCGATTTAGCCGTTGTAGATATCTCGCCCCAATCAAAAACAAACGTGTATTTATTCATGACTATTCCCCGTATATTTCCTCGACAACAATTCCGTCGTCTTCGCAGATATACCACCTTTTTCTGTTGGGTTGATGAAACCCCCCACGTGGCCATGGCGGGCCGCGTGGGGGGGGTGTGTAATAGTTTAGTTATCTGCATCCATCATGGCCGTTTCTGGCGTTTGTATCCAATACTGTACATAACAGTATCGGGTTGACTCATTGTTCGGGAGTAACAGTTTGTATCCTTTTCCGAACCGACCTTTGTACTTAATGATGGTGTTCTGGACCCCCCCCTTTCTACTCACATATCCTTGCGTCAAGCTTGTGTGGTGTAGGTAGTGTCCCCTCAAGATCGATGTTTTATCTGCCATTGTAATACCCCCCCCTTTTGTTGATCGTTCAATCTCTCAGGTCAAAAATATGCAGCGCGGTAGCCTCGAATTGAGGCTTTTCGCCTTCGGGGGCGCGGTTAGCGTTTTCGTAAACGCCAACGATGAAACTACCGCTAAGCCTCAATGCGGCAGCAGGATGGACCACTACCACGCCTTCAAAAGCGCCGCGTTCGTAGACCCACGCGGGATCTACCGAAAAGGCATCAGCGTCACCAACTTGGACAAGCTCGATTCCTTGAGCTTGTGCTAGTTCCATCTGCCCGGCAGTGGGCAGATGGCGGGAAATAAATGCAAATTTCGCCATTGGTTTCATTGTTCCACCACCATGCACGCTTCGCGTGCAATTTCCCGCGCGTCCCAGCGTAATTCTTCCGGGTCATCATAACCCGGTTGCATCCATGCAAGCTCAGAGTACCAATCCTCCCCAAGATATTCTTTACCCATTGAGTCAAGGGCCTGACAAGCCCCCACGAAATCAACGCCAGTAGCACGAGCGATTTCGCCCGCTACCACGCTTGCGGTCCCGCCAGCGGCAGAAACCCAGAACCCGCCGTTTTTGGCGGCGGCAATGGCCAAGTTAAAAAATTTGTCAGCGGCGATGAACGCTGCCGTGATTCTGTCATGATTTTTCATTGTCCCCCCCCTAATTATTAGGTTATTTATCCGCCGTTTTTCGGCGTGGAAATATCATCTCAAACCACGCGCTAAATGTCAACAATTTTTTGCATAAGAAATCACCCTAATTTTCGTGTAAAATTCCGTAAAAATCTGATGCTATGTCAGGCCCATCAATTGATCCTAGTCCGCGCATGATTTCTGCTTCGTCAAAATCCATGCCAAAACTGCGCTTGTATGGGGTGGATTCTTTACCCGGATATGGTCGAGCATCGAACTGTATCGTGTCTCGCTGTATTTGTCGGGATATGTCACGCTTGTCGTGCGGGGAGCTTTTGATGTGTTTTAGTCGGCCTTGCAATGGTATACCGGCATCGGCCCAACGGGACTCAGTTTTGTCCAGCGGGTTGCGCCCGATCAACGCTTGCTTGAGACTGAGATAGGTAAAACATATCGGGATGTCTAGCTCTGGCCATAGCTCGCGGGTCCGAAACAATCGGTCAAGCTCGTCAATTCTCCCAGCCAAATCCGCGCCTGATATACCCCGACTTTTTAGCTGTGGCGATATACCTTGAGATAACCTATCCCGAGTCTTATCGTCCCAATATATCCCCGGCAAAAAAGTGGTAAGGTTTCGCTTGATCGTCGAATCCCATTCGCCAAGGTTTTCGCTAATGGGCAGCGTGGGGTGTGGCGAGCGAAAATAAATGCCGTCCGTAGCAATCATTACTAGGCCATTTTGGGGGTCCGGATGAGTAGCAATGGCTTGCAATATTTTAGTCCGGCATCCGCTAGTAATAAGCGAAGCATAAAATGGATTCGAGAACCTGGGAGTTCCCACGCTTTGGCATAGTTTCCCATACCCTGAGTTATAGACAAGTTTTAGGGCCTTGCCCTCGCTAGAGTTTTTACCGACTGATTGTCTAAGGGAATATAACTCCGCAACTCCGGCTAATGGGTATGTAGATATATCCGGATTAAACCTCCAATATTCGGTAATGTCCACTCGGTCTATTAGCCCGGCGGTAATACCCGCATTTATTTCGTGCCCCCAGTACCATCCAGCAGTAACTTTTGGATATAGTATTTTACCCTTCTCGGTTCGGTAAGGTAACGCGCCAATATGTGTTACGCATGTAATGATACCTCGACAGATACATAACCCATTGGGGATACCCCTCAACTTTTTAGCTGTGTGATAACTCCACTCTCCGGAGAGTATATCGGGTAATGTCTGCATGGCATCAGGGTATGCCGAGTTGATGTCATACTCGTAGCAATTTCCGGGTATGTGACCATGCTGGAAAAGTTCAAATCTACCGCCATAATATGATGCACGGGCGGCGTCCAGGCATTCGGGCGGTATTTTTGTTTGTATGTCTTGAGCTTTAGGTGTTGGGGTTGTCCCTAGCCATTTACTTGATGCTTGGCCGGGTCCGAACCATTGTTGCGGCTTAAGAGATATGTTGATTGATTTTAGTCCGCGCTCATACTCTCCAAGCATAGCGGCTAATACCCGGTTTTCGGCCCGATTGTATTCGATCATTTTTTCGTCAAAGCCAGTATCTCCACGAGACTTTTTACCCTCAATAATCAGTGCGTAATCATCAGCGTCAATGATACCGGCTGGCCATTTTTTGGGGTCTGCGGCATTTAGTAGCGAAGTTTGAAAAAATGGGCCTGCGTCGCAAATGGTTAGCCATCCATCCTTTCCGCCTTTAGGTTTTAATTTAAAGCGTTTGTCAGCTAGTAGGTCAAATTCCCAACCGTTCCACTCGACCGGAAACGGACCTAGTTCCGGGTGAATTTTGCGTTGTCGCTTGGCTATACCATCAGCGGTTAATAGTATGCGTGCGCGTTTTTCGGGTAATTGGCGAAACCATTGAGTAAAATCAAAGCCTAGAAAAAAGCCAGTAAATGCAATCTTTCTTCCAGGGTTATTGTGGCGCGTGGAGAGATACTCCGAATAAAGAAAATCGAATATGTCGGATAACTCAAGTTGTTCGCCCCCATGGTGGAGGGAATTTTCGCCTACGGATAGCAGGCAATAGTTCCACGCGGATTCATAGGGTTTCCCGGCCCATACAGCTTCACCGTCCACGCCAACAAATATGGTTGGGCTACCGCCTATCCCAAGTTCGCGCATAAGCGAGCGGGTTTCGTGTTTTTGTTGATTGGTGCGGTAGTCGTAATTTTTCGGCTTACAGTCTGGGCAGTATTTTTGGTTTTTGGCCCGTGGTGTGTATTCGGTTTGGCATACTGTACAGGTATTCATGATCCCCCCCCGTTTTTTTGTCTGTTAGTGATAAAAGAATGGAGTTAGGTCATCCTCATAGTCACCGTCAAGTTCTTCTTCAATAGGGTATTTTATCTTCCCGTCAATCCCCTTGATTACTTTACCCCATTTTCTACTAGCCAGTATCTTTGCATCGGATTCTAGTAGTTTTTTGAATCCTTCCGGAGATAATCTGTAGGCTTCTTGCAGTTGGTCTAGGTTTACTATTTTTCCGTTAGAAGTCAGTTCACGAATATAGTATTGTAGATTGCGGATTCCGCTAGTTTGTTCTTTGCGAGCCCGAGCCGCTTTTTCGGCTCCCGGAGTTGTATATTGACGCTTGCCTTCACGGTATTCCCTCGCTATCCGTTCATTACTCTTACCTTGTCTACTTTCTAAGGTTTTTTGATATTGTCGCTTTGATATGATTTGGCCCGTCGAGATATTGCGATATCTCTCGGATTTATCTGATAATCCGATGGTGCGTAATGCTGTGGGCGATAGTTTTTCATATAGCGTATTGGTAGGCTTGTTAGGCATAGGTTTGTTCGCCACGGTTCTTGCGAGTTTTTGTGATGGGTTTCCCATCATCCCCGGAAAGATATATTTTTGCATCTCTTCCCGGCCCTGATACTTTCCATTTTTTGGCTAGCATCAGGGCCCTTTTATACCCCATGGCAATTGAGTCCTGAGTGATACCATTGGCTAGTATTGTTCTAACCACATATAGTTTCGGTTTTTGGTGTTCAAAAGACATGGGGAGTATCCTGTTATTGTATCGGTTTAGTATATCGGTAAAGTTGGATACTTTACCGGACGGTAATAGATTACGTCTCCGGGGGTTTTACACTTTGGGTTATGGTTCCATCTTATGCGCTCGCATAAGTTCTGGGTTATGTACCCGCCACGGGTAATTATCTCAACCGTTTTACCACAAAAAGTTAACGGCATATTACCGCCATCATGCCACATATAGTCAGCAAAGCGTTGTTTGTTCATGATTGCCACCAGAATAGGTCATGTTGTTGGTTGCGGTTTTCTGGTTTTTTATGCAATTCCCCCTTTAGTATTTGAGGGTTATCTTTGATGCAACTGGTAAGTATAATTGACATGGTTACTAGCCAGAAAAGTATTGGGGGGAGTAAATTACGATTCATGTTTATTACCTTTTAATATAGTTGTGGATAATATTTAATGATATAATCATGTCAGGGATATCTTCCGCTGATATGGGTATCTCTCTATCCTCGAAGCATATAAAAGCCATATCATTTCCATTTACTTTCCGACAAGCTATACCGATATATTTTAGGGGGGGTATATTAGGGTTGGGGTTATCCCATAATTTCTTTTTGATACTTACCTGTTTTGCCCTGGCATTACTTATCAGAGCATCAATAAGTATCTCACACATAATACTCTCAGGTATGGGGGGCATTTCGGGCTTGATGGATGCAGTCATTGTAGTCTACCTCGTAAGGGTTGGTTAAGGGAGTCATATTTTTTACGGGATTTGGTGAGATGTCTAATAACGTTTTGGTATGGATGAGGGGGGGGTGTATAAGGATTTGTTATGGAAGGGAAAGGGATTGTTCCACGTGGAACATTATGGTTATAAGGGTTTGCTTATGGTTGGAGAGGGGGGCATAAATATGGCTTATACCCGCCACCAAAATACTAGATCAAGTCAGCAGAGTCTTGTCAACCCCCCAGCGCCCGTTCACTGGTCCCCC
>Ga0233425_10006470_pt1 | contig 17325 bp, 12 predicted proteins | sample Watercolumn_Towu_2_FD_181712 | JGI IMG/M metagenome (GOLD analysis project Ga0233425, IMG submission 181712) | Freshwater microbial communities from Lake Towuti, South Sulawesi, Indonesia - Watercolumn_Towuti2014_140_MG | ecosystem: Environmental > Aquatic > Freshwater > Lake | place... | reverse complement strand
GATTTATGACGTGGGGACCTCGGCATAAATCGAGGAATTCTCCTTGACGATAGAGGGATAAAATTTCATTTTTTGGAATGTCTTCAATGATTTTCGCTTTGTAAAACTCTTTTAAATTTTTAAATAATCCGATGGCCTCCTCTCGGGAAATTTCCTCTCGAGACACGGCATAATCTTCTTCCACAATGCGAGCCATTTCTTTTTCGATATCTAATAAATCTTCTGGGGTAAAAGGTCTTTCAAAGGAAAAATCATAATAAAATCCATTGGCAATCACAGGGCCAATGGTAACTTGGGCAGAGGGAAATAAACGCTTCACTGCTTGGGCTAAGAGGTGGGCGGCAGAATGGCGAATCACTTCCAATCCTTCAGGGTCTTTTTCCGTAATAATCCTCACCGCGGCATCTTCTTTCACTTCATAACTGGTATCCACTAAGGAACCATTGACGGAACCTGCCAAGGCGGCTTTCCCCAATCCCGCTCCAATGTCCGTGGCAATCTTCCCCACGGAGACGGGTTCAGAATAAGTTCGTTGCTCCCCATTGGGTAATGTGATGATGGGCATAGACACACCTTCTCTAAGAAATTAAATAGACGCCTAAAGGTGTGGGATGGTAGCAGAGTCTTTGTTTTTTAACAAATTGGGATCAGTCGCCGTATCAACGCAACTTAAAAGATGTTCCCTGGTTTTGTAAAATAAAAAATGCGTGTGGCTTTAGCTAAGAAACATTTCTATTATTCGATTCAGTAAGAGAAACCGCTCTCTCAGACACCTTCAAATACCCCGAGGGGCCACGTAAATTTCCTTGACGCGTTATCAATATCTCTTTCAAAAATCGTTTTCCTAATTTTTTTGCGAATGCTAAAGACATGATTTACCTCCTAGAAGTGGATGTGATAGATGAAGCAGGGCTTCTTTGAGGCGCCGTCACATCCGAAGGGAAAGTCACGGCGAAATGGTACCAACGGGTTGGCATCTCTTGCCCAATCTGCATCACTTGTTTACGGCACCAAGAAAGACAGTTGTGAGTTTCCGTGACGGCGGGGGCCGGTGCTGAAAGGGCAAGGGTAGGTGCAGAGGTGGCTGTGACAGGGCTTGCAGTAGAACTGGGCAGAGACATAGTGGTAATGGATAAGAGCGAAGGATAGCGTTTACCCCCATCTCCAAACACACTGTAATGAATGACCTTTTGTTGGTCCGCTTGAATGTGACGAAGTAAGCTCTCCCCCACAGAAGAATCAATGAGGAATTGATGGGCTTCCACCCCTCGACGTACAAGAGTGGTGAACCTTGCTAAATCATCCAAAGGATTCATAGTAATATGAACTTGTCCTGCCTGCTTATCGTAGGTTAGCTCCGCGCGAATGATAAAGCGACGATGTGCCCGAATTCCTTCCAGGATTAAAAAGGCGTGGTCACTCCCGATGCTTCCAAAGAAAGAATCAAAAGAAAAGCCCCCTTCTTTCTTTCGAGCAATAGACACCACCCAGGCGGTGTCACTGATTAGATAAGGAGAAGTCCCCGCGCCGGCCATACTCACCAAAGGCTTTTGAGGATCTACATGGGCCGAGCCGGTGATGGGGTGAAATAAATGGCACCAGGGGATATAGGGGTGAGAGGCCCGCTGGGGCTTCCCTTTAGTGCATCGTTGTTTCAATAAGGCGCGGTTATTCTCACTGAGATTCAAGGCACCTTGGATATGGGCGCCCATTAATATCAATGTGGGCGCGCCGGTGCGCACCCATTGTACATGAAATTGATGAACTGTATCGATAGTGAAGGCCACCACATAACTAGCACCTCCGCCCGCATAAAGAAGTTCTTGTCCACTCACCAGAGTGTAAACAGAAAAGTCAACGACAAAGGTTTGAAGTAAGCGAGCCTCGGTAAGAGACCACAAGCGGATGGTCCGATCGTCGCTTCCTGAGACAAGGCGTCCATCAAGGAGAAAAGCGAGACACCTGACCCCTCGCGTATGCCCGCGCAGTATCAGCCCCGGCGTGCCATCGGGTTTCCACAGAGGGATGGTCCCATCGCCGCTTCCTGAGACAAGGCCTCCGTCGGGGTGAAGGATGAGACTCGTGATTGCGCCTGTATGCCCATGCAGCACCGGACCTGACGTGCCATCAGCTTCCCACAGGCGGATAGTTTTATCGCAGCTTCCCGAGGCGAGGCCCCCATCAGGGCGAAGAACGAGGCTCGTGATTGCGCCTGTGTGTCCTTGCAGCACTGCCCCCGGGGCGCCATCGGGCCCCCATAAGCGGATGATATTATCATACCTTTCCCTCATGTTGGGGGGCCCATATTGCCAGCTTGCTGAGGCGAGGCCTCCATCGGAGCGAAAGGCAAGACAGGTGACCGGGCTCGTATCCCCACGCAGCACCAGACCCGGCGTGCCATCAGCTTTCCACAGGCGGATGGTCCCATCCTTGCTTCCTGAAGCGAGGCACCCATCGGGGCGAAAAACAAGACAGGTGACCGGGGCCGTATGTCCGCGCAGCACCAGATCCGATGTGCCATCGGCTTCCCACAGGCGGATGGTTTTATCCCCGCTTCCTGAGGCGAGATACCCATCGGAGCGAAGGGCAAGAGCCCTGATCTCGCCTGTATGCCCACCGCGCACTGGCCCCGACGTGCCACCGGCGTCCCACAGGCGAATGGTTTTATCCTCACCTCCTGACACTAGACGCCCATCGGGGCGAAGGGCAAGACAGGTGACTCGACCCATACCGCGGAGCACTGGCCCCGGCGTGCCATCGGCTTCCCACACGCGGATGGTGTTGTCCCGGCTTCCTGAGGCGAGACGCCCATCTGGGCGAAAGACAAGAGTCGTGATCTCATCCGTATGCCCGTGCAGCACCGGCCCTGGCACGCCATCGACTTCCCACAGGCGGATAGTGGCATCCTTGCTTCCTGAAGCGAGGCACCCATCGGGGCGAAGAACAAGACAGGTGACCGGGGCCGTATGTCCGCGCAGCACCAGATCCGGTGTGCCATCGGCTTCCCACAGGCGGATGGTTTTATCCCCGCTTCCTGAGGCGAGGCGACCGTCGGAGCCAAGAGCAAGACTCGTGACCGCGTGCCTATGTCCGCGCAGCACCGGTCCCGACGTACCATCAACTTCCCACAGGCGGATGGTTTTATCTTCGCTTCCTGAGGCAAGGCGCCCGTCAGGAAGAAACACCAGAGCCCTGACCGGGCCCGTATGCCCTTCCAAGCGATAAAGCGTCGCCCCTTTCAATACCCACACCCAAATGAGGCGATCGTTACCCCCTGTAGCTAAACGGGACATAGAACTCGGATGCACTGCAATAGCGTCCACCGAAACGTCATTCCTTTCAACGAGTTCATAATGCTTATGCCGATAACTTTTTAATTGCCGTCCGCGGTCATTCAGTCGATAGGCATAACCATCCCCACATCCCACCAACCATTCTGAAACCCCAGGGCTTGGCGTGTGATGAACCAAGGCACAGACCCTTCTTGGCATTTCCCAATAAACCGCCTCTCCAAATTCCACCCCCTCTAAGTTCGCTCCTTCAAAATGCGCGTGGGCTAAATTCGCCCTTTGAAAATTTACGCCTTTTAAATTGGCTCCCTCAAAATGGGTGCCTTTACACTGGCTCTCTCTTAAGTCCGCCCCGGAAATTTGTATCTGGGAAAAATCGCGGCCCCAAAAGTGAACCCCGGCGCGGTTTAAAATACTGATGGCATTGGCGGCTGCCACCGACAGTCCGTCTTGAGTTTTGGTAGCGAGAATAATGCGCTCCAATAATTCCTTAAATCGCTCTTCCTCCAGAGAGGCTTCCGCCAGCCGCGCTAAAAGTTGGGGTTCCTTCGTAAGTAAAACGTGATTCAAATTTTGTGCCCCTGAAAGAGTTTCCACGTAATGGTCATAGTTTCCTAATAACCCCTCCATTAATTCTTGGGCCGCCAAATATTCTGCGATGGATTTGTGAATGAATCGAAACTGATTCCCCACCGAACGTAACATGCACCCCGAGAGAATGGCCCGCAGATGAGATTTTTGGAGTTCCGTTTGGGTTTTAATGCCGGGGCTTAGTTCATCAAAAAAATATTTAGATTGATTCTGTGCAACATCTGAATGATAGTATTTTTCTAACAATTCCTCGTCCTGATAGGGCTCTATCAATTCCGGACGTAAACACTCTTCTTCACTCAACGTCCTTTCATTCAATTGCCCCTCGGGCCCAATTAAAGACACCGCTAGATTCTTCGCGTAGGCTTCCATATACCCCCGAATCTCTTTTTCCGAGAGCATGGTTAATAACCCTTGCACTTTTACCCGTTGAGCTTGTCTAAAAAACCAGTCTTTTAAAAACGCTTTGAATAATCCACTTTGAGTTAATTGTTTTTGTTGAACGAAAAGAGGAGTCTCGGAAGTGGGAGGGCTTTCCGAAGAGGACATTTCTAAGGAAAGGATAATTCCCGGTAACGCTCTCACTGCCACCGTGAGTAGAAACGGTGTTTTGATGAGTTCTTTCAAAGAGGGTAAGCGCTCAAACCAGATCAGATAGTCTTCTACCCTTAAAAAGGAGGACGGGAAAATCTCTAAAGGTGTCGTGGGGATGAAGGCAGGAGCTTCTGAAGAAGAGGAAGGTGCGGCTAAAGGAGAAGTTCTCATCGAAGCAGTGAGCGGCAAAGAGGTGGGGACGTCTTTTGAGTTTTGGTGAATGTATCGTTCTAAATAGACGCTGATTTGTTCATTCGTAAAACTTTGAAGGTACACCGTCTCATAATGATGCTCTTTTCCTTGTCCTCGAGGAGCTTCAAACAAGGCTTGTTTGTTTTTATAAGCCAAGGCTTCTGGGCGACAGGTGATGGCCATGCAAATGTGATATTGTCTCCAGCGTTGAGTTTGATACAGGTTCTCTTGAATATCCACTTCGTCGAACCCATCCAAGAGAAGCAACAAGGGTTGGGTTTTTAAGTATCGAATTTCTTTTGCGCTCAACAAGGTTTCTTCTAACACTTGCTCTAGCAGCCCTTCCCTCAGTTGATTTCTATATTGTGCTAAATGAATATAAATTGGTAATGGTTTTGGAAAGCGGGGAATAGAAGCATTTGTCACAGAGGAAACCATACCTGAAGAAGTTGTTTCCGAGGAGGAGACGGGTGGTGCTGCCCTATCTTCTCGATATACCTCCCACAATCGTTTACACGCCTGCAAACAAAGACTAGTTTTCCCCGCCCCCGAATCTCCTAATATTAACAAAGAACGAATGTCACTTTCCGTGAAGATTTTCACAATCTGATTCAAAAGGAGAAAGCACTCACTCTCAGAAACTTGGGGGCGTGGAGCCCCATAGGGGGTCACATAAATTTCCCTGAGACGTTCATCAATATCCCCTTCAAGTCGTTTCGCTAATTTTTCTTTGGCAGATTCTAAAGACATGTTTCACCCCCTCCCTAGTCTGTTAGCGAATCTTAAAATCCTCCCATACGACTCGCTGAAGAAGGGAACGCCTACCTTCTTTTCACCCTCCTTTGGCTGTGAGTGAAGGTTCTTAAGCATAGACTTTACGCAATGCCTAGCATTGCGGCGGCCATTCTATCAAAATTCTCTATGGGTTGATATGTGGGGGTTTTTAAATCTGAGAATCCTTTACAAGAAGGAGATCAATGGGGGGGTACTAAAAACTGATTCATGTCTTGATGAGCTGCCAACCCTGCTCCAGGCACTACTGGCTCCTCTGGTTTCCCCCAAAACGCCCCTTTCCAACGAGAAAAAGTGCTTGGGGGGGTAGGTAAGGAAGGCTCCTGGTGTCGAAGTCTCCCCGCTACGTAATCCACGGTTTTATCAATTTCATCGTCGCGAACTTCCTTATCATCGTTTTGATCGAGCATGCTATCGCATTCGTTTTTAAGTCTTTGCTTTAAGCTATCTAAAGTATCTAAGGTATCTAAGGTATCTAAGGTATCTAAGGTATCTAAGGTATCTAAGGTATCTAAGGTATCTAAGGTATCTAAGGTATCTAAGGTATCTAAGGTATCTAAGGTATCCAAATCACCATCTATTAAATTTGGATTATCACGAAACTCTTTTATCACAACTTCTGCTACGGAATCTGCATTGAAAGTAAAGGTTTGTACGATAAAACGGCCTGGCCCTTTTCCGCCCTTGGTATCAGGATCAACTGGTGAATCAGAAAAATTTCCGTCAAAACCAATGGAAGCATTTAATAGCCTCGTTGGATTTGGGTTTGGCTCCCATCTAACTCGTGATTCTCGTCGTTTAACAAGTCTTAATTCATCAGGCTGTTCTTTTGCATCAACCGATTGTTCATCCTCATCAGAATGAGAGACTTCTCCGTTGTCAACAACTCTTGTTTCAGGATATCGAGGATTTGTAAACCGAGTAATTACTTTATAAACAAAGGTGAAGGGGCTGAAAATAACAGCCGCGAGATAAATGGTTGCTAGTGGAATATGTCGACCGACAAAGATGATGCTACTGAGTGGGTAAGCAGTAAGGACCGCTAATAAATATCCGAAAGAACCAATGAGTTTATCCCATGGGGATCTTCTTTCTTCACTGGCTAACCCTCCAAATTGAGGCCGGCCTAAACCGCCATTCATGAAGGAACCTGCGAGGACTCCGTAAGAATATGCAGTTTGTAGAATCGTGTATCCCACTGAAAAAAAACTACCTCCTACCACTGCCGCTACGCCATAACCCAATACACCCCAACATCCTAAGATGTATTTTCGAACCCAATCTCTTCCATCATTTTGAAGCGTGTCTGATGGGGCCTCATCATTGAGCCACTTTCCAAAAGTAGAATTCCATAAACGCTTTCCTGTCTCCAGACTTTCTCCCAACTTAAAAACACTAGCTACCGCTAAAACAGGGGACATTAAAAGAGTGCCTGCTAATACTCCTAAAAACCCTAATCCGAAATATTGCCCAGAAGCACGTCCATCTTGTTTAGCAGGTTCATTGGGCAAAAAAATTGCCCGACCAGAAAGAGAAATCATATGAAAGAAAGTGAAGGCTGAGTTTTTTATAATACCCCGACAGAGGAAATCCACCCCGATGGAAAACAACCCCCCCACCAGTGCACCAGGCACATAACCCAATGTTCCTAAAATTCGTGCGAACCATCCTTTTGGCTTGAAGGCATTCTCATCAAAAGTTTCAACCTCTTCACCCGTTAATGCTAAAATTTGTTTGCCTTTGTTGGCTACCCATTTAAAAGATTCAACAAAACTTTTAGCCGTATTCGTAAGGATCCTCACTCCAAGAGCGATAGTGGCGGTAGGAATCCCAACCACAAAGGCGCTAAGAATACCCATGAACCCATAAGGATAAGCGAACCATGGATGAGTCATTTCTTCTGGGTTTTGTTGTGGGTTTTCTTCTCCATTCTCTCCTGGATTTTCTTCTTGCTTGGAGAAATCAAACATAGGAATTCGAGATATTTTAGGAACCGTCGTTATAAAGACTCTCCATGAATGGTAGCCAAAGGGAGCCACCAAAAAACCCACTATGTAGGTGAGAGGAATTAAAGGCAGAGGGAAAAAGAGAGGTGCTTGACCCACCCAGCTAAACTGTCCGGGACTTCTTTCATTTTCATCTACAGGCGCTATCACCCGATGATGAGCCACGTTATAGTGCTGCTTTACTACGTCTTTTATGAAACTAAAAGGGCGACCTAAAGAGCGTCCTATCATTAATGGCATAAAAAAACCTCCCATACCTCGGCATTTTGATTAAGAGCAGATCAATCTCAATGAGAAGGGATTGTACACTATTTAATCCAACGCCGTCAATGTTATTCAGATCTCCTTAATATTTCAAGCTCAGGGGATTTCCCTCACATCCTACCTCCTATTCAGCACTCCCCTTGAGGCCTTAATACCTGTTTCAAATCCTTTCTGCTTTTCTCTTCTAACCTTTACTGTTATTATCCCCGCCTCATAGGTTTTATGGTGGCCCCATTGGTCCCCTCGCGACGAAGAATCATTAACCCTGTCAGGTCCGGAAGGAAGCAGCAGTCGTGGTTCCTTTGGGCGCCGAGGTGTGGCGAATGTGGGCTGCCACCCATTCATATATTGCTAGTATTTCCCCTTTTCCCACGTTACCATTCCTCCCTAACTTCATTTGGCAACAAGGGATTATCATGGCTTACCAAGTATTAGCACGTTCTTACCGACCCCAACAATTAAAGGAAGTAGTGGGGCAAACCCCCACTCTTAAAATCCTGACTCATTCCTTAGAACAACAGCGATTCCACCATGCTTATCTCTTCACAGGGAAACAAGGGGTAGGAAAAACCACCTTAGCCCGCATTCTTGCAAAATGCCTCAATTGCGAAAAAGGCATTTCCCCCACCCCCTGCGATGAATGCCCCTCTTGCATTGAAATTAAAGAAGGCCGCTTTGTGGATTTAATGGAGGTGGATGCCGCTTCCCGAACCCGCGTGGAAGAAACCCGAGAACTTTTAGAAAACGTGCAATACCTCCCCACCCGAGGACGCTATAAAATTTACTTAATCGATGAAGTTCACATGCTCTCCACTCACAGCTTTAATGCTCTATTAAAAACTTTGGAAGAGCCTCCAAGCCACGTTCTCTTTTTATTAGCCACCACCGATCCTCAAAAACTTCCTGTCACCATTCTTTCCCGTTGTTTGCAACTTCATTTAACTCCCTTATCTCCTTTGGAAATTCAAACTCAATTGGCCCACATTCTTCAACAAGAAAATATTCCCTTCGAAGAAAAAGCCCTAAGCCTTCTCGCAGAAGCCGCCAAAGGAAGTGTGCGAGATGCCTTGAGTTTATTGGAACAAGCCATTGCCCAAGGAGAAGGACAAGTCACTCCCCAGGAAGTGTCCCTTCTTTTAGGCTTAATGGATCCCCAGTCTCTCATTCCTTTGGTAAAAGCCCTCATTCATCAAGATGCTGCTGCTTTACTTCAAGAAAGCGAACGTCTTGCGTGGGGAGGACATTCTCTCTCCGTAGTACTCAGTCATTTACTTCATTTATTTCACGATCTTTCTTTATTTCACGCTTTGCCAGACAACACAGGATCTCAGCCCCTGTTGAAAGAAGAATTACGTGCATTGGCACAACAAATTTCTTTTCAAGATTTACAATTGTTTTATCAAATCGGTGTGATGGGACAACAGGAATTGCCTTTTGCTCCTCAGGAAAAAGTGGGCTTTGATATGATTTTGCTGCGCATGCTAGCCTTTCAACCCAAATTAAATCCTCCTGTGGTTTCACCACCTCCTTCAAGTCACCAAAGAGAACCTGTCAAACAAACTTCGCTGCCTAAAATAGAAAAAGAATCTTCTTCCTCTCTACTGCCCTGGGAAACCCTTTTACCTCAATTAAAATTAAAAGGCTTAACCCATGTGTTAGCCTCCCATTGTATTCTTGAAAAAATGGAAGAAGATAAAATTTATTTATCCATTGAAACTTCCCAAGGGGCCCTTGTGAATCCAAAACAAAAAGTGTTATTGGAAGAAGCTTTTTCTCTTTATTTTCAAAAACCCATGGAAGTGATCATCACCCTGTTACAAGAAAATTTAGCCACCCCCACAAAACTTCAACAAGAGCGAGAACAACAAAAATTAATGGAAGCAGAACGTATTTTATTTTCCGATCCTGCTTTTCAAGCCTTACAAACCCATTTAGAGGCTGAAATTGAGCCAGGCACCGTAGAGTTTACGGATTGAGGGAAGCCCATAGAAAATCCTATGATGGATGAAACTTCTTCGTTCCCCCAAAAGAACCATGCTATACTTCCATTCATTGTGTTTTCAATTTTAACCATTACACGAGGTGTACAACATGAGCGATATGCAAAAGCAATTAATGGAGTTAATGGAAAAAGCAGAACTATTGCGAAAAAACATGGAAGATGCACAAAAAAATTTAGGCCTTCTTGAAGTAACTGGCTCCGCCGGTGCAGGAAGTGCCACCGTAAAAATCACCATCAATGGGCAAAACAATTTCAAAAAAGTGGAAATTTCCCAAGATGCTTATCGAGAAGGAAGAACCATTCTCGCAGATTTAGTAACAGCCGCTGCCAATGATGCAGTGCGAAAAATTGAAAAAGCTGTTCGAGAAAAAATGGAAGACATTACCAAAGGATTAAACCTCCCCGAAGATTTTGGTGGTCTTGGCGGTCTTGGTGGCCTCGGCGGTGGTGGTACAGGAAACCCCACTGGCGGTGGCAGCAATACATAAAAGATTTTTCCCCTATGATGAGCCCACTCTTAGAAAAACTCATTCACGCTTTACGAGTGCTTCCTGGAGTGGGCCCTAAATCCGCACAACGCATGGCTTTTCATTTATTAGCTCGAAATCGCCAAGGAGGAAAAGCCATTGCTCAAGCCCTAGAAGAAGCCATGATTCACATTCAACATTGTGAAGAATGTCGAACTTTTTCTGAAACTCCCCGATGCGCCATTTGCCTTCACCCCAATCGGGATCGCCATTTACTCTGTATTGTGGAAACACCCGCAGATATGATAGCCATTGAACAAACAGGCTACAAAGGTCTTTATTTTTTATTGTTGGGACACTTATCCCCCTTGGATGGCATCGGTCCTCAGGAAATTGGTTTAGATATTTTAAACCGTCGCCTTCAAAAAGATTCTTTTCAAGAAATCATTATTGCCACCAACCCCACCGTGGAGGGTGAAGCCACGGCTCACTACCTTCTTCAATTAGCAACACAATATAAAATCCCTTGTAGTCGCATCGCTCATGGGGTTCCCTTTGGAGATGTATTAGAGTATATAGACACTCGTACTTTGGGATTTGCCATGGCAAGTCGAGCCCAATGTTTAGAAGTGGAATAAGAAAAAAAAATGGAAACTTACATTAATCAGTTTACTTTTAACAAAGATGAGCTATCATCTGTTAGCGATAGCACTGTAAAAAACATTATCGTGCGTTTAGAAGAAGGCCACGTTATATACCTCTCTAACATGGCCTTCTCCCTAAATTCCCATGAAGAATCTTTTCTTTCTCCCCACATCATCGACTCTTCTGCAAAAAACATTAGTTATTATCCACTCACTCGTCAATTACGAGGATGTACTCACCTACCCCCTCGACAAAAATTATTATTGTTACTCATGATGGAGCGTTATTATCATTTTGCAAAGCATTTAATCATTACTTTGCTACCTCAATACGCCCTTGCTTTAGAAATAGGACGCACTAGTTATCGTCCCGTTGAAGTAAAAGGAAGACCTTCTTCCTATCGAAAAGATGATTCTCTCTTACACGTGGATGCCTTTCCTTCCATGCCTGTGCAAGGACGACGTATTCTTCGAGTGTTTTCCAATGTGAATCCTTCTCATGAACCTCGTGTATGGAATATTGGAGAACCCTTTTCCCACGTCATCGATCGATTTGTTCCCTCTTTAAAGAAACCAAAGCCCATGATGGCTTCTCTATTAAAAACTTTTCATATTACAAAGGGAGAAAGAACCCCTTACGATCATTACATGTTACATCTTCATAATGACATGAAAGCAGATGGGGATTATCAAAGAAACGTAAAAAAAGAAACCATGCCCTTTCCTCCTCATACTTCTTGGATTGTATTTACAGATAAAACCTCCCACGCAGCCCTCACGGGACAATACCTTTTAGAGCAAACCTTTTATTTACCCATTCACGCCATGAATGATGAACAATGTTCACCCTTACGTCTTCTTGAGAATAAACTTCAACATCCTTTACTAACTTTTTAATAATTCTTTTACCTTCCTTTTAAGTATCTTCCCTCTCTTTCAAAAACTGTTTCTTTTTTGAACCAATTTTTCATGGATAGTCTAAAATAAAATCATTATTAGTAAAATAAATAATCAATATTCTCAAGAGGGGGGCTCATGAGACTATTTATCCACCGCCGTTTAAAACTGAAAAACGTTTTATTTTCAATGGTTTTTACACTTTTTATGATTTCTTCTGCCCAAGGGGCTCAAACTTTTTATTTACCTAGCACCGGAGACAATATTGTGGGTTATATGCAAACGGGGAAAATCCAACGAGGGGATACTTTTTCTCGAATTGCAGAACGCTTTGGTGTGGGGGGGCAAGCCTTACTCCAAGCCAACCCTGGGGTTCACCCTTCCCATTTAAGAGTGGGACAAACCGTTAAAATTCCCACTGCCTATGTTTTACCAGAAGTTCCCCAGGAAGGCATTGTGATTAATCTCTCAGAAATGCGCCTTTACTATTATCCAAAGGGAGGAAACGTGGTGATCACCGCCCCCATTGCAGTGGGACGCGCCGGTTGGGAAACTCCTATTTCTAACACTAAAATTGTGGAAAAAATCCAAGATCCTGTATGGCACGTTCCTGAATCCATTCGCCAAGCCAGTGCGGAAAAAGGACGATACCTTCCCGAAGAAGTGCCACCGGGCCCAGAAAATCCCCTAGGACAATATGCCATGCGTTTAGGCTTGGGAACTTATCTCATTCATGGCACTAATCAACCCGCTTCCATCGGACAAAGCGTGAGTTCTGGGTGTATCCGCATGTACCCTGAGGACATTCAATACTTATTTGAACAAGTGCCTGTGGGAACTCCCGTAAAAATCATTAACCAACCTTATAAAATTGGCCGTTATCGAGGGGAATATTATGTGGAAGCCCACCCACCCATCGAAAATAATTTTTCCTCCAATGAAGCCGTGGAGAGAGATTATCGAAAAGTCATTGATGACTTTGTGGGTTCCCATGAAGAAGCACTTCAATGGCATCAAATCGAACCCATGATTCAAGAACACCGAGGATATCCTCAACGAATCTTGTAAGAGTCCTGAAGAATGTCAGGGGAAGCCACTGTAGGTTTTGTAATTCGCTAAAAGATCTTTTAACATGACGCTTTTCTTCTTAAGGAAAAGCGTTATGAAAAAACAACGTCCATCTTTTTACCCGCTGATTTTTTTTCTCACTCTTTTTTCTCTACCTGTTTTTTCTGCCACACCCCCTTATTTTTTTCTAGATGGAGAAGGGGGTTGGGCTCGCATTAATGATACTCAAACTAAACTTTCCCGAGAACATAATACGGGAGGTGCTTACAATATAAATGCTGGTTATGCGTTTCGCCGTTTTTTCGCCATGGAAATGGGTTACTATGGACTTCCCAATAATACATTTCACCAAGGCATTAAAGGCACTCATAATGAAGCCGCCGCCTTGGATATTAAAGTGATTATTCCCTATGACAATGGATTTAATATTATTGGGAAAGCAGGTGTTGCCGCTTCAAGATATGCGTTGACTCCTTCTTATGTTCCCACCATGGGCTACATTGAAGACGCAGGAGATTATGTAAAAGCCGTGATGCTTTTAGGATTAGGATTTAGTTATTCCTTCACAAAACATTTAGATGCAGTGATTCAAGGAACAGGGCTTAGCCATAATGGTGTGATTCCCGCAAAAATCATGGTGACCACGGGGCTCACTTATAATTTTTAATACGTTCCAAACGCAATCGTTCTCTCTCATCAAATAAATATCGAAACAACCAATGCAATGCTAGCAAGATCCCTAACCCTGTAGAAATGGTAATTAAAAATAAAATGAGTATTTGATATTTCACCGCCAGAGTTGGAGAACTTCCTGCAATGATTTGTCCTGTCATCATGCCAGGCAAACTCACAATTCCCGCTGTTGCCATGGCATTAATGCTGGGAATCAAAGCCCTTCGTACCGCCTCTCTACGAAGATCACTCACTGCTTCCTTTGCACTTTGCCCCAAAGCCAAACGTTGCAGAATCATTGCTTCTTGAGACACCAAACTTCCCATGAAAGAATCCATGGAAAGAGACACTCCCGTCATAGTATTTGCCAACACCATGCCTAAGAGAGGTAACAAATATTGAGGTTGATACCAAAGAGGGGGATGAATCAGTGCCCATAAGGTAAACATCACTAAGGAAAAAGCCGTAAGAAATAAACTTCCTGCACTCATGGCATAACGCCACTTCGTCACTAACTGGTGATGTTGACGAGCATGCACTTCATGAATAGCCACTAAGAACATGGCCAGCACAAATAATAAAATCCAAGTGACGCTCACATGGTGAAAAAGAATTTTTAATAAAATGCCGATGATCCACAATTGAATCCAAGCTCGTGCTGCCCCTATTAAAAGAGAGCGCTCAATGTGTAACTGCTGCCAAAAAGTAAACCCTGAAAAAAGCAACATTAAGCCCGCTACAATACTTAAGTCTAAAGAAGATATTTCAATGGCTTTCACTCATTAACACTCCTTTTTTAAAATGAAAGAATCTCGTGGCCATACGACTCACTTGCTCTTCATCATGGGTCACCCAAATAATCCCTGCTTTTTTTGCTTGTTGATATTCCAACACATAGGTTTCCATGCGTTTTGCATTCTTTGGATCCACATGAGCCGTGGGCTCATCTAATAATAAAACCTTTGGTTCATGGGCTAAAAGACGAAGTAAGGCGAATCGCTGCAACTGTCCTGTGGAAAGACTTTGAGGAGCTTTTTTTAATAAAGGCTCTGTTAAACCCAACGCCTCTAAAGCTTCCTTTGAGGGAAGGATGGGAAAATGATTTTCAATGGAGGAAGCCCACCATTGACTCACGGGCAATAACAATCCCACCTGTTGACGCCAGGCTTCAGGAGTAAAGGTGGTAGAAGATTTTCCTTGCAACCATAAGGTTCCCTCATGGGGAAATAAATCCGCCACTACTTTTAAAAAAAGCGATTTCCCCGCACCAGAAGGCCCTCGAATAGCAATACACTCCCCTTCCCTCAATTCAAGAAACAAAGGGCCATAGTGTAAATAGGAAACGTCTTCTAATCGCAATAAAGGAAAAGAAATGGTTTCTTTTTCAAGAGAATCTAAATGAACAGACATTTTAAAATCATCCCACCCTGAAAGATGGTTTTTACTTACCTCCATCTTAAACATCCATCTAACTTTTTCGCAAGCCCCTTACATAATCCTGTTTTTATTCCAAAAAATATGAAAAACAATTATTTTTCTTGAAAAACGAATTTAAAAGTGTGGAATTTATGAATTTTGATTATGTTCTTAAGATAACTGCTCACTTTGCTATCATCAACCATGTTGGAAGAAAACAGAGAGACTTTCTTTTGCTACCATGGTTGCTCATTTCGCTGTCATCCCCGCGCAGGCGGGGATCCATTCTGCGCGCCGTTACGAGTTAGATGAAACGTAAGGAAACCACATTGAAGAGAATTCTTGTTTCATCCGCTCATGAGGGTGAGTTGCAAACAGATAAATGGATCCCCGCCTGCGCGGGGATGACAGCGGAAGAAGCAGTATTGGTAATAGAGAGGGCGTCTCCTTATTCCTTTTCAACATGGTTGATGACAGAGAGAGCATCTCACTACTCTCTGCCAACATGGCTGATAACAACAAGGGGAAAGATTAATCTTAGGGAGTCATCAACGGTGTTGATTCTGGAGTTTCTGGGGGCTGAGGGGAAGAACAGTAACGAGAAATGAGCAGGGTTAGTATCTGCATAACAAAAATCCCCATTGACCACATCAGAGAGAAAAGACTGATAATGCCTATCATTGGATCTAATTCTGGCAGGAAAGACATTGTGTCACCCCATTCTTGATCAGGACTTGGTGCTCCACCATAAGAAGTGAGTTCATAACTCACATACTGGTTAGAATAGATTAAGTTAAAAATTTCTGGGAACCATGTGTGAAAAGCCGTTGCATTAGGAAATCGAAACCACCCCAAATTTGCATCCACATAATGGTAATTTCCTTGGCCATCCTGATAAAAACCCGCTGCATGCCCACCAAAAAAGGGTAATATGTGGGCTCGCAAAGCAATCTCGTATACTCTTCCTGGAGCTTGCTGCGCCCTTTCCACCAAATCTCTAGCCATCTCATTGGGAATGAGGTTCTGTGCAAAGAAAGTATCAGAATTTTTATTCAGACTTATCTGATGCTCCCCTCTCATCAATTTGGCACGCCGAAAATCCCCTTGGCAATCCTGTAAGTCACTAATGATTGACGTTACCTCTACACAATGAACGGAGGTATAGTTTTCCACAGCGCCTTCTAAAGACACCAGTTCCGGAATCACTTTATCATAGGCCGGAGCATCAAGAGGTATACCAAAGGGAGCTTGTCCAGTTAAAATATCTCCACTCCATTTCAAAACGTAACCTGCACAGGCTCCTCCCCCTGAACGTACAATATTAGGATCGAAAATTTGTCTTAAAGGTAAAATCAGTTCTCCACCCGCCAGACGAGCCCTCTCATAGAGCACTAGGATCTGGTTTTGTTTCTCAAGAAAAGTAGGACTTGAAACCGCCTTCTGTAGGTCTGGGTGATATTGGCGCACTGCTTCTTCATGACTTGAGCTCATACAAAATTCTCTTTTAACCTTTTAAATCATTTAGATACAACAATACCTCATGGAGGTAACCTCACAAAAAAAAACCATTGTACAATAATTTTCTTAAAAAAAAATTAGAAAGAGCCAGAAAGGACCATAAGAAAAAATTCATGATGGCGGAGAGGGTGGGATTCGAACCCACGTGGGGCGCAAAACCCCCGACCGATTTCGAGTCGGTGCCGTTATGACCGCTTCGGTACCTCTCCTTGTATGCGCAAACATTCTCCCATGATAGCACGAAAAATAGTTTCAATGGCTTCATCGGAAAAAGGACCTTGATTTCGGGATAATAATTGCCGTAACACTTGGGCTTCCCGTTCAGGACGATATAATTGTGCGGGTTGTTCATAATTGTGGGTTTTGATTTTTGCCACCATCAAGGCTTCTTTACCCCGCTCCGTGAGTAAATCTTCAATGGCTTTATCAATGGCATCAATTTTTCGACGCACTTGGGATAATTGATCTTCATCTTGTTGTAAGGCTCGTCGTGCCTTCACCGCCTCTGCTAATTCTTTTAATAACAATTCTGTTTCTTCCCACCCAACACAAGCGTCTGTAATACTCACGCCATATTTTAAAGGTTGGTTGGGAATCAAGGGTTGATTACCAGGATTTAAATGACTTTCTAGCATGAGGCCATGAATTAAATAAGAACCCGAGCTGATTTGTTGGCAAATGCTTCGAAGCACCAAGGCTTGGCGTTGATAATTCTTTTCACTATTTCCATGACTACAATCAATCATGACTTTTGGAGTGAGTTTTGCTTCATCCAATGCCTTTGCTGCTTCCATCACACTTTTTTCATCATAATTCGTTTGCTGAATGCCGCCTCTTAAAATAATGTGGCAATCTGGATTTCCCAAAGTACTCACAATGGCGGTGTGTCCTTCTTTCGTCACACTTAAAAAA
>Ga0233425_10006469_pt1 | contig 17333 bp, 10 predicted proteins | sample Watercolumn_Towu_2_FD_181712 | JGI IMG/M metagenome (GOLD analysis project Ga0233425, IMG submission 181712) | Freshwater microbial communities from Lake Towuti, South Sulawesi, Indonesia - Watercolumn_Towuti2014_140_MG | ecosystem: Environmental > Aquatic > Freshwater > Lake | place... | reverse complement strand
CAAAGCAAATAATCTCCAGGATTAATATACGGTCTCATTGACTCCCCTCTCGCAATTGCAATGAACGGATTTGTTAAATGTGCAACATCAGAAACATCAAGATATTTCAAATCTGCATTTATCTGATTTTGAACAGGTATCCCGCATTCGACTTCTCCGATTATTGGAATAGTTTTAATTTTTTTATTCGGCAATCCCTTTGAATATATCATTTCTCCTTCACCGTTAATCAACCAGTTGATATTACATCCGAGTTTATTTAGTTTATCCAGAAGTCCGGGCAGGGGAAGCCTTTCACCGCTTAAATATTTCTGAAGCATTTGCGGTTTCATTCCGAGTGTTCTTGCAAATTCCGCCTGCGATGGCGACACCGAGTTGCAAAAAACCCTTAATCTAATTGAAAATTCCGATTTTTCCATTTTCTTATATTTTATTATTTATGTCACCCCTTCGGGGTTCAATATAGTTACCTTAATTTTTCTACAAATATTTCATCCCTTCTGGATTTATTATTTTGTTTGTTTTTCTTCTACCAACTTTTTGATTTTTGACTTTTTGACTTTTTGACTTTTTGACTTTCGACTTTTAAACATTTTGACTTATATTTTCCTTGACATTATAAACCATTTGTTTTAGATTATATCAGGATACATTATTTCTTTAAATATAATACAAATGGTTTATTTTGTCAACACATTCTAAAATGTACACTTTATGAAAAATTCTGTTTTTGCATTAAGAAAAATACCGGGATTAAACGGATATTATGCTGGTTCTGATGGTAAGATATACACGGGGAAATCAAATCACCGCTTTGAGAAATACAATGCCCTCAGAACAGGAAAAACTAAAATAAATTCAGGCAAAGAATGGCATTTTCAGAAACTTTCTTCAATACCGGGCAGACAAAGCAGAGTCAAGGTCACACTTTATCTGAAACGAAAAAGGAGACAATATTACGCGGACAAACTTATATACTGGGCATTCCGCGGGAGGAATCCATCAAATTACAGGATAATTCACCTTAATAAAAATCCTCTTGATTGCCGGCCCGGAAATCTCCGTGCAGTAAGAATAAATTATCTGACACCGGCAAAAAGACAAAGGAAATCCCTGAATGAACTTGAAGAAAAACTTGCAGAAAAATTTAATTACGATTTATCGAATGCCACAGCACAAAAATATTTTGACCTTAAAAAGCAGAATAAAACATCCCGGTTTTTGATTAATTATCTAAAGACAATTTTGAAATAAAAGCCATTGCTTTGAACCTGTAAAGTGTTAAAAAACATCTTCTAAAACAGAACATTTTGAGAAAATTAATCTCAAAATGAGACACATCTATCCTAAAAAACTATTAAAAACCGTACTTTTTTAAAGGAATTTTCTGGCACATATATTGCAAATATTAATTACGAGGCAAAGAAGGCTTCAAATTTGAAATTTGAAATTTTAAAAATAAAAAGACTTATGAAGGCTAATAAAAACAAAACAGGAAAAGCGAAGAATTTATTTCTTTTCGCATTTGCAATTTTATTATTTGTGGGTTTTCAAAATGCAAATTCACAGGTAAGTTTAACTGCAACAGTGGGAACCCTTTCAGGTACCTATACCACCATAAAAGGTGCTTTTGATAAAATCAACGACGGAACCCATAGAGGTGTCATAACTATTTCTTTAACCGGAAACACAACGGAAAACAGCGCCGCAACTCTTAATGCAAGCGGAAGCGGTAGTGCAAGTTATACGAGTGTAGGCATTTCACCTTCCGGCGGTTCGGCAAGAACAATTACAGGAACCGTGAACGGTAACGGAATGTTTGTTCTTAATGGTGCCGATTATGTTACATTTGACGGACTCAACACTGGCGGTAATTCACTGAGTATTGAAAATTATTCTACCACAGGTGTTACCTTTCTTTTCACTAACGACGCAACATATAACACTATTACGAACTGTACAGTAAAGGGAAATAATACTTCAACTAACTTTGACCAATACAGAGGCATAGTTAGTTTCGGCAATGCCGCATCAGGAGGGACAGGCAATGATAATAATACAATTTCATATTGCGATTTAAGAGACGGATATTACAGTTCATATTATATGGCAATCTGGGCATATAATACAACAGCAAACACTTTTAATGATTACATTACAATTTCAAATTGTAATATTTATAATTTCTATTTTAACTCTACAAGCGGACAGGTATCGAGTTCAGGTATTTATGCATATACGGGAAATTCAAACTGGACAATAACCGGTAACAGTTTCTATCAGACAACTAACAGATACCCGACAAATTATTCTGTTGTCAATGCAATATACATCAGAGGAAGCGGTGGTAATAATTTTACTATAACAAACAACTATATCGGCGGACAGGCAACTCAGTGCGGCGGCTCGGCAATGTATTATTCAAATTCAAGCAGTTCAACAAGCTGGAATGCATGTGTCCCGATTATTCTTGAAGTTGGAAGCACAACAGCATCAAGCCTTCAGAACAATACCATTAAAAATATTTATTATTCTACTGCGGGATATGATAATACTTACGGGAGGTTCAAAGCAATATATGTTAAATCAAGCAGTAAAGTAAACATCGGTGATGTTACCGGAAACACTATCGGCTCTACTTCGGCAAACGGTTCAATTACAATCAGTGGTTCAGGCAGTTATTGCGGGTATCATTCCGGTATTGAATATAACGGAGTGGAAGGTGTTTCAATCTCAAACAATATTGTTTCCGGAATTACAAGTGACTGTTCAGGGTCAGGTTCGTTCTGGGGAATTATGATTGGTAGCAGTATAAGCGGAAATATTACTGTAAATAATAATACAATCGGAAGCACTTCAACATCAAACTCAATTTATTACACTAACAGTTCAAACTCTTTCGGACTTTATGGAATATCTGTCAGTTCAGGAAGCACAGCAACTGTAAGCAACAATACAATATCAAACTTTACAAACGTTTCAACCTCATCCGGTTTTATAACAGGATTATATATCATTGGAGGAAGTGTTAATGTTACTACTAATAATATTAATACACTCAAGTTCGCACAGAACTATAGTTCTCCGCAATTATATCCATTATGCGGAATGTATTTCGGTACAAGCGGTCAGGTGAATGTATCGGGAAATACAATTCACACACTTAAACATACAAATGCATCTGCTTCATACGGATATGTATTCGGAATAAGCATCAACTCCGTTTCTTCATCTTCGACTTCTGTCTTTGAAAAGAATTTTATTCACTCAATATCAAATCAGAATTTAAGCGGTACGAATTTTTTCCTTTGCGGAATGAACATTACATATGGTAAAATGCTTTTTAAAAATAATATGGTAAGAATGGGATATGACGAAACTGGAACGAATATTAATGCAACTCCGATAATGGATGCTCTCTTTTGTCAAGGGACTTCTGACTCATTGTTTTTCTATAACAACACGGTTTATATGGGTGGTTCCTGTTCAGGAACAGCAAGCAGAAATTCAACCTGCTTTAGAGGAAATACATCTAATCCGATGATAATTAAAAATAATATTTTTGTAAACACAAGAGCACTCACAACACCCGGCTCTTATTATTCTGCATGTATGGAATTGCAGACCACTTCATTATGTGAAGGAACAAATACGGTTTCAACTAACAGTACAAATAAAATTCTTGACTATAATTGTTACTATTATTCGGGAAATGCTACTTATATTGCTTATTATGGAAACACTCTTAACAACTGGAAGAATTTTTCAAGAGGAGAATACAACAGCATAATGTCAGACCCGAAATTAAAAAATCCAACAGGGTCAACTTCTACAATAGACCTTCATATTGACAATGCACAGGCAAGTCCGGTAGAAGGTGCAGGAGTTGATATCTCAGCAGTAACGGACGATTTCGACGGTGAAAGCCGTTCGGGTTTGACACCTGTCGACATTGGAGCTGATGCAGGAAGCTTTACAAATTACGATGCATTCGCACCGGGAATAAAATTCACGGTGCTTTCTTTCAAACCCGGAACATACGGAAGCCGTACATTAAGTGCAGTTGAATTTTTTGACCCGCACGGAATTGCTTCAGGCGGAACAGCACCAAGAGTTTACTACAGGAAAAATTCGGGCACCTGGTATTCAAATGGAGGAACATATATCAGTGGAGGAAGCACAAACGCAGTCTATGATATGACAATAGACGAAACCCTTGTAGGAGGAATAACGGCAGGCGACCTTATTGAATATTATGTTGTCGCACAGGAAAATACAAACGGGTATCTTGGTTCATATCCTGCGGGTGTCGTTGGAACAAATGTAAATACAATTACAACTGCACCTACAACACTTTTTTCATTCAGAGCAGGTATGACACTAAGCGGTAATTACCGTATCGGGTCAGCACAAAGCTCACCATTTAATTCAATTAACAATGCAATAAGCTGTTTTAATTACAGCGTACTGTCAGGAGCGGTTACTTTTCTACTTGACGATGCAAGCTATACAATTACTACAAAGCCAGTAATTTTATATAATTCTGATGCAAGCGCAACCAATACTTTAACTATTAAACCGAATTCCGGTGTTACATGTTCAATCACGGGAAATCTTGCATCGGCTTTACTTGAACTTCGAGGAATAGATTATGTAATAATAGACGGTTCAAATAATGGTACTACATCAAAGGATTTATCCTTTACAAACACTAATTCAAGCGGTTCATTAATACATATTTCAAATGGAAGTACGAGTTGCGGCGGAGGAGATGGTTCTACATATATCACAGTAAAAAATACCAACCTCACAGGAGGAAGTACAACAGCGGGATATGGAATATTTACAGGAAGTACAACTCTCGGCAGTTCAGGAAACAACCATAACTATAATACATATTCAAATAATACAATTCAAAAAGTTGGCAGAGGTATTCAGGTTTACGGAACAATTAACAATCTTTCAATTTCTAATAATACAATAGGTTCCGGTTCATCATCGAACTACGTTGGAATTGAAGGAATTAATTTAACTTCTGTAAGTACTTCCACTGTTTCCGGGAATACAATTTATAACATTAACAGTACGAGTACTTCCGGTATTGAAGGTATGGATATTGCTTCAGGATGTTCTTCAATAACCATTGAAAAAAACATTGTATATGGTGTAAAATATTCAGGTTCAAGCGGCTACGGAGCAAGAGGAATACAAATATTCGGAAGTTCAATTACGGTCAGAAATAATTTGGTTTTTGATATCGGAGGTGACGGAGCTTCTGCTGGAACAAGTATGATTGCAGGCATTTACTCTAATGCAAATACAAACTTATTTTATTTCAATACAGTATATCTATCAGGCACTTACAATTCAAAAGCTTCGGGAAATGTATGTGCGGCAATTTATTTCGGAACAAGCGGTTCAACAGGTTTAAATCTCCGCAATAATATTTTAGAAAATACAATTTCAAACGCAACTTCCGGAACTAAATCTTATGCAATCTATTCCGCTATTGCAAAAACTGCATTCACTGCAATTGACTATAATGACTATTACGTTTCAGGCACTCGAGGAATACTGGGATATTTAAGTTCCGACTGCAGTACACTTGCAAATATAGTTACTAACTTCGGGGGAAATACAAATAGTCTTAATGTTGACCCGCTATTTGCAAATCCCGGCGGTACAACTTCTTCAGATTATTTCCCGGAGGCAAATTTGACCGGAACATCAATTTCGGGAATAACGGATGACTACACCGGTTCAACCCGTTATACTACACCTTCTATCGGTGCTATAGAGAACAAATACGTCTGGTCAGGTACTGCAGGTACTGACTGGAACACTGCATCAAACTGGGTTAACGGAGTAGTACCTACTTCAAACAAATCTATACTTATCCCTTCATCCGGAGTTTCAAACAATTGCATACTTCCTGCGAATATAACAATAAGCAATCTATATCATAATAATGCAACATATATTTTGAATACAAATGGATACATTCTGACAGTAACAGGTGCAACTACATATACAAACGGAGCAACAATTAGTGCTGGCAGCGGTAATGTTACATATCAGGGAACATCTGCACAGATAATTTATGCTTCGGGCTTTTCGGGTAATTCAGTAATTAACCTTACAATTAATAACAGTAGTGGAGTAACGTTAAGCGGTGATTTATCCGTTTCAAATACTTTAACTCTGACAAACGGTATACTGTCTCTTGGAAGCAGTAATCTTACAATCAGTTCTTCCGGTTCAATCGGAGGTACACCATCGGCTTCGAATATGATTGTAACTAATGGTACCGGAGAACTGAGAAAAAGTTTCAGTGGACCGGGTTCATTCACTTATCCTATCGGAGATAATAACTCAGGCGCTAAATATTCACCAATAACTCTTGATTTCACAAGCGGAACATTTAACAGTGCTTATGCAGGATTGATTGTTACAAATTCAAAACATCCTAATAATTCAAGTTCATTTGATTACCTTAACAGATACTGGGCAGTTACTCAAAGTGGTATTACCGGATTTTCGTGTAATGTAACCTGTAATTATCTTGTAGCAGACGTTAACGGAAATGAAGCAAATATTTATACGGGAAAATGGGATGGTTCAAGCTGGCTGCTTCTCGGAGTGACTAATACAGGTTCTCATTATCTTTCCGGCACTGTATCAAGCTTCAGTCAGTTCACGGGCGGAGAACAATCAATTATGCCTGTTACACTTCAAGCATTCTCAGCGGATGTTACGAAGAATGATGTTAAATTAACCTGGGTCACCGGAAAAGAGAGCAACAACAAAGGCTTTGAAATTGAGAGAAAAAAAGACAACGAGTGGATAAAAGCAGGTTCAGTCGAAGGTAAAGGCAATACTAATGTTTCAACAACATATCAGTTCAAGGATGCAAAATTATCTTCGGGGAAATATCAATACCGTCTGAAACAGATTGACTTTAATGGATTCTGTCAGTATCATATGTTGAACAGTATTGTAACAGTTGGAATTCCTTCGACTTTCGAACTTTCACAAAATTATCCGAACCCGTTCAATCCATTTACAAAAATTGATTTCCAGATTCCTAAGGATTCAAAAGTGACACTGAAAATTTATGACATTACCGGACGAGAAGTCTCAACATTAATCAACAATGAGTTCAGATGTGCGGATTATTATACAGTTACTTTTAACGGTGGAAATCTTGCAAGCGGAATTTATCTTTATAAACTATACACTGAAAAATTCACACAAATAAAGAAAATGGCGCTTATCAAATAATATTCAGTAAATATACTTTCAGGTTTCAACAAAACCCATAAGTATGGACATTTAGAAAAGAGCTATCGGAAAATATACTTCATAGGAAAAATGAACAGGCGGTTTTCAGACCGCCTGTTTTGTTTTTTAAGAATAAAATTAAATTTACTGAATAGTTAACTCCTTAACGTCCAACAAATTGTCAAAAACAAATGCCTTTGGGAGCACGTCCGTGATTTGTTTCAATATACTTTTATAGATTTCCCTGTTCTTCGGTTCAATGTGCATAAAAAATGTATTCTCGGGATTTAAATATTCTAAAATTAAATCAATTCCTTTTCCCTCCTGATTAGCAAGGAATCCTCTGTCCAGAAAAGCAATGTTAATTTTTTCATTTTTCAAACTATAATTTTTAAGTTCGGTTTCGTTCCATACGTTCATATCTCCACAATGAAAAATGCGGATTGTACCAACAGCTACTAAATACCCAAGGTTTTCAATATTCTTATGTTTGTTTATTTGTTCCCCGGTAACGGAATCCTTTATTAAATAATGACTGTGTTCAAGACGCAGTATTTTTATTTTAAATTCTTTCACCACAAGAAGCGTATCCTTAAAAAAATCCGGTGTATATGAAATGATTCTATCCTTTAATAAAGCAAAATCATTTTTTAAAGAAAGTTTTTCCCTGACCTGCATAGGACATATCAGCTTACTGCTTAAATTTTTCAGCATATGCTTAATTACAATATCCCCGTTAAAATGGTCTGAATGCATATGGCTTACAAAAATCAGGTCTATATTCTCGAAAGGTGTTTCAGAATTTTCAAGTTTTGTTTTTGTTTCCAAAGAAGGAATATCGCACCAGTTCCCCTCAAAACCCCCGAATAATCCGTCGAAGATTATCTTTTTACCCTCAACATTTACTAAAAATCCATCGTTTGCAATGTAAGTGACCTGTGCTGACTTTTGAGAGTAACTCTCAAAGGGAAATATCAACTTTGATATAATACAGAAGGAAATAAATAATATTCTCATATGTTTGATTTTCAATTATATACGGTTAAACACTCTTTTAGTTTCCGTAACCACATTTTAAATCAGTTTTTTTTCACCTGTAATAAATCGAAAGGAAAGATTAATTTTGTAGAAAATTTTAAACATAATAATTTGTCATCCTGAACTTGTTTCAGGATCTAATTAAATATACAAATTGAAATACGTTTATATGATGTCAAATAAATCAAAAACATTATATATAGGTATTACAAACAATCTGGAAAGAAGGGTTTTTGAACACAAAACAAAAAAATTTAAAGGTTTTACAAAAAAATATAATATTACAAAATTAGTTTATTATGAGTTGCATCAAGATATTGAGCTTGCAATAAGACGTGAAAAACAATTAAAGAATTGGCATCGTGATTGGAAAATAAATTTAATTGAAAGTATGAATAAAAATTGGGATGATTTAGCTAAGGACTGGTATGATGAAGAATTATTGAAAACGGAAATTAAAGTGGGAGATCCTGAAACAAGTTCAGGATGACAATGGTCAAAGTTCAGGATGACAATGTTGTTTTTTATTTGTTTTTAACCTGTAATAAATCGAAAGGAAAGATTAATTTTGTAGAAAATTTTAAATCAATAAATATTAAGATGAAAAAATTATTTATCGTTTTTATCTTACTTTCTTTAATAATTTCAAATGAAACAATTCTCCCTCAGGACAGTCTCAGGCAGAATCTTGGAGTTAATATAAACACAAAATATCCGGAATTGAGTCCTGTAATCACTTACGACGGAAAAACATTATATTTTGTTCGCAGACAACATCCGCAGAATCTTGGATTCAACAAACAGGAGTTCGACGATGATATCTGGTATTCTGTGCTTAATTCTGCGGGCAACTGGACTGATGCAAAAAATATCGGTACACCGTTGAATAATGAGTGTTTCAGTAACGTATGTTCAGTATCACCTGATGGAAATACCTTACTGCTGATGGGAGTATATGAAACACAGAACTGTGCAAGAAATTTTGCAATTCCCAATTTATATTTCACTCATCGTACATCAACCGGATGGAGCACACCCGAGAAAGTTACAATTAAAAATTTTTTCAATAAGAATAAATTTGCAAATTTTTTCCTTACCGGAGACGGTGTTACTCTGCTTATGGCAGTTGAAGGAAAAGATTCGAAAGGTGACCAGGATATTTATGTAAGTTTTCTGACAGGTAATAATGAATTTTCCGAACCAATAAATCTCGGGTCTGTTATAAACACAAACGGGAAAGAGCTTAGTCCATTTCTTGCCGCTGACGGAGTAACGCTTTATTTTTCAAGCACGGGACATAAAGGTTTCGGTGATGCGGATGTATTTATGTCAAGACGTCTTGATAATTCGTGGACAAAATGGAGTGAGCCTGTAAATCTCGGAAAGCCCATTAATACTGATGGATGGGATGCGGATTATGTTATTCCTGCATCAGGAGAATATGTTTATTTTGTATCCACTACCGGAGGATATGGAGCAGAAGATATTTTCAGAATGAAACTTCCTGAAAATTTTAAACCGAAACCGGTTGTTCTTATCAGCGGTAAAGTAATAAATGCAAAAACAAAACAGCCGGTTGATGCAAATTTATATTTTACTGTTATTCCTGAAAATAAAGAAACCGGGAAAGCAAGAACAGACCCGGCAACAGGAGAATACAAATATACATTGCAAATCGGCTCCAATTACAGAATAAGGGCAGAAGCAAAGGATTTTGTGTTTTCAGAATTCGTTTTTGTCACTACCAACATTACTGATTACACAGAAACAGAAAAGGACATTGAACTCTCCCCCGTTGAGACAGGAAAAACCGTAAAATTAAATTTTATTTATTTTGATTTAAATTCCTCTACACTCCGCTCAGAATCCTATCCTGAACTTGACAACGTTGTTTCTTTTCTAAATCAGAATCCGGAAGTGAAAATCGAAATCGGCGGACATACTGACAGTACGGGAACAGATGATTTGAATAACAAGCTTTCCGAAGCCCGTGCGAAATCAGTAAAAGAGTATATCATTTCAAAAGGAATAAATGAAAAAAGAATTACTCACAAGGGTTACGGAAAAACAAAACCCATTACAAGCAATTCCACACCCGAGGGGATGCAGATGAACCGAAGGGTTGAATTCAAAATTCTTGGAAGTGATTACGTCGAAACAAAGCCAATCAAAGATACGACATCTGTAAAAAAAGATGTAATACCTCAGAAAAATGATGTCGGTGAAAAATTGCTTACAATTAATTTTGAACCAAATGAAGTTTATCTGACAAGGATGGTATTTATTGAACTTGATTTGATAGTAAAAATGATGCTGGAAAATACTTCGATGGAAATATTAATTGCGGGATATTCCGACTCACAGGGCGGAGAGGAAGTGAATATGAAACTTTCACAGTCCCGTGCAAAAGCAGTAAGGGAATATATTTTATCGAAAAATATTCCGGAATCAAGAGTGAGTTTTAAAGGGTTCGGGATAAAAAACCCAATCGCTTCGAATGATACCGAACAGGGACGGAATAAAAACAGACGAGTGGAGATAGTGGTTACAAAGAAATAATATATTCAATTAATAATTAGAGACATCTGAAAAATAATAAAGCCACAACTTTCCATTCCAGTCCCGATAAATCGGGATAAACTTCAGCTGGAATCCAGAAGATAAACACAGTTTTTTATTTGTCATTTTTATAAAATCAGCGTTATTCAGAAGTCTCTAATTAATAATAAAATAATTAAACTTTTTTTTAAATTTTATTCTCTTCCGTACAGTAAGATAAAATTTCTTAATTTTTTCTGAACTAATTTAATTCTCTTTCCGTTAAGACTTATAGAGAAAATAAAATTAACTATTATGAAAAAATTAATTGTATTATTATTATTATTGCTGACCGCAAAAGCATATTCAACAACATTTGTGGTTCAGGCAGGGGGGTTTTCATTTTCTCCCAACATAATTAACAATGCACATGTCGGAGATTCAATTAAATGGGTATGGGTAAGCGGATTTCACACAACAACTTCAACTTCTGTACCTGCAGGTGCATTAACATGGGATTTCCCGCTTAATGCGGCAGATCCGAGTTATACATATAAGATAACTATGCCGGGAACATATAATTATCAGTGTACCAATCATGTTCTTATGGGAATGACAGGTTCAATTATAGCCATTTCCACGGGGATTGAACGAATAGGCACTGTTGCAGAACATTATGAACTTTCACAGAATTTCCCGAATCCATTTAATCCATCAACAAACATAAAATTCAGTATTCCGGAAAGAGGATTCGTGAGTATGAATGTTTATGACATAACGGGTAAGTTGATAACAAATATTGTCAATCAGGAACTGGCAAGCGGAACATATACTTATCAGTATAATGCTTCTGATATTCCAAGCGGAATTTATTTTTACAGAATTCAAACAAATAACTTTACACTTACGAGACGGATGACTCTTATTAAATAATTTTCTGTTCATCTCATCTCAATCCTCAAAAGTCCCGGTGATTCCCGCATCGGGGCTTTTTTTTGTCTGAACTATGATTTAATTGATTTTGCTGAGGAGTTCTTCGCCACTGATTTCCACAGATTTATTATTATTAACGCTGATTTTAATAAATATTTCTGACACGGATAATAAGGGAAAAAAGACTGATAATTACCGTTGTTAATAAAAATTTAAAATAAAATCTGTGAAAATCTGTTTATTCAGTGAAAATCAGTGGCGAAAATTTGTTGTGGAAATCTGTGGCAAAAATAATATTAATCGAATTTCTTTTTGGCAAGAACCACTGCCCCGACAACTGCTGCAAGCAAAAGCAGTCCGGCCGCTTCTACAGAAAAAGAATATGTTGTGAAAAGTTCTTTACCGAGAAAATCCGCCCTTCCGATTTCTTCCGCTTTCGGACTGATAAAAGGAATTTTATCCTTAAATCCGTAAAATACAGTATATCCGAAAAGGCAAAAAAGAAGAATTGAAACCAGAACGGCAGTGATTTTTTTATAGGAAAGTTTTTCTGAAAGTTTTGTTTCGTCTTTCAGGTTCAATAGCATAATTACAAACAGAAATAGAACCATAATTGCACCCATATAAACAAGCACCTGAATAATGGCGATGAACTGTGCTTTTAAAAGCAAATATAATCCCGAAACCAAAAAGAAATTCAGAATTAAATACAATGCACTCATAATAGGATTCCTGCGGGTAATCATAATGATTGCAGATACAACTGCACCGGCTGCAAGAATAATAAATAATATTTCCGATGGACGCATAATTACAAGAAAAATTTGAATTCAAATATATGATTTTAAAAATAAAGTTGTAATTCTATAATTCGTTAAAAGATAAAGGTTGGAATTAAATTCTGTACAAAAAAAGGGCAGAAAACTTTTCCTGCCCTTTTTATTTTGAAAATATTTATACTGTTATTTAATCAGCATCAATTTAATAATATCGCTGAATGAACCCGATTCAAGTTTGCAGAAATATGCACCTGAGGGTAGATTCTCGCCATTGAAATCAATAATATAATTCCCTGCGGATTTGATTTCATTTACAAGCGTAGAAACCAATCTACCTGTAATATCATAAATTTTTAAACTTACAAAACCTGAATTTGCAATCGAATAACTAATCTTTGTTACCGGATTGAAAGGATTGGGATAATTTTGAGATAGTTTATATGAAATATTACTTTCGTTATTTCCAATTCCGACTAACGAACCCGAACAGCCCGAATAAGCTAATGCACTATTCCCGCCTATATATTCCGCAACATTAAAACAACTGTCAACGGAATAGCGGTATCCAGAACGAATCGGTGTAAATAGGGGTGTCATTCCGGATGCAAGAGTAAATGCATTTAAAAATGTTCCATTATTGAATGAACGTGTCCAGATTGTTCCGTTAGCCCCTGTTTTAACCATATACGAACATCTGAAAGTGTTTTGAACTCTCGGAATAGAAACAACATCCGTGTACATCGTGGAATCAGTCGTTGAACTGATATAACCGCCCGACCATGTAAGTCCATTATTTGTCGTTCTTTGGTAAAAAGGGTCCCAATCTGATGAACTGAATTGTCTTGTATATCCTATCATCATATATTGCGCACCGCCTGCATCTAATTGTGTGCTGCCGATCCTTGGTTTATAGTTCACTCTCGTTTCTGAAATCTGAGGTTTTGCAGGAACAGTTACCCCGAAATCTTTTGAGTATGATAAATATAGATTATAAAAACCCGCAGATCTGTAAAAGTTTGAGACTGTAACAATATAATCAAATCCTGCTGAATCAGAATATGCAATGTCATTATACATAGTGGTTGTATCCGGAACGGGTGAATAGTACCAGGCATAACAGTTGTAAGTAAAATTGTTTCTATATGTTATCGGTGGTGAAGCTACAAATGGCGTAGTAAGAATACAGAACTTATCAAGCAATCTCCAATTCGGAGGAGTTAATGCTGTATCCTGAGTGCAGATTACATATACATAAGAGTTGGTTGTATATACCCCATTATCACTTGTAATTCTTGGATAAAAGAATCTGTTTCCTGCTGTGCCTGTATATAATACATTTGCAAAAAATTCACCGCCGCCGCTGTTATATCTGAACAAGACAACGTTCTCGTTACCTCCTGAAACATATCCCGCTACAATAAAGATATATGAGGTTGTTCCGTTGTTAACTGCTTCTATATCTAATTCATCAATTTTCCAGTTGATAGGAGAACTATTTTGAATTCTTGCAACAAGAGTCCAGGATATACCGTTATTTGTGGAACTGTAAATTTTAATTGTATCCGAGACTGTTGGGCTACCACTATATTTAGCGGATACTACATATATTCTTCCCGTTACCCTGTCGGTTGAAGTAGCGACTGCCCAGTTCGGGTCACTATTAATAATCGTTAAATTATAATCGTTTTCTCCGAGCTGTTGATTTAAAACTTCACTTGTAAACCCTCCGTCATTCTGACCACTAATCTTCCTTTCAGAAATATTTCCCGTAACAGATTCCAATTCTCTCTGCAACTGTTCTGATTTCTGAACATCTCCGGCTAACCTTGCTTCCCTGATTTTAGAAACAATTTCATTAATTTTTGTTTCATTATACTGTCTCGTTTCAACACCTTGCGGTCCGTTCGGACTAACTTGATATGAAATCTGAGACTGTGTTTCCCTTGTATCTTTCTGTGCAAATGCAACTAAGGGTAACAAAAATAAAACCAAAAGTACTAATTTGCTTTTCATATTATTATTTTTAATTTATAAAAAAGTTATCAACTAAAAAACTTCTTATTTATTTTATTTATAAACAACTACTTCTAATAAATAAGTTCCCTATTAAGTTTCATACAATCAAATAACCTGATTTATGCCTCTAAATAATTATAAACTGTAAATATAAAGTGAAATATTTTTTGGACTCTTTCATAACCATTCTCACCTTTTTATCAATATACAAATTAATCTTTTAAAAGTCAAGTAATGGGTAAATTACGATTTTAAATTTAACAACGGAAAATACTATAACTATTAACTGTAATTACACATAAAAATATTAGGGCTTTTATATCATCCCTTTTTAAAAACACTTTTCATTTAAAATTTCACTATTCTGCGTCGATAATTGTTCAGAATTTAAAATTATGACTTTTCATTTTTTCTTTAATAATTATTGCATAATTTTCATAAAAATAACTGTAGCCCTTATGCAGCCAAAAAAATTATGCCTTCCGATTATTCTTTTTTTTATATTTATTTCGTTTGCTTATTCACAGAAAGTTTATATCACCGAATGGAAAAGCGAAGCAGACCAGATTGTGTACGTTACTAAATGGAAAAGTGAGGCAGATATGATTGTTTATATGACGGAATGGAAAAGTGAGGCAAAAAGGAATTCGGGTATGTGGTACTATACCGAATGGAAAAGTGAAGCAGACTGGAAAATATATTTCACAGAATGGAAGAGTGAGGCAACTCTAGTTATTTATTACACTACATGGAAATCAGAGGCTGGATGGAAAAAATAAAAATTTTATTAACTAAAATATTCTGATGGAAAATTTCTTCAATAATCCTAAATACAAATACAGTTCATATGCGGCGGTTTTTTACCTGATTTTTGGGTTTTTGATATTAATTGTCGATGGAGGAGTGAGTGATGCCGGGCTCGCAGGAATGTTTACATGGAAATTTGCAATTAGTGTTATGGTTCTCATTTTAACAGCGGTTGCATTTTATTTCCTGATGTTTTTTCTAACAGGGAAAGAGCGTGATGTTTCGGGTATTTCATTTGGTACCGGATTTTCAAAAGAAGATTTTGAACTGAGCCCGTTTCTGATAGTTGTTTTCAACAATAAAGGAACAATTAAGTTTGCAAACAATAAATTTCTACGCGTAAGCGAACACAAATTAGAAAGTGTCATTGGAAAATCTATAGGTTCGCTTTCTGATATGAAGAGCGGTGATTTCCAGAAGTTGATTGATGATTTGATTTCAAGCAAAGAGAGTTTTTCCGAATTTTCCTGCATAAAGGAATCAGGTAAAAAATATTTCGAAATTGCAACTGTGTTTCCTGTTAAAAACGACCCGCTGTGGGAAGACCATTTATTAAAAGTATCTGTGGATATAACACATCTGAAAGATAAGGAAACGGATATTTCCCGTAAAAAGAATAAAGCCGAAATGCTTAACAATGCAAAAACACAATTTCTTGCATCGCTCAGTCAGGAAATCCGAACGCCGATGAGCGGTATAATCGGTATGGCGGAATTGCTTCAATTAACAAAACTTACTGAACAGCAAAAGGAATATCTCGATATAATTAATTTTTCATCCAGCACCCTGCTTGCTATTATTAATGACATCCTTGATTTTTCGAGAATGGAAACGGGACAACTTAAACTCGACTGCATTGAATTCAGTATCAGGGAATTAATTCTGAAAACTGCTCATATTCTTGACCTCGAAGCAAGGAAAAAACAACTTTCAATGAACCTTAAAATTTCTCCGTCAATTAAATATAATGTCTCAAGCGACCCGCTCAGAACAAACCAGATTGTAATTAACCTCCTGAAAAATGCGATAAAATATACTGATAAAGGCGAAGTCGGGCTTGAACTTACGGAAAAAAGCAAAGACGGAAACAATGTTGTTCTTATAATGAAAGTAACGGATACGGGAGCGGGAATGCCGGAAGATTTGATTAAAGAATTTTCCGTTGATATTGACTGCCACGATAAATTATCGAGCTTCGAATATAAGGGAAAAGGATTCGGACTTGCTGTTGTAAAATATCTTGTTTGCCTGATGAAAGGAACACTTGTTTTTGAAAGTGAAAAAGATAAAGGAACAACAATTACGGTTGAACTTCCTTATGCAATTTCAAAAGAATATGAAGAAAAGCCTGCTGAAGAAGGAAAACCCTCTAGAACTTCAACTGACCAGATTAATATACTTGTCGCCGAGGATAATCCGGTAAACCAGAGACTTGTAAAAGAACTCCTTACAAGAAAGAATTACAACGTAACGATGGTAGAAAACGGTTTGAAATTGTTTGATGTGATGGAAGAAAAACGATTTGATTTAATCCTGATGGATATTCAAATGCCCGTGATGGACGGACTTGAAGCCACATCTATAATAAGAGAAATCGAAAAAGGAACAGGAAGACATATACCAATAATCGGAATAACTGCATACGCAGTGAAGGCAGACAAAGAAAAATGTCTGAGTGTTGGAATGGATGACTACCTGTCGAAACCATTCATTAAAGAGGATTTCTACAACCTGCTTGAAAAATATCTCAACGAGCAACAGTAATTCAATTGATAATTGATAATGTATAATTGACAATTCATTATTTACAAAAAGAAGCTATCCATTTTTATCAAACCTGTCATTGCGAGGAGCGAAGCAGCAATTCATTTTTCAAACTTGTCATTGCGAGGAGCGAAGCAGCAATTCATTTTTCAAACTTGTCATTGCGAGGAGCGAAGC
>Ga0233425_10006468_pt1 | contig 17337 bp, 13 predicted proteins | sample Watercolumn_Towu_2_FD_181712 | JGI IMG/M metagenome (GOLD analysis project Ga0233425, IMG submission 181712) | Freshwater microbial communities from Lake Towuti, South Sulawesi, Indonesia - Watercolumn_Towuti2014_140_MG | ecosystem: Environmental > Aquatic > Freshwater > Lake | place... | reverse complement strand
TGGCCGCCGCCATGCCGGTATAGTGCATCCCGGCGACCGCCACGCCCATCACCAGCGCCGCCGCGAACCGCTGCCATATGCCTGTCGGCCGAAAGGTCAGCAACAGGGCGACGGTCGCGGCCAAGACGGCGATTCCGACGGACAGCGCCACGATCGGCAGGCTGTAGGCCAGATTGCCGGGCATCCGCATCGCGGCCATCCCGGTGTAGTGCATCGCTGCCACGCCGATGCCCATGATGGGGCCGGCCACGAGGACGTCCCAGCGCGCCGCCTGCCTGCGCCCGACCCAGGCCAGCGCCGCTCCGGTCACCACGACGGCGATGAGCAGCGACAGCAGCGTGCGACCGAGATCGTAGGCGGCGGGCAGGCCCATCTCGAAGGCCAGCATCCCGACGAAATGCATCGACCAGATGCCACCGCCCATCGCGAGGGCGGCGCCGACGAGCCAGGCCCACCGCAGGCGGGCGCCGCCATCGCGCACGCGTCCGCCGAGGTCGAGGGCCGTATAGGAGGCGAGCACGGCGATGGCGAGGGACAGCGCCACGAGTGCCGGATTGTAGCCGGTGGAGATCATCGTCGTGTCGCGTCTCGAGGGCTACCGGACCGCGCCCAAAGCGCATTGCCGGATCGATCCTGCGATCCGCGCCGATGCGGGCCGGGCGCGGCACGACCGCCCGAGTGTGGCATAAGTTACATCGCCTGAGCGCTCGACACCATGGCATGCCGAGCTGAACGCGTCCGTTGAACGCTCATTACCCGCCGCTTTGCCGCAGGGCGAACTTCACGAAACCGTTCACAACCCTCTCGCAACGCGAAACTACCTTAGGTAAGTGCCGGATGCAGTGCTAGGCGTGTAGCTACAAGGTCCTTCAACCGGGGCGGACGAGTATCGAATGCGCACGCGTCAGTCTCAATCGGAACAATCCGTCCCCTCACACCTTGCGTCCGCGTCCGAACCGGCGCCGGCCGGGACCAACCCGGCCGACGACGCTCAAGCTTTGCAGAAGGTGCTGCCCCGGGCCGGTCCGGCCGATCACGAGGCGGGTGATCCGATCCGGCGAAGGCTCACAGCCTTCGTGGAGCTGAGTCCGAGCGACACTCGCGAGCTCGAGGCTCTGACCGCGAACAGCCGTCGCTTTCCTGCGCAGACACCCCTTCTCCATCAGTCCGACGTTCCGGAAAGCGCCATCCTGGTTCTCGATGGCTTTGCCTGCCGCTACAAATACCTCACGAACGGGCGGCGCCAGATCACAGCCTATCTGCTGCCCGGAGACATATTCGAGCCCGAACTCGATTTCCGCCTGCCCCTCGATTGCGCGCTCGGAACGCTGACGGCCTGCCGGCTCACGCTCGTTCCAAGGCAGGATTACGAAGATCTGCTTCGCAGACGTCCTCGGATCGCCCTGGCTCTCCAGATGGCGCGGCTGACAGAGGCGGCGACGTTGCGGGAGTGGATCACCAATCTGGGCTCCCGATCCGGCCCCGAGCGTCTGGCGCATTTCCTCTGCGAGGTGCTGTTTCGCCTGCGGACGACCGGTCTCGCTTCGGAGAATCAGTTCAGCTTCCCCATCACGCAGGCGGATCTGGCCGATACGCTCGGGATGTCGTGCGTCCACGTCAACCGCGTGTTGCAGAAGTTGCGTCGTGACGGTCTGATCGAGCTATCCGGGCGCAAGCTCACGATCCTGAAGCCCGATGGGCTCAAGACCCTGGCCGAGTACGATGCCTCCTATCTGAAGGTCGAGGCGACCCCGCTTCGGCCTGGCTCAAGCGCTCGCCCCGCAGCGTAGCATCACCATCCCGATGCGGCGTAACCGGCTTCGTCGCGCTGCGTGTGACGCCTGCCTTCCGCCCGGGTGATCAGAGACCGACGGTTGGCTGTACGCCGGCCCTTGTCGCCATCAGCACGGCTTCCGACAGGGTTCGGACCCCGAGTGCCTCCATCACATGGGCCCGGTGGATCTCGACGGTGCGCGGGCTGAGGCCCAGAGCTCGGCCGATCGACTTGTTCGTGCCGCCCGCCAGCAAGCCCTCCAGCACCTCGCGCTCGCGAATCGACAAGCCCCCGATGCGGAGCTTCGCATCGTCCTTCGCCTGGCTTCGATCGGCGTCTTCGCGCAGCTCGGCAAGAGCGGACGAGACAGCCGTCAGCAGTGCAGTGGGTTGCCACGGCTTCTCTAGATAATCGACGGCGCCGGCCTTCATGGCACGTACACCGTAGCCGATGTCGCCGTGACTGCGCCCGATCACCAGCACGGGCAGGGTGAGCTCAGCGGCCTTGATCGCCTTCACCACCGTCAAGCTCTCCGGACCCGCTGCCTCGATGTCGAGGATGACGCAACCCGATCGCAGGGATCCCGCGATCTCGACAAACACGGCGGCGCTCGCGAAGACCTGAACGTCGTAGCCGGCTGGCTGCAAAACCCTGAGCCATGCACGCCGCGAGGCCGCGCCCTCGTCCACGACGTAGATGCGTGCGCCGCTTCGGCCGGTCACATCCTCGGCGATGCCTCCGACGTAACGGATGCCGCCCGCCTCACCACGGATCGGGAAGAACGTGTCGCGGATCCGTCGCACGGTGCGGTCGAACGGGCGCAGGATGCGGTACTCCAAGACCGCGACGTGGCCCTCCGCCGCCCGTTCGATCGAACGGCTCACGCTGTCCCGATCATCGGGATGGATGGTTCCGAGCCAGCTCTCGATCGAGGCGAGTGCCTCCTGAGGCAGGCCCCAAACCTCGCGGAGGGCAAGGTTGAGATACGTGCGACGACCATTTCCAAGGTCGGCCAGCCAGAGGACATGGGCGGACTGTTCCACGAATCGTCGGAGAGCCTGGTCGTTCGCGCGATCGGTCGCTTCGTCCGATGTCGGCTCAGCGATCTCAAGACCGACGCCAACGAAGCCGCTGGGCCTGCCGTCCTCGAACCGGGTACGCCCGCGCATCGCGATCCGACGCTCGACACCGTCGCCGGATCCGATCACCCGATGCTCGATGCTGTAGACACCGTCGCCGGCCGGATCACGACACTGTGCCAACGCCTCCTCCACGCGGTGGCGGTCGCCGGGGTGGACGGCGGAAAGCCAGGCGATCAGGTCCACAGGCGCGTCCGGTGGAAGCCCCCAGATGGCCTTGAGGCGCGCATCCCAGTTCACGGCACCGGTCGCTGGATCCCAGGTGAAGGGCGACAGGTCGGCCAGATCGACGGTGACCCGCCCCCGCGCCTCCGAACTTCCCTCCGTCTGCCTCGCTTCGCCTTCTTCGATCATGCGGCACGCGGCCGGTGCCGAACGGCCCCGTTGCTCTCTTTGCGCAACGCCGATTTGGCAGGGTGATCCGCTGGTCCGTGCCCAGCAGGTGAAATCGCTTCTTCCTCGGCTGAAGAAAGCTGTCCGCAGCGCCGACCCGAGCACCCAGAGACGCGTGACTGTGACTCGATCGGAAGCCACAGGTCATGTCTTCGCGCGCCGAGATGCACCCTGTGCCAATGCTGTACAGGCGGTGTTCGTTTTAATAAAGAATGCCTCAAGCGATAGCAATGTGTCGCTTCAGTTTGAAAAACATTGATAGCGCCGGAGATTGTTCTGTCAAAAACAGTTCGAAAAGTATCCACAATGCAGATTCCACTCTCGATAAGCGTATCTCCGTGTCGGCTCATGAACGGAGTGGCCACCCTGTAGAGTGGCTTCGACTTGTATCATAACGCGCCACGCCAGATATTGTGCCTTGCAGGTGATGAATGATGACATCACACTCAAAACCGCGACGGGTTGACTGCACGCCTCCGAGTATTTCCGGCTGCGTTCATCGACAACGCGACAAGACATGACGGTCGTCCGCCGTCTTCATTATGCTTTTCGTGATGATCGAAGATGGAAATAGGAAATTGAATATAATTCTGTAAAATTTGTAGATCTACGCACATTTTTGCTGGGTGAAATTTCAACTTTCGCTCAAAACGCCGCCGTGAGATCCGGCAGAGCAGATTTTCCAGCAATTCGCGAAACTGGAAGACCCGTGACCGTTCGGAATGCCGCGGTCAAAACCTTGATCGATCCCAAGGGGACCGGCTTGATCACGAAGATGTCAGAATATGACGGGAAAATGGTGCTGCGAGAGAGGATTGAACTCTCGACCTCCTCATTACCAATGAGGTGCTCTACCACTGAGCTACCGCAGCGCGGTGTCGGGGGGCGGTGCCGCCGCCGAACTGGACGCGGCATTAGCCGATCGAATTCCGCTTGGCAACGCTCTTCCGCTGAAGAAAATGCAGGAACGGTGAGGCGCGGGGCTGGCGTGTCGATTTGTTGACGGATCATGGGGGCATCGCTATAGAGCGGCCTCCACGTCCGGCCGCAGCACTGCGCCCGGTCGTTTCGCCTTTGCTTATCATCAGGCTGCGCTGACCGACACGGGATGCTCCCGGATTGGGTCGTTGCCGCCACGACCAAACGAGGATGCCCATGGCCAACACCGTGTCGGCCAAGAAGATGACCCGCAAGATCGCCAAGCGTACGGCGATCAACCGCTCGCGCCGTTCCCGGATGCGCACCTTCGTCCGCAAGGTGGAGGAGGCGATCGCTACCGGTGATCAGGGCCAGGCCCTTGCTGCTCTCCGCGCCGCTGAGCCGGAGATCATGCGCGCTGCTCAGCACGGCATCGTTCACAAAAACAACGCCTCGCGGAAGGTTTCTCGTCTCGCTGCCCGCGTGAAGGCGATCGCTGCCTGATCGGCGTTTGACGGCTCTCGGACCTCCCTGAGTGAAGGGGAGCCGGGGCCTGTAAGGACCATGACGGATGGAGCCCGGTCTTTTAGGCCGGGCTTTTTTCGTGCCTGCCATCCGCTGGCGGTCGCAATCGCAGCGCCGTCTCGATTGGGCTCGAACGGCTTCGATCACCGGCATGCGACAGGCCGAGCCCCTGCCCCTTTTGTACACCGCTCCGCCGATCTTCTCCACAGTTCGCGCGACGTTATCCCGAATCGCCCCTTGCATCGAAGCACGGAGCGAGGCGGCAAGTCCTCATTAACCATACGCGAAACGGTCGTCGTTGCGCATCGCCGGGCCGGCCGTGTAGCTTAACAAAACGTTGCCGGTCGGGCTGTCCGGGAAGATGAGTGCCGACAGGCCCGGAGTGTTCCCCAAGTTGCAGGCAGGCCTTCGACTCTTCGGCCCCGTGCCGACGACTCGGTCATCGCGCAGATGTTTTCCCCGATCGTCCCGCTGTTAGGAGAACGATAGAGGATTGTTGATACACAGCCATCTTTAGCGGTGGCACGCGGCGTCGCTCTTGACAGCGCCGCGGCCATTCTGGGCACCGCCCGAGTCGGGCGTGGCCTTCTCTCGTGTGGCGTATGCGTACGCATCCCCTCCGGTCCGCCGGCTTGGATGCGAGGAGACACGGTGATGCACCTCGACGGCAGCATGTCGGACGGCGATGGCGGAAACGGCAGAGGGAACGTGGATATTCCCGCGGCCTGGACGCGGGTGAAGCGGCGGCTGCGGGCGGAGCTCGGCGAGGACGTGTTCGCGAGCTGGTTCGCCCGCCTCGAGCTGGAGGATGTGCAGGGCGGTGTCGCCCGCCTCACGGTGCCGACCCGGTTCCTCAAGAGCTGGATCGAGTCGCACTATCTCGATCGCGTGCTGACGACGTTCCGCGCCGAGGCCGACGATGTGGCTCGCATCGAGGTCGGCGTGCGCGGCCCGTCTGCGCCGGCTCGCCCGAATGCCGGCTCCCCGGCCAAAACGAACCCGACCAGCGGGCCGCTGACCCGCCTCCACGCCACCGCGACGCCCGCCGCCCTTCAGGGGCCCGGCCCGCTCGTCGAGACGGAGATCGCCTCGCCCCGCGGTGATTCGGCAGCGGTCGATCTGAACGGTGCGCCGCTCGACGCGCGACTCACCTTCGCCAACTTCGTCGTCGGCCGCTCCAACGCCCTCGCCCACGCCGCGGCGGAGCGGATCGCCCGCAGCGACGGCGATGGCGCGCTCTATAATCCGCTCTACGTTCATGCGGGCGTCGGTCTCGGGAAGACGCACCTGCTCCACGCCGCCGGCCACGCTGCCCGCGAGTCGGGACGGCGGGTGATCTACCTCACCGCCGACCGCTTCATGTACGGCTTCGTCAACGCCCTAAAGACGCAGAACGCGCTGGCCTTCAAGGAGCGCCTGCGGGCGATCGACCTGCTCATTCTCGACGACGTGCAGTTCATCCAGGGCAAATCGATCCAGACCGAGTTCGGCCACACCCTCAACGCGCTGATCGATTCGGGACGTCAGGTCGTTGTCGCGTCCGACCGGCCGCCGACGGAACTGGAAGCGCTCGACGAGCGCGTGCGCTCGCGCCTTGCCGGCGGTCTCGTCGTGGAGATCGGCGGTCTCGATGAGGGCCTGCGTGCCTCGATCCTCTCCGCCCGGCTCGATGCCGTGCGGCAGAGCCACCCGAACTTCGAAGTCTCTCCCGCCGTCTCGGCCTACGTCGCCCGGGCGATCACCGCGAACGGCCGCGACCTCGAAGGTGCGGTGAACCGGCTTCTCGCGCACGCCACGCTGACCGGCGCCCCGGTCACCGTCGAGACCGCCGAGACCGCGATCCGCGATCTCGTGAAGAATCGCGAGCCCAAGCGGGTGAAGATCGAGGACATCCAGAAGCTGGTGGCCTCGCGCTACAACGTCTCGCGGTCCGACATCCTGTCGGAGCGCCGCACCGCTGCCGTGGTGAAGCCGCGCCAGATCGCGATGTACCTTTCGAAGGTGCTGACCCTGCGCTCCCTTCCCGAGATCGGCCGCCGCTTCGGCGGGCGCGATCACACAACTGTCCTGCACGCGGTGCGCAAGATCGAGAAGCAGATCGGCGAGGACGCGGTGCTCGGCGACGAGGTCGAGCTGCTCAAGCGCATGCTCCAAGACTGATCGCCGAATCCCAGGGGTGGAACGGGATTGGTCCCGGCACCCCCCTTGCGTTCGTGGCCGGCCGTTTCGCTTAGGGCGGGATGGGTCCGGCCTCTGCGAACCGAGCCTTGGGGCCTCGCGCCTGCGCGGGGCGGGACAGTGCGGATGTCGCCCTTGCCTTCGCAGAGGCGCTTCGCCAAGCTGCCGAGCCCGTTCCGCTACGGAGCGCTTCGCGAAACGCCCGGTCACCGACCAGCCCTCCGGCCGCGATGGCGGGTTGGGCGCTTCGCGGGAGAGGCTCCGTTATCCGGCCTGACCGATGGCGGACGGGCCGATTGTTCAAGAGACGACGGGTTTTCCGATGAGAGTCACAGTCGAGCGCGCGGCCCTCCTGAGATCGCTCGGCCACGTCCACCGGGTGGTGGAGCGGCGCAACACGATCCCGATCCTCTCCAACGTCCTCCTCCGCACGGGCGAGAGCGGCCTGCAGCTGAAGGCGACCGACCTCGACATCGAGGTGACCGAGACCGTCGCCGCCGACGTCCTCGATGCCGGTGCCACGACCGTTCCGGCCCACGTCATCTACGATATCGTGCGCAAGCTGCCCGACGGCGCGCAGGTCTCGCTGGAGACCTCCGGCGAGACGGGTCAGATGACGATTCGCTCCGGCCGGTCGCGCTTTGCGCTGGGCGCGCTGCCCGAGGGCGATTTCCCCGATCTCGCCGCGGGCGAGCTGCCGCATTCGTTCGCCATTCCGGCGGCCGAGCTGAAGCAGCTGATCGAAAAGACGCAGTTCGCCATCTCGACGGAGGAGACGCGCTACTACCTCAACGGCATCTACTTCCACACCGTCGAGGTTGAGGGCGCGCTGAAGTTGCGCGCGGTTGCGACCGACGGTCACCGGCTTGCCCGGGTCGAGACCGAGGCGCCGGAGGGCAGCCGCGGCATGCCGGGCATCATCGTGCCGCGTAGGCGGTGGCCGAGATCCAGAAGCTCGTGGACGATGGCGGCGAGAGCGTGCAGGTCGAGCTGTCGCCGGCCAAGATCCGCCTGACCTTCGCCGGTGGCGTCACCCTGATCTCGAAGCTGATCGACGGAACCTTCCCCGACTATCAGCGGGTGATCCCGACGGGCAACGACAAGCGCCTGACCGTGGAACGCGACGCCTTCGCCAAGGCGGTCGACCGCGTCTCGACCATTTCCTCGGAGCGCGGCCGCGCGGTGAAGCTCGCCATGGGCGACGGGCGGCTTGCCCTCTCCGTGACCAACCCCGATGCAGGCTCGGCGACCGAGGAACTCGACGTCGATTACGAGGCCTCCGCCCTCGATATCGGCTTCAACGCCCGCTACCTCCTCGACATCACCGCGCAGCTGCAGGGCGACACGGCGCTGTTCAAGCTCGCCGATCCCGGCTCACCGACGTTGATCCAGGACCGGGACGGGGCGCCGGCGCTCTACGTGCTGATGCCGATGCGCGTGTGAGTCCGCTTCCGGCGCCCGCCGGATCGGCTATATCGCCCCCATGGACACTCTGCCGGGAGGCACGCGCCTCACCCGTCTGATCGCCCGCGACTTTCGCAATCACGTCGACCTCGATCTCGCCACCGCGCGCCGCTTCGTGGCGCTGATCGGCGAGAACGGGGCGGGCAAGACCAACATCCTGGAGGCCGTCTCGCTGTTCTGCCCCGGGCGCGGCTTGCGCCGGGCCGATCTCGCGACGATGGCGCGTGTCGGCGGGCCGGGCGGCTTCGCCGTGTCGGCAACGCTGGAGACGGGGGAAGCCGAGCACCGGCTCGGCTCCGGCTACGAGCCGCCGGGCTATGACGGCCGCGGCACCCGGGTCTGCCGCATCGACGGGGCGCCCGCGCCTTCCCCCGTCGCCTTCTCGGAGTTTCTGCGCATCGTCTGGCTGACGCCGGATTTCGACGGCTTGTTCCGCGGAGCGGCCGGCGACCGGCGCCGTTTTCTCGACCGTCTGGTCCTAGCCGTTGACGCCGGCCACGGTGCCCGGGTCTCGGCGATGGAGCGAGCCCTTCGGTCGCGCAACCGCCTGCTCGACGAGCGGCCGGACGATGGCCGTTGGCTCGATGCGGTGGAGCGCGAAGTGGCCGAGCTCGGGGTCGCCGTGGCGCTTGCCCGGCGCGAGACCGTGGAGCGCCTCGATCGGTTGATTGCCGAAACGCGGGACGATGCTGCGCCCTTCCCGTGGGCCTCTTTGCGGCTGGAGGGCGACCTCGACGACCTCGTCGCGGTCTGGCCGGCCCTGGAGGCGGAGGATCGCTTCCGCCGCGCTCTGGTGCAGGGCCGGCACCGCGACCGTGCCGCGGGCCGAACCCTGATCGGACCGCAGACCACGGATCTCGTCGTGCGGCACGGCCCCAAGGACGTGCCCGCCGCCACCGCTTCCACGGGCGAGCAGAAGGCACTGCTGATCGGCCTCGTCCTGGCCCATGCCCGTCTGGTGCGGGCCATGAGCGGGCTCACGCCGCTCATCCTCCTCGACGAGGTGGCCGCCCATCTCGATCCGCGGCGGCGCGCCGGCCTGTTCGATGCGCTCGAGGCGCTCGAAGGGCAGGTCTGGATGACGGGCGCGGATCCCGCTCTTTTCACGGAGTTGGAAGGCCGTGCCGACCTGATCGGCATCGCCGACGGGCGGATCGCGCCGGCCGGCGCGTGAAACTCAGGACGCTGCGGCCGCGATATCGGTCTGCGAGAAGTCGTCGCCGATGAAGAGGAGCGGGACGCTGCGCGTCTTGGCGCAGGCATAGGCGAAGCAGTCACACATGTTCAGCTGCGTAGGATGACCCTGGCCCTTGCCGAAACGAGCGAAGGTGGTGAGGGCAGTGCGCCCTTCGGCGTCCGTGATTGGCACGGCCGTGATACCGGCAACCTTCATGAACTCATGGACCTGCGCCGTCGAAGCCTCTGCGGGCTGCCCGCGCCTCCGCGTCAATGCCGCGACGGTCTCGAACACGGCGAAGTCGGAAGTGATGGGCGCTGAGGCGCCGTCCAGGCATGTGAGCAACGCGCTGCGTTGCGGCCCCCCGATCAGTATCGCCACCATGGCCGAGGCATCGACGAACATCACGGCTGCCCGTTCAGGTCGTCGAAAAACGCCTTGTCCGCCGGCAGTCCGGTATCCGGCACGGCATCGACACGCTCGAGCAGGGGGCGCAACCGCTCCGCCAACGGGATGCGGCGCTCCTGCCGTTCCAACTCGTTCACGAGTGCGATACGCACCGCCTCGGTCTTGCTCACGCGAGCCCGCGATGCCAGCTTCTCGGCGAGGCGATTCACCTCCTTGCTGCGGATGTTCAGAGGCATGACGAGCTCGATGTGTAGACAGCCCTAAGCCATTGCCTACACGGCTGGCCCGCAAGACGGACTGGATCTTCGTTCGCCCCTCGCCCTAGCAAGTGACCCGATGACAGCTCGCCTCGACGAGGCCCGCGCCGCGCTGAAAAAAACCTTCGGCTACGACGATTTCCGTCCGGGTCAGGACGAGGTGATCGGTGCGGTGCTCGACGGTGCGGACGTGTTCGCCGTGATGCCCACCGGCTCGGGCAAGTCGATGACCTATCAGCTGCCCGCGCTGGTCGATGCGGGGCTCACCGTGGTGGTCTCGCCCCTGATCGCGCTGATGCACGATCAGGTGCAGCAGATGCATGCCTTCGGCATCGAGGCCGCGACGCTGAACTCGACGGTGGCCGAGACGGCGTCGCGGGAGACTTGGCGCAAGATCCGCTCCGGCGACCTGCGGCTCCTGTTCGTCTCGCCCGAACGCCTGCTGATGGAGGGCTGCATGGAGGCCCTGCGCGGGGCCGGGGTGCGGCGGCTCGCGGTGGACGAGGCACATTGCGTTTCGCAATGGGGCCACGACTTCCGCCCGGAATACCGCGAAATCGCCCGAGCCCGCGAGTCGCTCGGCAACCTCCAGACCCTCGCGCTCACCGCCACGGCCGACGCGGCGACCCGCGCCGAGATCGCCGAGCGGCTGTTTCCGGCGGGGCGGCCGCCCAAGACCTTCGTCCACTCGTTCGACCGGCCGAACATCCGGCTGACCTTCCAGCCCAAGGACAACCCGACCCGGCAGCTGGAACGCTTCCTTCGCGACCGCCGCGCGGAGAGCGGCATCATCTACTGTTCGTCGCGCAAGCGGGTGGAGCAGCTCGCCGACAGCCTGAAGGCGGACGGCTTCAACGCCCTGCCCTACCATGCCGGGCTCGACCAGGGCACACGGGCGAGAAATCAGGACACCTTCTTGCAGGAGGACGGTGTGGTGATGACCGCCACGATCGCCTTCGGCATGGGCATCAACAAGCCGGACGTGCGCTACGTCTGCCACGCGGACATGCCGACCAACATCGAGGGCTATTACCAGGAGATCGGCCGCGCCGGGCGCGACGGGCTGCCCTCAGACACCCTGACGCTCTACGGCCTCGACGACATGGCGCTACGCCGCCGCCAGATCGACGAGAAGGAGATCTCCGAGGAGCGCCGCCGGGTCGAACGGCGCAAGCTCGAGGCGATGATCGCGCTGTGCGAGGGCGCTGCCTGCCGCCGCCAATCGCTGCTCGGCTATTTCGGTGAGGCGAGCGAGCGTTGCGGCCGATGCGACCTGTGCCGCAGCGGGGTCTCGCTCATCGACGGGACGGTGGCGGCGCAGAAGCTGCTCTCGGCGATCGTGCGCACAGGCCAGCGCTTCGGCGCGGCCTACGTCTGCGACGTGGTTCACGGCAAGGAGAGCGAGCAGATTCGCCGCAACGGGCACGCCGCGCTGAAGACCTTCGGCGTCGGCGCCGACAAGCCGGTGGCAGCCTGGCGCGCCCTGCTGCGCCAGCTCTTCGCCGCCGGGGCGGTCGCCGAGAACACCGACGGCTACGGCGGTCTCGTGATGACCGAGAAGGGTGAGGCGATCCTGTTCGGGCGCGAGGCGATCGAGGTCAGGCCCGATCCCGAGCCCAAGAAGGCCGAGCCGCGCAGCCGCCGTCCCGCGGCCCGCGACGACGAGGCGAATGCGCTGAACGAGATCGACGAGGCATTGTTCCAGCACTTGCGCGGCCTGCGTGCCACCATCGCCCGCGCCGAGGGCATTGCCGCCTTCATGGTGTTCCCCGATCGCACCCTGATCGAGATGGCGCGCTCGAAGCCCGTCGATCTCTGGGCGCTGCGCTCGGTCCACGGTGTCGGCGAGCGCAAGCGCGAGGCCTACGGTGAGCGGTTCACCGACGCGATCCGCGACTTTCTGGACGACACCAAGAAGGCCGGCTGAGGCGCCTCCGCCGGCCCTTCCCGGCGCCGATTCACCCTCCCCTGTCGAGCGGCGACTCGCCGGGACTGCCCGTCGCAGGCCGGCGGACTTGCCATGCAAGGGTTATCCACATATTGTCCACAGAAAGAACATAACGCGAACACAAGTCGCCGGCAGAGGCGACCCGCTTCCGCTCACGGGCCCTGTCCACATCCTGGGGACGCACCATGAGAACCGCCGACAAGCAGATCGCCGACATCCTCGTGCGCTACGGCGAGCCCTTCGCGGGCAATGTCTGGCGCGTGCAGGGCACGGCCGTGATCTATCACAAGACCCTGGAGCGGATCGCCGCCCATACCAAGATCCGCTTCGACCCACCCACCCTGCTGCGCAGCGAGCGCGACGAGGCGGTGATCCTCGTCACCGGCCGCATGCCCGGCGAGAAGGCGGGCGAGGAGCGGATCGAGTGGTCGATCGGCGAGGCCTTGGTGAACGTGAATTATCGCGTCTCCGGCCGCCAGGCGGCCTATGTCTACGCCATGGCCGAGAAGCGGGCGAAGGACCGGGTCATCCTCAAGCTGATCGAGCTGCACGGCCTCGTCTATTCCGAGGAGGAAGCCGACGAGTTCCGGCAGAACCAGCCGATGGCGATCCGCGCCGTCGACGAGGATTTCGACGCAACCCCCGCCTTCGACGAGGTGACCGAGCAGGAGGCGGATCTCAAGCGTCTGATCGACGAGGCGGAGTCGATCAACGCGGTGACCGACCTGATGCTCGACGAGCGCACGCAGGGCATCCTCAACGCCATGCCGCACGGCACCCGCGAAGAGGTCCGCGACTACGCCAAGGCGCGGCTGCGGGCGCTCGGCTGGCCGCCGGCCAAGAAAGGTGGTCGCGGCAGCCGCGCCGCGTAACGAGGTCCCGAAGGTCTGTCCCTTCGGCGGGGCACCGGGGCGGACCCACGGCGACGATTGGGGCTCCGCCATGGACCGGCGAAGGGTCTCGGCCTCTCGGCGCCCTGAAGAGGCGAGCGCATGAACAAGCCCCTCCGGTCCTCCGCCATCGATGGCGCCGCCTCGCTCGACGTGCTTGCCGGCTCGGTCGAGCGGGTGACGTTCCACAGCGCCGAGACGGGCTTCTGCGTCCTGAAAGTTCACGCCCGCGGCCGGCACGACCTCGTGCCGGTGGTGGGCCACGCTCCCGCGATCGCCGCCGGGGAGTGGCTGACGGCCTCGGGGCGATGGATCACGGATCGCGAGCACGGCCTCCAGTTCCGTGCCGACACGCTCCAAGTGACCCCGCCCACGGGGATCGAGGGCATCGAGCGTTACCTTGCCTCGGGGCAGATGCGCGGCATCGGCCCGATGATGGCCAAGCGCATCGTCGCCCGTTTCGGCGAGGCCGTGTTCGAGATCATCGAGGCCGAGCCGGCCCGTCTCACGGAAGTCGAGGGCATCGGCCGCAAGCGCGCCGCCCGCATCGTCAAGGGCTGGGCCGAGCAGAAGGCGGTGCGGGAGATCATGATTTTCCTGCACGCCCACGGCGTCGGCACGGCGCGGGCGACCCGCATCTTCCGCACCTACGGCCATGACGCGCTGAAGGTGATGGCCGAGGACCCCTACCGCCTCGCCCGCGACATCCGCGGCATCGGCTTCCGCACGGCGGATGCCATCGCTCTGCGCCTCGGCCTCGCCCGCGACGCGCCGCAACGGCTCGCTGCCGGCGTGTCCTACGCGCTGCAGACGGCGATGGACGAGGGGCATTGCGGCCTGCCCGCCGCGCGGCTGGTGCATCTCGCCGCCGAACTGCTCGACGTGGCACCCGACCTCGTCCGCATCGCCGCGGCGCTCGCTCTGCGCGAGGGCCGCGAGGTCGTTGCGGACAATCTGGGCGACCAACCCTGCCTGTTCCTCAAAGGCCTCCATGGCGCCGAGCGCGCCATCGCGATGCGGCTCGCCGAGCGTGCCGCCGGCGCTCCGCCCTGGCCGGCCATCGATCTCGCGCTGGCGCGTCCCTGGGTGGAAGCCAAGACCGGAAAGACGCTCTCGGCCTCCCAGGCCGAGGCGATCGGGCTGGTCTTGCGCTCGAAACTGTGCGTGCTCACCGGCGGGCCAGGCGTCGGCAAGACCAGCACGCTCGATGCGATCCTGCGCCTCCTCACGGCCAAAGGCGTGCGGGTGCTGCTCGCGGCTCCGACCGGCCGGGCGGCCAAGCGCATGGCCGAGCAGACCGGGCTGGAGGCACGCACCCTCCATCGCCTGCTCGAAATCGACCCGCACAGCGGGGGCTTTCAGCGCGGCGAAGGCAATCCCCTCGACTGTGATCTCCTCGTCGTCGACGAAACCTCGATGGTCGACGTGCCGCTGATGCACGCCCTGCTCAAGGCGGTGCCGGAGCATGCCGGCCTGATCCTCGTCGGAGACGTCGATCAATTGCCCTCCGTCGGCCCCGGCCAGGTCCTCGCCGACGTGATCGCCTCCGGCCGGATTCCGGTGGCACGCCTCACCGAGATCTTCCGGCAGGCGGCGGAGAGCCGGATCGTCGTCAATGCGCACAGCATCAACACCGGCCGCATGCCGACATCCGCGCCGAAGGGGGAAGCGAGCGACTTCTACCTCGTCGAGATCGAGGACGCGGATGAGGGCGTCGACCGGCTCGTCGAGCTCGTGGCCCGGCGCATCCCGCGTCGATTCGGCCTCGATCCGACCCGCGACATCCAAGTGCTCACCCCGATGATCCGTGGTTCGCTCGGCAGCCGCAACCTCAATCACGCCCTGCAGCGCGTGCTGAACCCATCGCCGCCGGCGCAGGTCGAGCGCTTCGGCTGGCGCTTCGCCCCCGGCGACCGGGTGATGGAGACCCGCAACGACTACGACCGCGACGTGTTCAACGGCGATCTCGGCACGGTGAGCGCCATCGATGCGGAGGAGGAGGCGCTCGTCGTCGATTTCGACGGCCGCCCGGTGATCTATCCCTTCGGCGAGCTCGACACGCTCGTTCCCGCTTTCGCCACCACGATCCACAAGGCTCAGGGCTCTGAATTCCCGGCGGTGGTCATTCCGGTCGTGACGCAGCACCGCACCATGCTCGCACGCAACCTGCTGTATACCGGCGTCACCCGCGGTCGGCGCCTCGTGGTTCTGGTCGGCCAGCGCCGGGCGATCGCCATGGCGATCCGCGAAACGGCCTCGCGACGGCGCTGGACGAAGCTGCGGGAATGGCTCGCAACCGCCTAAGGCGGGCTCCGGCCAGCGATTTATCCTCGCGCCGGCCCCGCCGCATCGTGTAGGCAGCGGACGACGAAGCGCCTCGCCGAGACGCTCGACCTCCCCGACTTCGAGAACGGCGGTCCGCCATTCCTGATCCCGACCACACGCAGCCGGTGCGGCAGGTTTTCTATCTGCCGGGTTTCGATCCTCGCGAGCCCGAGACCTATTGGGGGCTTTTCCGCCGCGAGAGCCGCCTCACGGCGGAGCGGCGCGGAATGGCGATCGCCGTCGGCGAGCCGGTCCGTTCGGCGGACGGCATCAGCCTCGATTGGGATGTACAAAGCGAGGTCGACGGCGTCGAGACGCGGGTGCGTTACAGTCTCCTGCGCTGGGACGATATCGTCCGCGCTCGCTTTCCCCGCTCCAACCTCCGCCGGCTCGCAAGTCTGCCGGGATTGGGGTGGCGCCTGGCGCGGGCCGGCTACATGAAAAAGCTCCAGCGCGAGGCGCGACGCTTCTACCGGGTGATCGCCAGCGTCCATCAATTCTACTTGGTGTTCGTCCTCGCCAGCCTCGCGCTCGCCGTCGCGGCGGTGACGCTGACGCCGCTGGCGCAGTTGCCTCCCCTGGCCGGCGCGGCCCTCGTTCCGGTGCTCGCCTACGTGATCCTGGCGCTCCTCACGCAGCTGACCCGTGGAAAGCCGCTCTACGTCACTCATCTCGTCGACGACACCGCCTTCACCCACGACCATGCCTCGGGGCGCGAGACCGCGATGCGCGAGCGCCTGGAACCGTGGGCCGAGCGCATCCGGGCGGCGGAGGGACGGGCCTCCGAGATCGTGGTGATCGGGCATTCCTCGTCGAGCTTTCTCGCCTTCGAATGCCTCGACCGCATCCTGGCATCCGATCCCGGCTTCGGCCGGCGCGGGACGCCGGTGACGCTGGTGACCATCGGCAGCGTCATTCCCTGGATCACCCTTGATCCGCAGGCGGTGGATACGCGGCGCGCCCTCGACAGGATCGGCCGCGATGGCGCGATCGGCTGGCTCGACATCCGCGCCAACTGGGACTGGCTCTCGATTCATCTGCGCGATCCGGTCAGCGCCTCGGGCCTGCCCGCCCCGCCCCGCGGTCGCTTCGCGGTGATGCGCGTCGAAATCGAGGATCTGGTCGAGCCGGCGCTCGTCGCGCGGCGGCGCTGGAACCTGTTCCGCATGCATTTTCAGCTCCTGATGTCGAGCCGCTCGCGGGAGGGCTTCGACTACGTTGCCTTCGTGGCGGGACCCGAGCCGGTCCATGGGGCGGTGGAGCGCTGTCGAGGGCAGCGTGCCGTGGCCGCGAGCCCGGAATTCACCTGAGAGAAAGGCGGAACCGGCTTGTGCGCAACCCGACCGCGGGCGTACGCGCCCTTTGCAGCGGGTACTGATCCGCTCTAGAGCGGTGCACAAAGTCAATTCGCCTCGCAGCGAGCCCCTCGGGTTCGCCGCCGACCGGCTCCGTGTGGGGCCGGAACGACACGCGAGAGAGGTTTGGGACAGGGCCCTCGGATGTTTCGCAACGATGTTCCGATCACTCCCGAGCTGGTGCGCCAGCACGGCCTGACACCCGACGAGTACGAGCGTTTCCGCGCCCTCGTCGGCCGCGAGCCGACACTGACCGAACTCGGCATCGTCTCCGCGATGTGGAACGAGCACTGCTCGTACAAGTCCTCGCGCAAGCACCTGCGCGGCCTGCCGACCTCAGGTCCCCACGTAATCCAGGGACCGGGCGAGAACGCAGGCGTCATCGACATCGGCGAGGGCCTAGCCTGCGTCTTTAAGATGGAGAGCCACAACCATCCGAGCTTCATCGAGCCCTATCAGGGCGCGGCGACCGGTGTCGGCGGCATCCTTCGGGACGTGTTCACCATGGGCGCGCGGCCGATCGCGGCGCTGAACGCCCTGCGATTCGGCTCGCCGGACCATCCGCGCACCCGCCACCTCGTCTCGG
>Ga0233425_10006467_pt1 | contig 17343 bp, 17 predicted proteins | sample Watercolumn_Towu_2_FD_181712 | JGI IMG/M metagenome (GOLD analysis project Ga0233425, IMG submission 181712) | Freshwater microbial communities from Lake Towuti, South Sulawesi, Indonesia - Watercolumn_Towuti2014_140_MG | ecosystem: Environmental > Aquatic > Freshwater > Lake | place... | reverse complement strand
TGCGCGCCGCCCAGCCATCGGTTAGCGGCGCGCGCCCTTCGCGGATGGCGGCGATCATTTCGGCAATTTGTTCGCGATGGCTACAGCCGTACACGCTCGGCGGATCCACTTGCTCGCGCATCAGCATTTCACGCTCGTGCTCGATCTCGTCGGCAACTTTCCAAAACACTTTGCGATTGAGCGCAGTCCCGCCAACTTTGACCGATCCAGATTCGCCGAACAGCGCGACCGATCCTTCGAGATTTTCAGGATACGTAACGGTCGAGCCCTCGATGGTGCCGAGCGCGCCGTTCTTGAATCGCAAAACCGCGATGCCGATATCTTCCGCTTCCATTTGGTGCACGAGTGTCGCGGTGTATGCAAACACGCTTTTCACCTCGCCCATCAGCCATTGCAACGCGTCAATATGATGAATGGATTGATTCATCAGCGCGCCGCCGTCCATCGCCCAGGTGCCGTGCCAACCGTCTTCGTAATACTCTTGCGGGCGATACCAGCGCACCGTCGCGTTGCCCAACACAATCTGTCCGAGTTTGCCCGAGTCCACCACGCGGCGCAAATCGCGCATTGGCGGGTTGAAGCGATTTTGCAAAACGACGCCGAGCGTTACGCCGGCGGAATCGCAAGTGTGAATCAACGCGTCCGCATCAGCCAGATTGAGCGCGATCGGTTTTTCGACCAACACATGTTTGCCCGCCCGCGCCACATCCTGCGCGATTGGAACGTGCAAACCGGATGGCACGCACACATTAACCACATCCACATCCGCGCGATCCAGAATGTAGCGATAGTCGGTGTACGCTTCCACGCCGTACTTTTGTGCGAACTGGCGCGCGCGCGATTCGACGACATCGCACACCGCGACCAGTTTGGCATCGGGCAATTCGGCTAACGCTTGCGCGTGGCGCGGCGCGATTCTGCCGCAACCGATGAGGGCAAAGTTTAGGCAGTGAGGTTTCAAGAAGCATCTCCACAATTATGTTTGAGAATTTTTTCTATCAATTGATACATTTGTTCACGTCTGCGTTCCAATGGAAACTCACGCATAACTCGTTCTCTTCCGTCCTTTCCTAGTTGACCGTCAACAATCAGTGCTCGTTGGACACCCTCCGCCAGCACTTTGGATTCTGTCGAATCTATATAAATTCCCGTATTGCCAACAACTTCGGGCAACGCCCCCGCACGCGTTACCACCGGTATACATTCACACAGCATTGCTTCGGCAACCGCCAGCCCAAACCCTTCATGGCGTGATGCCTGAACATAGACACGCGCACGCGAAAAATAGTCGCGCAGTTCTTGATCACTAACCCAGCCAGTAAATTGAACATTTGGCGAAGCGATAGATCGCAGATAATTAATTGTATCATCACGCCACGCGCCAATCAGGATGAACGGGATTTGAGGCAGGCATGATGCGGCACGAACAAACATTTCGAGTCCTTTGCGCTGTAGATTACTTCGATCAACATTGCCAACCGTAATCGCCATCGGCTCTTTGCGCGATAGCGGATATTTTAGATTTTCTAATCCTAAGTAAATCATTGATATTTTGAATGGTTCGATGTTGGTATGCCGGATCGCTTCGCTCCGACTAAACTCGCTGAACGCAATCAAGTGCGTTGCTAATTGCATTGTCATCTGTACGATCCATTGCTTAATACCACCGCGCTGACTCCCATAAGCAATCTCGGTCATATTCGCTGTGTCATATCCGCCCACGACTAGAACCGAAGTACGTCCAAGCATACGCGCGATCAGTACGGGAAAAAATGTATGCCAACTCGCAAACCAGCCAAACACCAAATCACTTTTTACGACGGCGTGAACTAGATCAAGGAGATTCACCCCGCGCGAACGTTGATACCACTCGGACACAGCATAACGCTCGCGCAAGAGCGACAAGTCTATTTGCACAAATTTGGCTGGGTGGTTGTGGACGAAAAGAATTTTGGGGTTCAGATTTTCGCTTGTTGGTTGGCAAGTGTGAAATCAAAAACTTGGGCACACTTGTGTGAGAATTTTTCGATGCACAATTCGCGGTCTGCTTTGGCACGCGCCGCTAGTCCTAATCGCCGTCGTAAATTCATATCATTTAACAATAGGATCAATTTATCCGCAAGTGCATCGGCGTCTCCAGATGGCACCAAGAGTCCGTCTACACCATCGTCAAATAGTTCGGCTGTCCCAATAACATTTGTACACACAATCGGCTTGCCCGCCGCCATCGCCGAAACTACAGAGAGTGGTGTTGAATCTTTTTCAAGCGCAGTGTGCACGATAATATCTAATGCGGCGAGGGTCTGCGGCAAATCCGGTCGAAACCCGGCAAAGGTAACACGAGTATTCAAACCCAACTGTGCGCTTTCGGTTTTTAGTTGGGTTGCATATTTATCCGTATCAAAGAGTGGCGATCCGACAAAAATCACGCGCGCTTGCGGAAACCGCTCGGCAATCCGCGCAAATGCGCGAATCAAAATATGCTGACCTTTCCAAGAAACCAACCGACCGATAACGCCAATCAATAATTCATCGGCATTGGCTTGCCATTCCGCACGCACACGCGAACCATCAACGGATGGAGCGAACTCGCGCGTGTCCACCCCATTCCAAATCACCGTAACTTGATTGGCGCGAACGAATGAGCAAATTTGTTGGGCAATACTATCGGCATCAGCAATAGTATGATGTGCTAACAACCACGCGCCAATACTCATCGCCCACGCAAACAATGGTCCCGCATTATCAGATACACGGTCTTGGACATGCCAAACACATGGAATTTTAGCCCAACGCGCCGCCAAGCCGCCGTAAAAATGTGCCAATAATCCCTTTGTAACGACAAGTGCCGGGCGGCGCGAATACAAAAACGGAGTCAGGTGCAACGCGGAGACCACCACCACAATAAAATTCAAAATAATCGCAAGGGGATTGGGTACAACCCGATTGCCAAATCGCGCGCTGGTCGAGAAAAAATAGGGATGTGCCACAAGAGAAACCGGAATTTCCATCATCCGGCATCGTTTAGTTAGTTCGCCATCATCGGGGCAAACAACAAGTGGTGTCCAGCGCATTCGGTCAAGCGACTGCGCTAGATACAAAGTGCTAAATTCGACGCCACTCATCCGGGAAGAAACATCAACCAGGATAACCTCTTGCAACAATCAGTTATTCCTTTGGTAATTTGGGACTAGATGATCTATTCAAGAGTTCCATCTCCCATAATTTGGCGCGAGAAAGAAATACGTACATAGCCATGTACACAGAAAAAACATACCCACGCCAACCATCCCGAAATCCCTGAAGCCAGAAATAGCGATGGAGAAATACAACCCAAGGTCGGAGTACCATAGCATGCCAGTAATGATGGATACCGTTTTTGTACAACTCGTCTGCTTCGTACCGTGTATACCGGTTCAAGTTGCGTAAAGGTTTCGCCAGATACGACCAGTCATCATGCAAGAGCGTGTGCTCAAGATTCCGTACTTGACCATCAACTTGGAGATGTGCGTGAACCTCACGCTCTTTCCAGCGTCCTTTATCGCGTCTGAACAAACGCGTCTGATAATCGGGGAAATTACCTCCATAACGCAGATACCGGCCAAGAAAACAATTCTTCCGGGGAATCCGAAAAGCACATACATCTTGCGGAGCAGATACGATTGCCTCTTCGATTTCGTCTCGTAGACCCGGTTCCAAAACCTCATCGCTGTCAATTTGCAATATCCATTCGTACCGGCACTGAGAAATTGCCCAATTTTTTTGTTTTGCTGAATTGATATATTCGTGTTGAACAATCCTGGCATCATACTCTCGGCAAATATCTAAGGTCTCATCCGTACTGAACGAATCCACAATTAGAATTTCACTTGCCCATTTTACTGATTCTAATGTGGCGCGAAGCGTAGGCGCACAGTTATAGGTTGGTAACAATACCGAAATTGGACTAGACATTCTGCATAACTCGCGGTGGTTTTGTTTTATACAACCAAATTTCTACAAGCACCCAGACAAACCAAACAGGCAAAACCAGTTGAGGTAACACAATCACCGTCTCAAATGCCAAGATTCCTCCAACTGTTACAAATGTTAGAAAAAGGGAACCCCATAAAATTCGCAATTCGTCTGATGGTACCAATTTGTTGAAGCGCTCGTATAGTCGCCATCCTGTTATCAGATACCCACCTAAAAAGATCAGACCCGGTATCAATCCAAGATTCGCTCCAACCTGAAGAAAATCACTGTGAACCCACCCGGCGGCACCCCAACCATTGCCAAGTGGCTGACGAGATATTAATCCGACTGCTATGTTCGCGCGTTCTTGACGTTTGTATGAGCTCGAGTCTGGCGTATCGCCCGCAGCTATTTGAAAGACTGTAGCCACGCGTCCCTGTATACCGGTTGGAAGCATAAATATGATAAGCGGGACGAGCACCCCTAGAATCACGAGGTACAGTATGAGTTGTTTTGTACGCTTTTGTAGAATTCCCCACAGCAAGAATTGGAACATTAAAAATACCCAAGCATCTCGATGTCCACTAATTATTATGGCAATGATATATAGAATGACTCCAAGAGCTATTAAGAATCTTTGCCACAATTTAGAATACCAATACCAGATAACAATAGCAAAAGGCAATGCTAGAGTCAGAACAAAAACCGCATCCGATGTACCCCAAAAAGAAAACCAGGCTCTCTGAAAACCGTCATGTGTTTCGAAACTTCCGGTATTGCTTACAAAACCAGGAAGTAGATCCCGAACTGGAGGGAAAAAGTATTCAATATTTCCCATTCCAGCTACCCAAACTCCCATAATGAAGAAAACAAGCAAAATACCGCGCCACCGATCATCATTTTTTAGGATATCTGTTCCTACAATAAAAAGAGGAAAAAGCAACAGAAAATTCCTAAACTCGGACAATAATATATCCCACTGTCTTCCGACTTGGAGACTTGGCACCCATCCCAGAAATAGAAATGGAATAATCAACCAATACCACTTTGGAATCACCGACACATCGAGTTTGCCTTGATGCATAATATGTTGCACCAGTAATAGTAAAAGAATCCCCCATAGCAGTATTTCTGCAGGATGAATCTTGAGTGTATTGGTAATAGGGAGTGTCCGATATCCTATGCCCAATGTAAAGATCCAAAAAATGAACCCCACCCATACACTCTGTCTACCACTAGCTAGGATAAGAATACCAGTCAGGACCAGTAGAAATGCAATAATTTCACGATAGGTGATCGGAACCAAAGTTACTGCCAGACCGATCAAATACGCCAAACCCAACGAAGTAACAATAATCACCCATGAACGTACCCGAAGATTGAAAACAAAATTATTCCAGATCATTTGACTACTCGCGCAAAAATGTGCCGCGAATCTTGCCACAGATCTACATTACTGAATAGTGGTTGAACTAACCGCCGCGCTTCCTCAAGAGTCATCCACCCACAAATATCGCGACTCTGCTGTTCATAAAATTCTTTGCGCGGCAATTGGCAAATAAACCGTCCACTTGGCTTGAGTACGCGCGAGATCTCCTTCAGATATTGAGTGGTAATTTCAATCGGCACATGATGAAAAACCAATTCCACCCATGCTAGATCAAACCGGGCTTGCGAAAAAAAAGGCAATGTCGCGCCATCATTTTGATAGAAAAAAACGTTTGGTACACTTTGCAAACGTTTGCGTGCAATCTCCAACATCGTTGCAGAAAAATCAACGGCATGCACTTCTTTTACCTGCGGCGCAATAAATTTTTCCACGCGCCCAATTCCGCAACCTAAATCTAAACACACATCCGTGCGTTGCGGTTCGAGCAACCATACAATACTATCGCGGCGTTCCTCAAGTGATTCGAGTGTTGCGGAAGGTCCACAAATGTTACGCGCGATGTTCTCCGAGTTGTTCCACTGCCAATACCGCATCGCACGAGATTGCCAATGTGCCAAGCGATACGGCAACCGGGCGCGAAGCTTGCGTAGCCAACTAATCTGGATTAGTTTTTCGCGTAATCTGTCTTTCAACGCGTCAACATCCTTTGGCGAAACATTCCGACTCGCCAAACCAATTCCACCATAAACAAGAGAGGAATGACAAATAACTTGTCGCTTACTTTATTCATCGCACCAGCACCACAAATTGGCTGATAAAATACCGCCACAAAAAAATTCAACGCCTTGGCAACATCGCGTCCGCGCCGCAACGCGTGCGGATACACACAATACATCTCCTGCCATTTTCTTCGTACGAGATAATACGCGCGTCCATACATATAATGCTGATTTAAAAAACCGCGCAACGTAGAGCGATGGTGATGCAATACCTTGATCGTTGGGTCAAAATAGATTTCATAGCCCAAACGCTTGACCCGCCAGTTGAAATCTACGTCCTCACCGCGAAAAAACGTTTCATCCTGCTCGCCCACTTGCATGATTACCGTACGCTTGTACGAGATATTTACGCCGGGCAAAGTTCGTACATAGCGCGCGGTTGGATAAACCGGAAAAGTCACTTGATCGGCAACGCGGCTGATTAACGAATCATTCTCTACGCCAATCACCGCTCCGCCAATCGCACCGGCTTCGGGGTGTTCAGCATGCAGTCGTTTCATTTGCCCGACCCAGTCAGGGTACACTTCGGCATCGTCATCCGTCATCGCTACAATATCGCCTGTGCAGTGTGGCAAGCCAACATTGCGCGAGACAGCAAGATTTTTATTTCGGGTCTTGACCAGCTCGACTTGTGTACTTTGTTTGCCGATATGCCCTTCCACTACACTGTCCGCGCGCTCGTCACCACCATTCACTACAACGATCTGATCCGGCTTTTCGGTTGTACGCTCAAGTAAAGCCGCGAGACACTGCGCGAGTAATTCGTGACGATTATAGGTGCAAATCAAAACAGAAAACGTTGTTACGTTGCGTCCATTCATCAATTGCTACACAACTGATCCAAGCGCGCCGCCAACTGCTCCCACGAAAATTTCTCCACAATCGTCGCGCGTCCCGCTTTGCCCATTTGCGCGCATAACATCTCATCATACGCCAACTCGATAAGCGTATTGGCAATTTCGGTCTGATCGTGAATGTTCACCATGCGCCCGCTTTGCACATTCACGGCTTCGGCAAAACCACCTGTGTTTGACACAACGACCGGCAAACCAGATGCCATCGCTTCAAGGCACGCGACGGAACCGGCTTCAGAATCAGGCAACATTACGAAAATATCTGCCGCGTTGTAGAACGCGGGCAAATCCGTTGTCGTGCCGGCAAAAATAATATTTCCATTCAACCCGAGTTCAGTCACCCGGCGTTCCAATTTTTCTCTGGTGCGCCCTTCGCCAAGAATCAAATAACGAATTTGAGGAAATCTATCACGTACCGCCGGTAATGCCTCAATCACACGCCAGATACCTTTGCGATCTTCCAATGCGGCGACATTCAAGAGCACAATATCATGCTCACCAAACCCAAGTCGTTGCCGCAACTTGTTCCGTTTTTCCAGACAGGGCTTAAAACAATGCGGGTCTGTGCCGCTTGGCAGAACCGCAACCGAACGCCCCAGGATTTCTTCGCCACGCTTTGCGGTATACGCGGCATCTGCAAAAATGTTCGTCGCGCGTTCGTTCCAGTTCCAATATTGATAGGCGTGATACCGATGCGGGGCAGATTCGTAAGGAAAGGTGAGATACAAAAACAAACGCGGATGAGCAAACGGGGCGGCAAGTTGCAATGCGCGTCCTTCGCCAAAATCCGCAAAGAAAACAATCACGCTATCATACTGCTCGCGAATCAGGTCTGCCGCGTAAAATGGCGCAATCGTCGCAAATTCATAATAACGAAAAGTGGGAAATTGATGAACCCGAACCTGAGAAGAGGGAGAGACCAACGGCAGTTGGGTTTGTTTCGCCGTAATGATACTAACATCTTTGCCACGATCTGCTAACGCATTAGCCAGGCTAATGACGAGTGTTTCGACGCCACGCCGCATTCGCAATGTCCAGAAATGCAGAAAGGCAACCTTCACTTAGGGTTTTCTACCTGCCGCCAAAATCTGTACGCCCATCCAACAACGGACACGACGCGGCAAAGGAATGCCTCGTTTTAACATTTGCCCTAAAAGATAAATCCCGGTTTCCACCCAGCGCCAGCGTTTGTACCACGGAATCCAAAAGATGGGCAGAGCTTTCCACGAACCAATTCCATCCAAGCGAATATCGGTCAACCCCGCCGCGCACAAATCGCTCTCTAACCGACGGGGTGTATATTCAATCGTCGCGGGCTGATTGATGTATCCCGCCCAGCCAAATCGCCGCCACCAATTCCGAAAAGGATGTCCGGTGTGTTGGACAATCACTACCACCCAACCGCCCGACCGCGTCACACGCGTCATCTCACTGAACGCCCGGCGACGTTCCGCGTCATCGGTAAAATACTCCAACACGGCTTGATTGAAGACCAGGTCGTATTGATTCGTCTCGCGATGAATTTCTAGTAGATTACCTTGGGTAAATTGAATTTGAATATCCGGGGTCGTCGCTCGGACTTTGGATTCCAATGTGTGTGCAAACCGAAGCGCGTCTTTGTTGTAGTCAAACGCCTCGACCGCGCAACCCAGAATTGCCAAACTCAATCCGAACATCCCTGTGCCACAACCCGCCTCAAGCACACGCACCTGAGATGATGGCGTTATTCCTGTATTTCCCAATATCATTTGAATCCATTCGGATTGTGAATGTCGGGTAAATACATAGGGTTGAACCGCTTTAGGATCACACCACGATAGCGTTTCACCGCCTAGATATTGTTTCCATGCTTCGCCCGCAGTGCTTGGAGTCATCGTTTCAATCCGCATTGGCAGGGGTAAATTATCTGTTCAGCTGGATCACGCGCGCAGGCACACCACCCACCGATGCGCCGGGCGGCACATCATCTTTGACCACTGCGCCCGCCGCGACAATCGCGTTTTCGCCAACCGTCACCCCGGGCAAAACGAGCGCGCCAGCGGCGAGGTATGCGCCGTGACAAATCCGCACTGCTCGCGCGGTCGCTGGATAAATCTGCGCCGCCGCACTCTGTCCACCGTTAAAGTGCGTCAATAGTGTAACGCGCATCGCCACCGTAACACACTCTTCCAAAGTCACAGGTGCGGACAGGTCAATAAAACAATCTTTGCCGATATAACATTGCGCGCCAATCGCCAGGTTACGATAATCCGGCCGCGCATTATGAATTTGCAAGTGTGTTTCAACATACGCGGTCGGATTAATCTGTGCGCGCATCGCACCAAGAATGATCCGGGTTTCGCGCCAATCAGCTTGTGTCAGGCGAACATTGATTTTATTGACATCTTGTCCGCTCAATACTAGTGGAATATAAACGCGTCGAAGATACAACTGCCGTAAATATCCCCATAACCCTATCGGTATTTTTAATAGTTTGAACCGGCTGTTTTCCACTCAATCACCGATCCGTTTCTCACCTGTTCCGTTTACTTTTGACGCTTGAATCAATAATCCGCCACCAATTGAATGTCCAACACGAGCATCCCATATTCCAAGTGTAAGCAACGGCAAAGTAAAAACAAGGTGCCATAACCACGACCGGTTCCGATACATTTCAAAAAAGGTATGCAACCACATCGTCAAGGAACCAAAAGTAAATTTGATTTCACAATCTAATCCTCGCTTTGCCAGGACGCTGAAATCTTCAGGGACAAAACCTTCGCGCACATGTTCGCTATGTCCGTTTGCTACCGAAGCGGTAAACCACCGGCGCAGACCAAATTGCGAAGATTGAAAATATCCTTTGTGCGGCGTATGAACCAACAATCGTCCGCCTGGCTTTAATGCACTCACTAGACGATGCAATGCTGTTTCCCAATCCGCAATGTGTTCCAACACGTCAAAGCAAATAATCAAATCATATTCATTCTTTTCGCGTAGGTCGAGAAGATCAATTGAATCGAACCTCACCTTGCACACATCAAGTTTGCGAGCGATAGATTGACAATGCTCAATGAGGGAATGATCAATATCCAAACCTTTGATGGAAGCATTGGGAAAACGCCGGTGAAGCCAAAAACTGGTTTGTCCGCAATTACAACCCACATCAAGGATTGTTGTCGCCGCATTGACCCCTTTCAAGGCGCTTGCCAAATAGCGCCCCCTCAAGCGCACGCCGAAATGCAGTTCCCCAAACCAACGCAATACGAATTGCTTGGACACGGACTTGGCGACAATATATTGCTCGTAACCAAAGGGACACCAGCAATTCAAAGTATTTCTTTCCGATAAATCTTTGTATAGTCCGCCATCATCTGTTCGATAGAAAAACGCGACGCAATCGCCCGATTGTTTGCGCCAAAACGTGGTTCGCTCTGGATACGTTGGAACAACCCGATGATTGCGTTTGCTAATGCCGCCGGATTGTTCGGCTCGACCAATATCGCATCTGCCCCCTCTAGCACCTCGGGCAATCCGCCTACGCGGGTTGCAATCACTGGCTTGCCGACTGCCATCGCTTCGAGCGCAACGAGACCGAATGGCTCTTCACGCGATGGCACCACGACGAACCGGCTGGTCTGTATGGCGCGTATAACAAAAGCATGCTCGCGCGCGCCAAGAAATGTGACCTGGTCGGTCAATCCTAATTCGCGCGCGAGCGATTCGAGCGCGCAACGTTCTGGCCCATCGCCAATGAGATTTAATCGCATAGTATTTGTTGTGTGGCAATATTCGGCAAAGGCGCGTAGCAAAACGTCAAATCCTTTTTTAGGTACCATTCGCCCTGCCGCGAGAATCGTATCGGTAGATGCAACAGTTCCAAAATTTTCAAACGAGATGCCGTTATAAACTACATGCGCTTTATGCGCCATGCGTGGCTCAATGGCTTGCGCTCTTTCCAGCAAATATCGCGAGCACGCCGTTACCGCATCAGCACAGCGCAAAGTAGAACAAAATACCCAACGGTCAAACCAGGTGCCGCGCGGCAAACCTTCAACATCATCACCGTGCAAAGAAACCACAAACCTGAAACACATTAACTTCCGGGCAATTAGCACAAAGGGGGCAGGCGTACCAACAAAATGAAGATTCACCACATCCGGTTTGTCATGTAGAATTAGCCACAGCAGTCGGATCAAAGTATGGGGAAAATGGATAAAACCAGCAAAGAACAAGGCGAATCGTCTATTTCGCAAATTGTGCAAACGTGGCGAAAGAAACAATAACCGATGCACCCGTATTCCATCAATCTCTTCATCCGCCGGTAAGGTTCTCGGATATCGCTGAGCTAAAACAGTGATTAGGTTGCCGTGTTGATGCAGATCATGTGCGAGTGCCGAAACAACACTTTGCAATCCGCCAATATTAGGCAGGTAACTGGAACAAACTAACAGGACTTGCATCTACGCGTTAACTCAATTCATTCTCGATAACAAATTACCTTTGCTGGTATCCCTACGGCGACTCCAAAAGATGGAACATCTTTCGTAACCACAGCATTGGCACCTATTACTGCTCCGTGACCAATATGGACCCCGGGCAGAATAACTGCGCCAGTGCCAATCCACACATCATCATCAATGAATACATTCGCTCCAGTTATTCCTTGCTCTAAGATCAAGCGAGTCTTATCCAGATAGTTATGTGTCGAAGCAAGAATTGAAACACGTGGAGCGATTAGAACATTGTTTCCGATTGTAACTTTGTAATCGCGACCAGAAATATCTGAAAGCAGATTGATTAGCACATCATTGCCGATCTCAATTGGACCAGCCAACGCCGACGCGTTAATTCTGCAATGGTTGCCAACTTTTATCGGACCAAAATCAGTATTGAGATACTTTAATTCGTGAAACTCGGTCCGCACCCCGACCTCAAGATCGAATAGTATCTTCCACAATTGTAGTTTGACTACCGATTGCACATATAACCAGACCTTACCACATATGTACAAACAATCGCGTAGATAAGATCGAAACATTTCAGCGTAAAAGTTCCGGTCGACTTGTAGCTAGCTTGAAACCGATGTACACAGCCCAATCAGTTAGTATACGAAGACAGGGTCGCCACAGAAAAATATCTGTATCTTCAGGTTTCACAGCAGGCGGAATCTGTTTTAAAAATAATAGCATGACCCGCTTGATAAATGAACTTGTAAAGAGTACCGTAGTAATTAAAGTGCGTACAAAGGAAGGTCTCACTAGTTCCTGTTGCATTTGCTCGCGTAGTATCGTTGCTGTGCCATAACGCATATACTGTTTAAGCAATGCCTGCAAGGAAGAGACATTTCGGTGTCTAACAACGGCGTCCAGATTCGTTTGTATCCGCAAGTTACAATACTCTTGCATTCGATAGGCAAATTCGGTATCACTACCCGAGGGTATATCCTGACGGAAAAATCCAATCTGCCCAAACGTTTGGCGAAGGTAAGCGCAATTTGCACCCAAGACCTTTCGAACACGGACACTTTTGTGATCCTTTTGACTCAGGAAATCTTGATCCCAGTATTTCTCATATACAGTTTGTGGTGGTGCAGGGATCACTTTGCCTGTCACACATCCAACAGATGAATCTCGGAATCCTTTTACCAATTCTAAAAGCCAGTTAGCATCTGCCTTGCAATCAGCATCCGTAAACGCCAGTATCTCCCCTTTTGCTACTCTTGCTCCCGTATTCCGCGCCCCATACGCATTCAACACCTGTGTTTCGTTGAGCAAAATAATTTTGCCCGACTGCGCGTAAGATTGAATCAATCCGACAGTGTGGTCTTTGGAACCGTTGTCAACAATAATTATTTCGCGTCTATCCGAAGGATAATCTTGCGCCAACAAAGACTCGACGCATTGCACGATTGTTGCTTCGCCGTTGTAGACGGGAACAATGACCGAGACGAAAGGATCTTTATTAGCCATATGTGCTTCAAACAACTTGAGCTAGTTTCTCTTCGGTCAAAGGACCTTCAAACAAGGTTCGGTTCTGCTTGATTTTCTCATCTTCCCAATCCCACCATCGCAAATTCAGCAATCGCTCGATAATCAGTTCTGGAAACCGATATTTGATTACCTTCGCTGGTGAGCCAGCGGCAATCGCATAAGGCGGAATCGTGGAATTAACGACACTATTTGCGCCAATGACAGCCCCATCCGAAATCCTCGCGCCGGACAGAATCACACTTTGTGTACCAATCCACACATCATTGCCAATAAGTATGTCGCCATTTGAGACAATATCGCGTTCCATCTTCTCGCCAAAAATGTTCAATTGGACAAAATAAGAAGTCAGTCGGTCAAAAGCGTGGTTATATTCCTGAATTGAAACATTCCGTGCAATAGAACAGAAATTGCCGATGGATACTGAATTGATCATTGCCCAAATATCGCTGTTCGGTCCGTTAAAAGTACTTCGGCGACCAATAGACACATTGCCAGTTATCCGCGCCTCAATAATTTTAGCTCCGTCACCAACTTTCACCGCGCCCTGCAAATGTGAGTCGCGAATGATTGCACACGGACTGATCAGTTCAAGATGTTCAACTCGAGAATTTCTAATTAGCGGATACTGGGCATATTGCCACGCCCGTGTGCCGGGAATGAAACGCGTAATAATTTCTCTCACAACTGGATCACCAAACTTTATCTATCTTTCGGGTCTTGGGCGCGTGAAACAAGATTCTCATATGTGTCGATCATTCCACTAATACATTTTTTCTGATCCGCTACACGAGCGACAAGTGCGTAATTCGTTTCAAGGGCAGATGACAAATCATGCGAGTTACTCCTAAGCACAGATTTTAGTGCGTCAGTCAGTTTTGCAATATCGCCAGGAGGTACAACTATGAAAGCACCTTTTTCCAAGAATTCACGGTAGCCAGGTAAATCAGCAGTAACGATTGGTCGCTTGCAAGCGGCGGCTTCAAATAAGCTGACCGGCAATCCATCATACACGGGGAAATTAACAATAATATCACTAGCGGCATAAAGGATGAGCATTTCATCATTAGCCACACCCTCTATCCAAATCACGCGCCGCGCGATTCCAAGGTCAGTAGCAAGTTGACTCAATTCCTGTTCGTACTCGTTGGTCTCAACCAAATATCGCTTGATGACCAACACGGCATCCAAGTTCATTCCAACGAGCGCGTCAGCAAACGCACGCAAGATATGATGGTGTCCCATCTGCGGTACCGGTCGCCGGACACTTAGAACAAGTTTCGTGGATGGAGAAATTCCTAGTTTCGCCCGCAATGCCTTCGCCTGATTCGGATAATCCGCCTTGAATTTTGCCAAGTCAATCCCAAAGTAGAACAAACTTGTGGGGAGTTTTCGTCCTGCGCGTGTTTCGCACCGTACAAGCACCTGGTTTGTGTCCGCCGTAATGTGATCTGCCATCAATAGTGCTTGCGTTGTCTTTTGGCGTTGCCTGTCACTCATTATAGAAGAATCAAAAAAGTGGTTGATATCTGATCCCCAGCACGTCAGCACGAGCGGATGCAATCGCGCCAACGCACAGGCATACGCGCGCGCATCCACCCAATGCACATGCACAACATCTGGGTGCAGTCGTTTCCAAATCAACCGCAACTGAACAGCAGAGATCCAATCAATTAGGCGAGTCTTGTTCAAATGTCTGAAGCGATCCAAGCCGAGCATACTGGGATATGGAATGAATGTGTAACGTTCCGCTCCCTCGGGCTTTGGGTTTTGAATATCGATCAACGTCACAATATGCCCAGCATCCAACAACATTTGTAAGAAACGCTGGGAGTGGATAGAGATGCCGGGGGCGAGAAGCATGACATGCATCATGTTGGGTTAGACAACAGACAACTTGGAAAAATCCGTTTTAGATTGAAAGTTTCCGCCCCATTCGGGAGGGACAACCGATCTTATTCCTTTCTGGTAGAGCTGGGCTTTTCTTCTCTCAGCTAATACTCGAACAAAATAACCGGCCGGTGGCTTGGTACAATTGACAACCTGAGATCGTGTTGGAGATGGCCCATTGAGAATCCATTCCAAAGAAATAGTGCACAGTCGCTCATACATAATCTCGCCTAGATAGGATCCTAACGTACTCCAACTCCAATCAGTTCTCCATGGTAATCGGACTTGCTCGACAATTGGTCCACTATCGACTTGGGGAACCACTTGGTGAATGGTATACCCAATATCAAAAATGCGATTTTCAAAAAGCGGCCAATATGTTGGATTATTCCCTGCATAACGAGGAGTAATTCCATAATGGGGATTGAGAACACCATATCTCGGAATACCAATTATCGCTTTTGATATAATTGGGGCACCAGATAATAAAATTAAGTCCGGATGAAATTTTCGCATTAGATCTACGCTGTCTTTTGAATTCACATTGTCAACAGTTATTCTAGATACTGAATTGTATAAATCTTTGAAAACTGTTGTAAACACTTCCCATGTTTGCTCTACTGGTTTAACATAGGATCCATCTACAGGCGGAACATGCCCAAACATCATCCTAAATCTGTATTTTCCCGATATTTTCAAGAGAAGGTTATCCCCAAAAGGCAGGAGTCCGCGCCGCTTGAACAATCTCCAAAGGTACAGCCAAGAAAGTGTTTCGTAGTTAGTATGGCGCTGATTGACTAGACAGAATTCGGCTCCTGAGGGGATCAAATTCGCAAGAAGATAGTGGGAACATGGATGTTCAGCTGTAGTTATGATTAATATGCGTGAATGCAATTTTATTCAATCCACCAATTCCCAGCTATGCTCAATCAGCACCTTACCATGCGTCGACCCAAAAGCATATCCGGACTCGAAAATATCACTCGCGAATACTGTAACTTGGGCTGCATTTGAAATCTCTTGAACAATTCCATGTCCTTTTAAATAGAGAACCATACTAATTGAATAAGTTCCTTCTAATAGTGAAAGAACGGGAATTGTTAGATGCAATCTATTTATTCCAGTTCTATATTCAGGTTTAAACCCACGTTCTTGGGGATTAAACGCAAAGATGAGATTGTGATACAAATCGTAACAATGTAAACTAGGTCGAAGTTCCATAGAATCTTGGCAACAATAAACTTCGATTCTGAAAACGACACGATCACCAGTAAGAAATTGCATTACGGGTTGCGGTTCGTTATTACGAAAAGCTTTTAGAGAAACGAATCTGAACAAAGAAAAAGTGGTGGCAGTCTGCTCAAATCCATTTATTTCTGCAGTGTCTTGGGATAAATATCGTGAAACAACATTGCTTGTAACATCTTCAAAAACTAATGTGCCTGCATCAATAAGAAGCGCTCGTTTGCATAATCGTTCTATTGCACCCATATTATGACTCACAAACAACACTGTCCGCCCTTCCTTCGCCACATCCCCCATCTTGCCCAAACACTTTTTCTGAAACGCCGCATCGCCTACTGCTAAAACTTCATCCACCAACAAAATTTCTGGTTCCAAGTGTGCCGCCACCGCAAACGCCAAGCGCACGTACATTCCACTCGAATAGTGTTTCACCGGCGTATCAATAAATTTTTCCACTTCGGCGAACGCCACAATTTCGTCGAATTTCCTTTTTATTTCCTTCTTTTCCATTCCCAAAATCGCGCCGTTCAAAAAAATATTCTCGCGCCCGGTCAATTCGGGATGAAAGCCGGTGCCAACTTCAAGCAAACTCGCGATGCGTCCTTTAACTTTAACCTCTCCCGAAGTTGGCGCGGTCACGCGCGACAAAATTTTGAGCAATGTGCTTTTGCCTGCCCCATTGCGCCCAATGATACCCAGCACTTCGCCCTGCTTGACCTCAAAACTTACATCGCGCAAAGCCCAGATGGAATTGGAAGTTGGAAGTTGGAGGTTGGAAGTTGGATGCTCGCGACTGTTGACTGACGACTGTTGACTGTTGACTGTTGACTGGCGACTGGCGACTGGTTTTCCACTGCCCACTGCCCACTGCCCACTGCCCACTTTCGCCAGCGGGTCCGGCTTGCCGCGCATTCGCGCCCACCAACGGTTCAAGTCGTGCGAGAGCGTGCCGGTGCCAATTGTGCCAAGCTGGTATTGTTTGCTAAGGTTTTCAACGGAGATGACGGTAGTCATAGATCAAGTTCAAAGCGAAAAGTAAAAAATGAAAAATTCATCGGATACTGGCAACTATGGACTGTTCGCTGTCTACTGTTCCCAGTCCCATTATTTTATTGACCCCACGTGTTGAGCGTGTTATAATTGCGCCAATCAAAATAGCGGGGCAAACGATGACCGAATTTAAACTCCTCAGCGAAATCAAAAGCATTGAAACAATCGCAACCGGTCACGGCGTTTATATCCGCCACTATCTGGATCGTACT
>Ga0233425_10006466_pt1 | contig 17347 bp, 18 predicted proteins | sample Watercolumn_Towu_2_FD_181712 | JGI IMG/M metagenome (GOLD analysis project Ga0233425, IMG submission 181712) | Freshwater microbial communities from Lake Towuti, South Sulawesi, Indonesia - Watercolumn_Towuti2014_140_MG | ecosystem: Environmental > Aquatic > Freshwater > Lake | place... | reverse complement strand
CGGCGAGGGCATTGAAGCGGTCGAACTGGATGGCGGTGGCTTGCATGATTCCGGTTTCAGGTTACGGGAGTCGGCTTGCGGTTCTGCGGCATGCGCGAAACCTGCAGCGTGCGACTGCAATTATGATTGATTCCAGGGCAGGCCGGCTGCGCGCCAGCCGCCGAGCCTGCCGCGCTGCCCCTTCGCATCCCTGTCGCCTTCGAAGCCTTCCAGCACGTTGTAGCAGTCGGGGAAGCCGGCCTCGGTGGCCGCTGCTGCAGCGCGGTGCGAGCGGTGTCCGCTGCGGCAGATGAACAGCACCAGCGCCTCATGGTCGACCTGCCGCTTCAGTTCGGTCAGGAAGTGCAGGTTGGGCGCGTAGCCGGGATAGAGTTGCCATTCGATCTCGATGGCGGCGGGAATGCGGCCGACGAAATCCAGCTCGGCGCGCGTGCGTACGTCGACCAGCTTCGCGCCCGGCGCGAGCTGCATGACCTCGAAGGCCTCGGCCGGCGTGAGGGCGCCTTCGTAGGGCAGTCCGAGCTCCCGGGCGCGCTTTTGCGCCAGGGCGAGGAGGTCGCTGAGTTTTCCCATATCGAGGTCGACGATTAGAATGTCGACACAAGTATAAGCGAGCCTCCATGTCCATCGAAGACGCCCTGCTGCATGCCGAGCCGGTCGACCCGCAGCGCTATCGCGAGGCGAGCCGCGCCACCTGGATCTCCGCCGTCCTCAACCTGGCGCTGACCATCGCCCAGCTGATTGTCGGCTGGGTTGCGCACTCTCAGTCGCTGATCGCGCACGGCCTGCATTCCTTCTCCGACCTGCTGTCGGATTTTCTGGTGCTCTACGCCAACCGCAAGGGCAGCCATCCGGCCGACCGCGAGCATCCTTACGGCCATGCCCGCGTCGAGACGGCGGCCACCCTCATTCTCGGTGCCTCGCTGGCGGCGATCGGGTTCGGCATCCTGTGGGAGGCCACGCTGCGCCTGCAGCAGGTGGCCGCGCTGCCGCCGGTCGAGCTGCTGGCGCTCTGGGTGGCGATCTTGACCGCGGTGGCCAAGGAGGTGCTGTTCCGTTACCTGCTGCGCGTGGCCGAGCGGCTGCGCTCGCCCATGCTGGCGGCCAATGCCTGGCACACGCGGGCGGACGCCGCTTCGGCCCTGGTGGTGGCGGCGGGCATTGCCGGCGCGCTGATGGGCTGGGCCTTCCTCGACCTGCTGGCGGCGGCGATCATGGGCTTCATGATCCTGCGCATGGGCCTCAAGCTGGCCTGGGAATCCCTGCAGGAGCTGATCGACACCGGGCTCGACAAGGACAAGGTCGAGGCCATCCGCCGCACCCTGCTCGACACCCCCGGCGTGCTCGGCCTGCACGAGCTGCGCACGCGGCGCATGGCGCACCAGGCGCTGGTCGATGCCCACGTGCTGGTGGACCCGCGCATCAGCGTGTCGGAGGGGCACCGGCTGGGCGAGCGGGCGCGCCAGCGCGTGCTCGATGACCATCCCGAGGTGGCCGACGTGCTGGTGCATATCGACGCCGAGGAGGACCAGGCGCTGATGAGCAGCGGCGCGGCCCTGCCCGACCGCGATGTCCTGCTCGCGCACCTCAACACCCTGCTCGGCAATGAGGCCGGCGCCATCGACAAGGCCGTGCTGCACTATCTGGGCAACCGGGTCGAGGCGGAAGTGTTCCTGGGGCAGGAAACCTGCTTCGATGCGGACCAGATGGCCAGGCTCGAGCGGCGTCTGGCCGCCAGCCTGCCGGCAGACCCCTATTTCCGCGCCGTCTCGTTGAATTGCCGCATAGCACCAAAGTAGTGCATGATTGCGCCGGCTCGCACCAATCGGGTGCGTAGGCTCCGGCCGTTTGGAGACTTCTCCCTTGTGGCACAATGGCGTTCCTTTCTGTCGCCTTTGGCACAATTTCTGCTAAAGCCGTCGGCACAGGTTGTATTCCCGAATTCGATCTAGACACTAGGAGAGTGTGATGTCGCCTCAAGACGTTCTGAAACTGGTCAAGGACAGGGAAGTCAAGTTCGTCGACTTCCGCTTCACGGACACGCGCGGCAAGGAGCAGCACGTCGGCGTGCCGGTCAAGCATTTCGGCGCCGAGAAATTCGAAGCCGGCCATGCCTTCGACGGCTCGTCGATCGCCGGCTGGAAGGGCATCCAGGCTTCCGACATGCTGCTCATGCCGGATCCCGCCACCGCCTACGTCGACCCCTTCATGGACGAGACCACGCTGGTCATTTCCTGCGACGTGGTCGAGCCGTCCGACGGCAAGGGCTATGACCGCGACCCGCGCTCCATCGCCAAGCGCGCCGAGGCCTACCTGAAGTCCACCGGCCTGGGAGACACCGCCTACTTCGGCCCCGAGCCCGAGTTCTTCATCTTCGACTCCGTCGAGTGGAATGTCGATATGTCCGGCTCCTACTCGAAGGTCTTCTCCGAGGAAGCTGCCTGGGCCTCCGCCGAGAAGTTCGACGGCGGCAACACCGGCCACCGTCCCACCGTCAAGGGCGGCTACTTCCCCGTGCCGCCGGTCGACAGCCTGAACGACATCCGCGCCGCCATGTGCCTGGCGCTGGAAGCCTGCGGCGTTGAGGTGGAAGTGCATCACCATGAAGTGGCCACCGCCGGCCAGTGCGAGATCGGCACCCTGTTCAACACCCTGGTGCGCCGCGCCGACTGGACCCAGGTGCTGAAATACTGCGTGCACAACGTGGCGCACAGCTACGGCAAGACCGCCACCTTCATGCCCAAGCCCATCGTCGGCGACAACGGCTCCGGCATGCACGTGCACCAGTCGGTGTGGAAGGGCGGCAAGAACCTGTTCGCCGGCAACGGCTACGCCGGCCTGTCCGAGTTCGCCCTCTACTACATCGGCGGCATCATCAAGCACGCCCGCGCGCTCAACGCCATCACCAACCCCGGCACCAACAGCTACAAGCGCCTGGTGCCCGGTTTCGAAGCCCCGGTGAAGCTGGCCTACTCGGCGCGCAACCGTTCCGCCTCGATCCGCATTCCCTACGTGCAGAGCGACAAGGCGCGCCGCATCGAGGTGCGCTTCCCGGACCCGACCGCCAACCCGTATCTGGCCTTCTCCGCCATGCTGATGGCTGGACTGGACGGCGTGCAGAACAAGATCCACCCGGGCGATCCGGCCGACAAGAACCTGTACGACCTGCCGCCGGAAGAGGATGCCAAGATCCCGACCGTCTGCTCCTCGCTCGACCAGGCGCTGGGCTATCTCGACAAGGACCGCGAGTTCCTCACGCGCGGCGGCGTCTTCTCCAACGAGATGATCGATGCCTACATCGATCTGAAGATGGAGGAGGTCACCCGCTTCCGCATGACCACGCATCCGGTCGAGTACGACATGTACTACAGCCTGTAAGCGGTCACGCTCAGGGAAAGGGGCGGCTGCGGCCGCCCTTTTTTTGTCCACCGCAGGGGGCTTAAAGCGTTTGTAAAGAGCCGGCTCTTCGCATACACTTGAAGCAGGTTCTCGTTTTACGGCGGAACATCATGAATATTTTGCAAAAATTTGCGATTACCACCGCCCTGCTGGCGACCGCGCCGATGGCCTGGGCGGACGTGTACAAGTGCCTGGATGAGGAAGGGCACGTGACCTACACCAACACCAAGCCTTCGCCCAAGGCCAAGTGCACGGCACTCAGCCGCGACCAGCGCGTCTCCACCGTGCCCGCCGGGCGTGCCGCGCCGGCGACGCCGTCGCCCGCCGGCTTTCCCAAGGTGGATGGCGACACGCAGAAGGCGCGCGACACCGATCGGCGCAAGATCCTCGAGCAGGAACTGGCGACCGAACAGAAAAACCTCGACCAGGCGAAGAAGGAGCTTTCCGAGCAGGAAGCCGTGCGCACGGGCGACGAGCGCAACTACGACCGCGTGATCGCGCGCCTGCAGCCGTACAAGGACAAGGTTGCCGTGCACGAGCGCAACATCGAGGCGCTGAAGAAGGAAATCGGCACCCTCAAGTAGGCGCCACCGTCCGGTGGTGCGGTTTTTGCTAACCTAGCAGCATGGCCGCGCCGGAAAAACTCCCCATCAACGCATTCGCCGGGCTCGATCTGCTGTCCTCGGCGGTGATCCTGCTCGACAGCGATCTGACCATCCAGTACCTCAATCCGGCCGCGGAAAACCTCTTCGCCGCCAGCAGCCGCCAGCTCCTGCTGCGCCCGCTGGCGCAATTGCTGGGCGAGCCGCCGGGGCTTGCCGCCGCGCTGGACAACGCGCTCGCCAACAACTGGAGCTACACCGGGCAGAACCTGACGGTGCACCGCCATGGCGCCGAGGCCCTGCATCTCGATTGCACGGTGACGCCGGTGGAGGCGGGCAGCATCCGTCTGCTGCTCGAGTTCCGCCCCATCGACACGCAACTGAAGACGGCGCGCGAGGAGCGCCTTGCCGAGCAGCAGCAGGCGAACCGCGAGCTGGTGCGCAACCTGGCGCACGAGATCAAGAATCCGCTCGGCGGCATCCGCGGCTCGGCGCAACTGCTGGAGCGCGAGCTCGACAACCCCCGGTTGCGCGAATACACGCAAGTCATCATCAAGGAGGCGGACCGCCTGCAGGAGCTGATGAACCGCCTGCTCAGCTCGCATCGCCTGATGCAGCCGCAGCCGGTCGGCATGCACGCTATCCTCGAGCGGGTGCGCGCGCTGATCCTGGCCGAGTTTCCCGACGTGAGCGTGAAGCGCGACTACGACACCAGCCTGCCCGAACTGACCGGGGACCGCGAGCAGCTCATCCAGGCCATCCTCAACATCGTGCGCAACGCCGCCCAGGCGCTGGAGGGACGCGGCGAGATCATCCTGCGCACGCGCGCGAAGCGGCAGGCGACGCTGGCCAAGCGGCGCCACCGCCTGGCGCTCGAGCTGCAGGTGATCGACGATGGCCCGGGCATCCCCGAGGCGATCCGCGAGCAGGTGTTCTTTCCGCTCGTCTCTGGGCGCGAGGGCGGCAGCGGCCTGGGACTCACGCTGGCGCAGAACTTCATCCAGCAGCACCACGGCAGCATCGAAGTGGACAGCAGGCCCGGCCGCACCTGCTTCACCGTGCTGCTGCCTTTGCATTCAAACCATCAGGAAAAACAATGAATCCCGTCTGGATCATCGACGACGACCGCTCCATCCGCTGGGTCTTCGAGAAGGCGCTCGGGCGCGAGGACATCGCCTTCAAGAGCTTCGGCTCGGCGGCCGAGGCGCTCGCCGCGCTCGATGCCGGCTCGCCGCCGCCGCAGGTGATGGTGTCCGACATCCGCATGCCGGGCGAGTCGGGCCTCTCGCTGCTGCAGCAGGTCAAGCTGCGCTTTCCCGCGCTGCCGGTCATCATCATGACGGCCTATTCGGACCTCGACAGCGCGGTGTCCGCCTTCCAGGGCGGCGCCTTCGAGTACCTGCCCAAGCCCTTCGACATCGACCAGGCCATTGATCTGGTGCGCCGTGCCATCGACGAGTCGACGCGGCAGGAGGCGGTGCCGGAAACCTCACCCATGGCGCCGGAGATTCTCGGCAAGGCGGCCTCGATGCAGGAGGTGTTCCGCGCCATCGGCCGGCTCAGCCAGTCGCACGCCACGGTGCTCATCAACGGCGAATCCGGCACCGGCAAGGAGCTGGTCGCCCGCGCGCTGCACCGGCACAGCCCGCGTGCCGAGCAGCCCTTCGTCGCCATCAATACCGCGGCGATTCCGCGCGACCTGCTCGAGTCCGAACTCTTCGGCCACGAGCGCGGCGCCTTCACCGGCGCCACCGCCATGCGCCGCGGCCGCTTCGAGCAGGCCGAGGGCGGCACGCTGTTCCTCGACGAGATCGGCGACATGCCGGCCGAACTGCAGACGCGCCTGCTGCGCGTGCTCTCCGACGGCAACTTCTACCGCGTCGGCGGTCACCAGCCGATCAAGGCCAACGTGCGCGTGATTGCCGCCACGCACCAGAACCTCGACGAGCGCGTGCGCCAAGGCCTGTTCCGCGAAGACCTCTTCCACCGCCTCAACGTCATCCGCCTGCGCCTGCCGCCGCTGCGCGAGCGGCGCGAGGACATCCCGCTGCTGACCAAGCATTTCCTCGCCAAGAGCGCGCAGGAGCTCGGCGTCGAGCCCAAGCGCGTGTCGGAGGCGGCGCTGAAGTTCCTCTCCGCCCTCGTCTTTCCCGGCAACGTGCGCCAGTTGGAGAACCTCTGCCACTGGCTCACCGTCATGGCGCCCGGCCAGGTGATCGAGATCGCAGACCTGCCGCCGGAGCTGCGCGAGCAGGCGCCGCGCGAAACGGAAGCGGACTGGAAGGTGGCGCTCGGCGCCGAGGCCGACCGCCTGCTGGCGGGGCGCCCCGGCGCGGTATGGGAGGCGCTGGCGCGCGAATTCGAGCGCACCCTGATCCGCCATGCCCTGCTCGCTTCCGCCGGCCGGCGCGTCGAGGCGGCGCAGATGCTCGGCATCGGCCGCAACACCATCACGCGCAAGATCCAGGAACTGGGGATGGAAGCCGACGACGGCGGCGAGCAGCAGTAGAGAAAAGTCAGTCGCTGCGGGACGGCGCGCCTAGCGCGGCGCAGCTTTCGACGACTTGCGCGGTTTTTTCTTGCCTTTCTTTGCAGCCGGTTTTTTCTTGGGCTCCTCCGGCTTGGCCTCCTTCTTCGGCGCTTCTTCCTCTTCCTTGGAGGCCTTGGCGGGGCGATCGTCGGGCCGGGCGGAGTCAACCTTCGTCGCTTGTCCGGCGCTCTCCCCGGCCTCTACGCCGGCCACGGGCGTGTCGGCGGGATTGAGGTCGGGCGCCACCCAGTCGGCGGGTGGCGCAGAGATGGGTACGGACACTGCCGTTCCTCCGCCGGGTTGCGCATCGGGCTGCGCCATCTCCTGCCCTTCCCCCGCCTTGGCGATGGTTTCCGGTTCGGGCGCCATGACCGCGACCTTTGCGCGCGATTCAACGAAGCGCGGCAGCCAGCCGATCTTGATTGCGCCCTCCACGAGAGCGGGATGGGGCTTGGCCAGTTCGCGCAGGTCGTAACCCGCCGCCAGCATCAGCTTGCCGGCGAAATCGTCCGCCTCTTCCTGCTGCGACAGTTCGACCAGTTGCTCGGTGCCCATCGAGCCGATGAGGGAAATGCCGAGCTTGAACAGGGTGCCCATGGGGAACAGGATGTCGGCGAGGATCGAGGTCGCCAGGTAGGCGCCGGCCAGCGGCGAGCCCGCCACGATGGACACCGCCAGGCCGGCGGAGGTGCTTTCGCGATGGTGTGCCGCAGCCAGGCGGCCGAATTCGCGCGCCAGGGCCAGCGCCAGGTCCTCGTCGGGAAGATCGAGTTGCGCCAGGGCGCTGCTCACGGCGATCTTGCCGCCCGCGCTGGAGATCACCGAGGGCGAGTCCTTGGCGACGACGAACACTTCGACCACCGGCACGCGCTTGGCCAGCTCCGGGCTGAGCTCCACCGCCTTGTTGCCGAGCAGGTCGGCGATGGGCGCCACGCGCTTCGACAGACGCTCCGCCAGTTCCAGTGCCGGGCAGGGGTTCTCATCCTCGCGGCAATACTCCGCTTTCGAGGTGAGCAGGGTGTGCACCTCGAAGCGCAAATCGGGGACGGTGGCTTCGAGCTGCTCGGGCAGGATGTTGAACTGCGTGCGGCCGCTCGTCGGCGAGGTGGAACATGCGGCGCCGAGGAGGGCGCAGGCCAGCACGACAAGGGTGCGCATGCGCCCGGCGGGGGTGGTAATCAACATCATTGCGGCGCAGTCTAGTGCATCCGGCAGCCCAAGTCACCACGCGGCACCGTGAATTCCCGCATAATGCGGCGACAAGCCAAGCGCCTTCCGCATGGACGCCCATTCCGTCGAACCGCTCGATCGCCGCATCATCGCCGCCGCGCTGGGCGAGCGCGCGCCGCGCTTCGCGCTCGATGTGCGCGAGACCTGCGCCTCGACCAGCGATGCGGTGCACGCGCGCCTGCGCGAAGGCGCGCCCTCGGGCAGCGTCGTCGTCTGCGAGACGCAGACGGCCGGGCGCGGCCGGCGCGGCCGCAGCTGGCTGTCGGCGCCCGGCGACAGCCTGACCTTTTCCCTGCTCTGGCGTTTCCCGGCCGGTGCGCAGCCGCCCGTCGGCCTCAGCCTGGCGGCGGGCGTGGGCGTGGCGCGCGCACTGGAAGACATGGGCGCGGCCGGCATCGGGCTGAAGTGGCCCAACGACATCCTCGCCGACGGCGCCAAGCTGGGCGGCATCCTGATCGAGACGGTGAGCGAAGGCGGGCGCCACAGCGCCGTCATCGGCATCGGCCTCAACGTGCGCCTGCCGCGCGAGATCGCCGCGGCCGTCGAGGTGCGCGCCGGCGCGCTCGACGCCGTGATGCCCCGTGCGCCTTCGCGCAACCTCCTGCTGGCCCGGCTGCTCGCGTCGCTGGCGGACGTGCTGGATGAATACGAGCGCACCGGCTTCGCCGGTTTTGCCGGCGAATGGCAGGCGCGCCACGCCCATGCCGGACGGCTGGTGCGCATCCTCGCCGACGGTGCCGAGCCGGTGGAGGGTCGCTGCGCCGGCGTCGACGCGGACGGGGCCTTGCTGCTGGAGACAGCGGCCGGCCTGAAGCGCATCGTCAGCGGTGACGTCTCGCTGAGGGCGACATGATCCTGGCGATCGACTGCGGCAACACGCGGCTGAAGTGGGGCGTGCACGACGGCGCGCGCTGGCTGGCGCAGGGCCTGGTCGACTATGCGGAACTGAGCGGCCTGGCCGGGCTGTTGCAGGCGCAGCCGCGCGCGGCGCGCGCCGTGGTCTGCAATGTCGCCGGCCAGCAGGTGGGCGACGCCGTTCTGGCCGCACTGACTTCCCTCGAATTGCCCGTTCTGCAGGCGAAAAGTCAGTCCCTGCAACACGGCGTGCGCAATCTCTACGACCAGCCGGAACAGCTCGGCGCCGACCGCTGGGCGGCGCTGGTTGGCGCGCGCGCCCTGCATCAGGGCGCGGGCCTGGTGGTGTGCGCCGGCACGGCGACGACGGTCGACGTGCTCGATGAAGAGGGCAATTTCCAGGGCGGGCTCATCCTGCCCGGCGTCGAGCTGATGTGCCGCGCGCTGGCGGCCAACACGGCGCAGCTGCCTATGGCGGACGGGCGCTTCGCCGGCCTGCCGCGCAACACCATGGATGCCATCGTCAGCGGCTGCCTGCATGCCCAGGCCGGCGCCGTCGAGCGCATGTTCGAGCAGGTGGCGGCCCATCCCGGCGCGGCCTGCCTGGTGAGCGGCGGCGCGGCCGGGCAGTTCTTCGAGCTGCTGCGCGTGCCGAAGCGGCATGTCGATAACCTGGTGCTGGAGGGCCTGGCGCGCATCGGCCGGGAGGAGGGGACAGAAGCGGGAACGGAGGTGGCATGAACAGGAAGATAAGGTGCTCGGGCAAGGTCGCGCTGGTCCTGCTCGGCAGCATGGCGCTGGCGGGTTGTGACGAGGAGCCGCAATTGCGCCACGTATACAAGTCGCTGCGCGACTGCACCGAGGAATGGGGCATCCAGAAATGCGAGCCCGCGACCGGCGGCCACCCGACCGGCTATTACTACGGGCCGAGCTTTCGCGGCAGCACCTATTCCGGCACGAGCGTCGGCAGCCATTACGCCCAGCCCGGCAGCCGCGCCGTCGGCACGGTCAGCCGCGGCGGCTTCGGTTCCTCCGCCTCCTCGCACGGGGGCGGCTCGTGATGGAAAGGCTGGCCTCAAAGCCGCGCGCGGACTGGAAGGCCAGGTTCGAGCAGATGGGCTTTTCCTTCCATTCGCTCGACGGCACCTACTGGAACGAGTCGGCCTGCTATCGTTTCGCGGCCGACGAGATCGACGAGATCGAGGCCGCCGCGACCGAGCTGCAGCGGCTGTGCCGCGCGGCGGTGGGATTCGCGCGCCAACGAGCTGTGGGACGAGCTGCGCATCCCGCGTCAATACGGCGCCTGGATCAAGGCCTCGTGGCAGAAAGGGGAGCCTTCCCCCTTCCCTCTACGGCCGCTTCGACCTCAGCTACGACGGCCGCAACCCGCCGAAGCTGCTGGAATACAACGCCGACACGCCGACCTCGCTGATCGAGGCGGCCATCGCGCAGTGGCACTGGCTGCAGGAGCTGCATCCGGACGAGGACCAGTTCAACTCCCTGCACGAGCGCCTCATCGCGCGCTGGCAGGCGCTCGCCGGCAGCCCCGTGCAGCTCGCGCAGCCCGTGCATTTCGCCTGCGTGCGCGATAGCGAGGAGGACCGCGTCAATCTCGAGTACCTGGCCGACACGGCCCTGCAGGGTGGCCTCGACGTGTGCTTCCTCCACATCGAGGACATCGGCCTCGACGCCGAAGGGTGCTACGTCGCCAAGCCGGTATTCTCGCGCGAGGGCGCCGACATCGCGCTGCACGACGGCGCGCGCGTCCTGCACGGCAAGGCGGATGCCTACGGCGCCGAGGGCTTCGTCTACCAGGCGCTGGCGCCGCTGCCCGCGTTCGACGGCCGCTATCCCGTCATCGGCGCCTGGGTCGTCGGCGACGAGCCGGCCGGCATGGGCATCCGCGAGGACGCCACGCCGATCACCACCAACACCAGCCATTTCCTGCCGCATTACTTTTCCTGAGAGGAGCCGACATGTTCGCCGTCTCGATCGCCACCCTGCCGTCCTTCCTCGCCTATTTCGCCATCGCCATGGCGATCCTCGTCGCCTTCCTCTTCGTGTACCTCCGCTTCACGCCCTACAGCGAGATCGCGCTGATCCGCGAAGGCAACACGGCCGCCGCGTTCAGCCTGTCGGGCACGCTGATCGGTTTCGCCCTGCCGGTGGCCAACGTCATCGAGAACAGCCACAACCTGGTCGACCTTGCCCTTTGGTCGAGCATCGCCTGCGTGGTGCAACTGCTCATCTATCTGGTGGCGCGGCTCACGTTGCCGCAGCTGGCGAAGGACATTCCCGAGGGCAAACTGGCGCCGGCGATCTTTCTCGCGGCGCTTTCGATCAGCGTCGGCCTCATCAACGCCGCCTGCATGGAGTATTGACCCCGTTTCGCAAGCGCAAGCGTTAACGCGACTGTCCCAACCACAGGAGCCGTCATGAATACCCGTTCCACGAAGCGCGCCGTCGCGCTGGCGGGGCTCGCCGCCTTCTCGCTTTCCGCCTTCGCCGCCGAGAAGGTCAGCCGCGCCGAAGACTGCGAGGAAGTCGCCGTCACCATCTACAACGATTCGCTCGCTCTCGTGAAGGAGGTGCGCCGCATCGCCTTCGAGCGCGGCGCCAACAGCATTGCCCTGCGCGACGTCAGCGCCAAGATGCGGCCGGAGACGGCCAGCCTGCGCGCGCTCGCCGGCGGCAGCCTGCGCCTGATCGAGCAGAACTTCGACTTCGACCTGCTTACGCCGCAGAAGCTGCTGGAGAAATACACGTCGGCCACAGCGTCACGGTGATCAAGACGAACCCGGCCACCGGCGCTGAAACGCGCGAGCCGGCAGAGGTGCTCGCCACCAACGGCGGCGTGGTGCTGAAGTACGCCGACCGCATCGAGAGCGGCGTGCCGGGCCGCATCGCCTACGGCGCGATTCCGCCCAACCTGCGCGACCGGCCGACGCTGGTGGTGCAGCTTGAGAGCTCCGCCAGCGGGCGGCAGGCGGCGGAGCTGTCCTACCTCACCGGCGGGCTGTCCTGGCGTGCCGACTACGTCGCCGAGCTCGCCGGCGACGAGTCGAAGCTCGATCTCGCCGGTTGGGTCAAGCTGACCAACCAGAGCGGGGCGAGCTACGAGAACGCGCGCCTGCAGCTCGTCGCCGGCGACGTGAACCGGGTGCGCGACGAGATGCGCACGCAGCAGTTCGCCGCCAAGGCCGTGGCGGCGGCGCCGGCTGCCGAGATGGCGCGCGAGCAGCTCTTCGAGTACCACCTGTATTCGCTCAACCGGCCGACGACGATTCTCGACAACCAGACCAAGCAGGTGGCGCTGCTCTCCGCCTCGAGCGTGCCGGTGCGCAAGGAATACCGCCTTGCCGGACAGGACTGGTACTACCGCGGCCAGCACTCGGACCTCGGCCGCCAGCACAAGGTGGCGGTCTTCGTCGAGTTCGACAACAAGGGCGGCGAGCTCGGCGTGCCGCTGCCGAAGGGCATCGTGCGGGTGTACAAGAAGGATTCGCGCGGCAACGCCCTCTTCATCGGCGAGGACCGCATCGACCACACGGCGAAGAACGAGGGGGCGCGCCTCAAGCTGGGCGACGCCTTCGACGTCAAGGCCGCGCGCAAGCAGACGTCCTTCCGCAAGATCGCCGACCGCGTCTACGAGAGCGCCTACAGCCTCGAGCTGGCCAACGCCAAGGACGTCGCGGTGACGGTGAAGGTGGTCGAGCCGGTGCCGGGCGACTGGGAAATGGTGTCCGAGAGCCAGAGGTACACGAAGGGCGACGCGCATTCGGCGGTGTGGCAGGTCGCGGTGCCGGCCGGAGGGAAGGCCACGCTCGAGTACACCGTCAGGATGCGCTGGTAAGGGGCTTATAAGTTGGGGGTTGAGGGCAATCTGATGGGGAAACCGGCTTGTGTATGCAGTATACCCGGGCTATTATTTTCCCCGCAATTGGACTAAGGTGATTTCATTGGGCCGGCCCGGAGGAGAGGCAAGGGAGAGGTTGCGCCGGCCTGATCCACAATCCACACCACGAGGAGAAGCATGATGTCCGACGTCAAGATATTGCTCAACGAATCCGATATTCCGACCCACTGGTACAACGTCGTCGCCGACATGCCGAAGCCGCCCCTGCCGCCGCTGGCGCCGGACGGCAATCCGGTTACGCCCGAGCAGATGCTGGCCATCTTCCCCGGCCCGCTGCTCGAGCAGGAGATGTCGGGCGAGCGCTGGATACCCATTCCCGAGCCGGTGCGCGAGATCTACAAGCAGTGGCGGCCGACGCCGATGTTCCGCGCCCGCCGCCTCGAGCAGATGCTCGGCACGCCGTGCAAGATCTATTACAAGTACGAGGGCGTCAGCCCGGCCGGCTCGCACAAGGTCAACACCTCCGTGCCGCAGGCCTTCTTCAACAAGATGGTCGGCATCAATCGTTTGACCACCGAGACCGGCGCCGGCCAGTGGGGCTCTTCGATGTCGATGGCCGGCCAGATGTTCGGCATCGAGGTGCGCGTCTACATGGTGAAGGTGAGTTACAACCAGAAGCCCTTCCGCCGCTCGATGATGCATACCTGGGGCGCGGAAGTCTTCGCTTCACCCACCGACATGACCAACGCCGGCCGCGCCGCGCTGGCCGCCGACCCGAACAACCCCGGCTCGCTCGGCCTGGCGATTTCGGAAGCCGTCGAGGAAGCGGCCTCGCGCAAGGACACCAACTACTGCCTCGGCTCCGTGCTCAACCACGTCTGCCTGCACCAGACGGTGATCGGTCTGGAGGCAAAGAAGCAGTTCGAGAAGGTCGGCGACTATCCCGACATGGTGTTCGCCTGCTGCGGCGGCGGCTCCAACTTCGCCGGCACCGCCTTCCCCTTCCTCGCCGACAAGGCGGCGGGCAAGAAGGTGCGCTTGGTGGCGGCCGAGCCGACCTCCTGCCCGAGCCTGACCAAGGGCGTCTACGCCTACGACTTCGGCGACGTCTCCGGCTACACGCCGCTGATGAAGATGTATACCCTCGGCCACGACTTCATGCCGCCCTCGATCCACGCCGGCGGCCTGCGCTACCACGGCGACTCGCCGCTGGTGTGCCAGCTCTACAACGAGGGCCTGATCGAGGCGGTGGCGGTGCCGCAGATCGCCACCTTCGAGGCCGGCGTGCAGTTCGCCCGCGCCGAGGGCATCATCCCGGCGCCGGAGTCCTGCCACGCCATCCGCGCCTGCATCGACGAGGCGCTGCGCTGCAAGCAGAGCGGCGAGAAGAAGACCCTCTTCTTCAACCTGTCCGGTCACGGCCATTTCGACATGGCCTCCTACGACAAGTACTTCGCCGGCGAGCTGGTAGACTACGACTACCCGGCGGAAGCGGTGCAGGAGGCGCTCAAGCGACTGCCGAAGATCGCCGCATAAACCCAGACTGAAAGGATGGCATGCAGGTTCTGCGCACCACGTTTTTCCTGCTGGTGCTCGGCAACCTGCTGCTGTTCGTCTGGGGCCAGGGCTACTTCGGCGCCAGAAGCGGCGGCGAGGCCGAACGGCTGACTGCCCAGATCGAGCCGGACAAATTGCGCATCGCGGGCGTCGGCGCGCCGCCCAAGGCGGTCGATCCGCCGCGCGAGGAATGCCGCGCCCTCTCCGGCGTCGAACCCTCGGCGGCGCTGACGCTGGTCGCCATGCTCGGCGCGCGCGATGCGCAGCTCAAAATTTCCCAGCATCCGCTCGAGGAGCCGCGCGCCTGGTGGGTGCATATCCCGCCGCTCGCCAACAGCGCGCAGGCCGACAAGAAGGCGGCCGAGCTGTCCAAGCTGCGCGTCCGGGATTTCTACGTCGTGCGCGAGACCGGGCCGAACCAGTATGCGCTCTCGCTCGGCCTGTTCAAGAGCGAGGAGAGCGCGAAAGAGTATCTAGACGTGCTGCAGAAAAAAGGCGTCAAGTCGGCGCGCGTCCTGCTGCGCGAGCCCGTCAGCGACAAGGTCGTCGTCGAGGTGCGCGGCATGTCGGACAAGCTGAACAAGGCGCTCGCCGACCTGCCGGCGGAGCTGCACGCGCCGCCGCCCTCCGCCTGCCCGAAGCCATGAGCTTTCGCGTCGGGCTCACGGGCGGCATCGGCAGCGGCAAGAGCGTGGCTGCCGACCTGTTCGCCGGGCTCGGCGCGGCCGTGGTCGACACCGATGCCATCGCCCACGAACTGACCGCGCCGGGCGGGGCCGCCATCGCGCCGATCCGCGCCGCCTTCGGCGATGCGGTCATCGACGCGCGCGGTGCGCTCGACCGCGCCGCCATGCGCCGACAGGTGTTCGCCGACGCGCAGGCCAAGGCGCGCCTTGAGGCCATCCTGCACCCCATGATCCGCGACGAGGCCGAGCGGCGCAGCGCCGAAGCGTGCGCGCCCTATGTCGTGCTGGTGGTGCCGCTGTTGGTGGAATCCGGCGGCTACCGCAGCCGCGTGCAGCGCGTCGCCGTCGTCGACTGCCCCGAAGAGACCCAGGTGGCGCGCGTCATGGCGCGCAGCGGGCTGTCCGCCGGGGAGGCGCGCGCCATCATGGCGGCGCAGATCGGTCGTGCCGGGCGGCTGGCGGCGGCGGACGACGTCATCGACAACGGCGGCGATCTGGCGGCACTCCGCCCCCAGGTTGAGGCCCTGCACCGGCGTTATCTGGAAATGGCCGCAGTTTCATAGGTTTCCGGGCGGTTCTTGTTGTACTTTGTCGGGGAATAGGTCAGAATTGGCCGAATTTACCCACGGCACGGTGCGGCGTGATCACCTACGAATATCCTCTCAACGAGCGCATTCGCACTCTGCTGCGCCTGGAGGACCTGTTCGACACGACCGGGCACTTCATCGGTTCCGAGGGCGCGCAGGAGCATCACATCGCGCTGACGACGCTGTTCGAGATCCTCGACGTCGCCAGCCGCGCCGACCTCAAGTTCGATCTCGTGCAGGAACTCGAGCGCCAGCGCCAGATCCTGCTCTCCTTCCGCAACAATCCCGACATTTCCGAGGCCGCGCTCTCCGGCGCGCTCTACGAGATCGAGCAGGCTTCGGCGGCGCTGCTCAACATGCAGGGCAAGATCGGCCACTACCTGCGCGAGAACGAATGGCTGATGGGCATCAAGAGCCGCGCCTCGATTCCCGGCGGCGTGTGCGAGTTCGACCTGCCTTCCTACCACTACTGGCTGCACCGCGAGCCGCAGGCGCGCAGCCGCGACCTCGCCGGCTGGCTCAACCCGATGCTGCCGATCCGTGACGGCCTCGCCATCGTGCTGCGCCTGCTGCGCGCCTCCGGCCGCCAGGAAGCGCAAGTCGCCCATCACGGCGCCTATCAGCTCATGCTGGGGGGGCGCACGGCGCAGATGGTGCGCCTGCGCGTCCGGCGCAGCGCGCCCTACGTGCCCGAGATCAGCGCCAACAAGTACGCCCTCAACATCCGCTTCATCACGCCCGGCAGCGACGGGCGGCCGCGCCAGGCGGAAGAGGACGTGGCGTTCGAGATGACGTTCTGCAACCTGTAGGTTCGTGACGCAGGTTTCTCCGCCGCGCAGCGTCAACTGCCCCACCTGCGGCAAGCCGGTGCCGTGGATTTTCGCAAGCGCCTTTCGCCCCTTCTGCTCGGAGCGCTGCCGCAACATCGATCTGGGTGCCTGGGCGGCGGAGGAGTATCGCGTGCCGGAAAACGAAAAGCCCCTGCCGGACGATCCGCAATAATCAGTTCCACGCCGCGCGGATGGCGGCGATGCCGTGCGCGCCGGCCTGCTGTGCCGTTTCCAGATCGTCGCGCCGCAGCCCGCCGAGGGCGAATACCGGCAGGGAAACATTCTCCAGCAGTTGCGCGCAGCGTTGCCAGCCGAGGCCGGTGAGGCCGGGGTGGCTCGCCGTCTCGCGCACCGGCCCGAGTACGGCGAAATCCAGCTCGAGCGCGGCGGCGTGCGCCAGTTCCGGCGCGTTGTGGCACGAGGCGGCCACCAGCGGCAGGTCGGGCCGCTCGCCGAGCTGCATGAGCTGGGCGCAGGGCAGGTGCACGCCGTCGGCGCCGACATGCCGTGCCAGGGCGATATCGCCGTTCACCAGCACGCGCGCGCCGTGCGCATGCGCCAGGCGCGTCGCCTCGCGCGCGAAGGCCTCGCGCCGTTCGACCGGGAGTTGCGGCTCGCGGATCTGCAGCAGGCGCAGTCCGCCGGCGAGCGCGCGCGACAGCTTCTCGAGCTGCGCCTCGATGCCGATCGTGCCGGCATGGGTGATGGCGTAGAAATCCGGAAAAGTCAGTCCGCGCAGCACGGCGACGTTGGCGGGCAGCATGGGTGCGACGTCGACCTCACCGGCCCGTTGCCAGGCCAGCGCGTCGTGGTGGATGTCGCGGATCTCGCCGTGCCAGCCGCTGACGCGGAAGAAATGCAGGCGGACGTGGGCATGCGGGTAGACGAACTCGCGCGTGATCCAGGGGAAGAAGCGGTCGGCCTCGATGCCGAGCTCCTCGTGCAGTTCGCGCACCAGCGCCTGCGCCGCGGTCTCGCCCGGCTCGATCTTGCCGCCGGGGAATTCCCAGTAGCCGGCATACGGCTTGCCTTCAGGGCGGCGGCCGAGCAGGAAGCGGCCGTCGGGGCGGAGGATGACGGCGGCGGCGGCTTCGACGATGGTCATCGGGCCTTCCCCCCATCCCCCTTCCCCGGGAAGGGGGTGACGGCGGTTCGCGAGCTGTGCTCGCTCCATGCCGCTGGCTGCGCCGTCCTTGGGGCGGCCCGGCGGACGGC
>Ga0233425_10006465_pt1 | contig 17352 bp, 16 predicted proteins | sample Watercolumn_Towu_2_FD_181712 | JGI IMG/M metagenome (GOLD analysis project Ga0233425, IMG submission 181712) | Freshwater microbial communities from Lake Towuti, South Sulawesi, Indonesia - Watercolumn_Towuti2014_140_MG | ecosystem: Environmental > Aquatic > Freshwater > Lake | place... | reverse complement strand
TCCTGCCTGTATTGTTATTATTATTTCCCATATCAGAAATATTATAAGTTTATAAAAATCAATGCGCAAGGTATTTTATTACTTCTGCCCATCCCCTGTTCATTTTCTGGTTTGTAACATATACATTATTATATTTACTCATTATATTGATTATGCTTTTGTCTCTATCTAATGCATCCCTCATCAAGAAAAATGAATGCACTTCGCCAGCCATTTTAAGGTCCTCTATTGAATCACCAAGAGCGATACAATTTTCAATCTTCAGGCCCCTTATCTTCCTGTCCAATTTCATGGCAACTGCTTTATCAACGCCTTTGGGTACAAGGTTGTAAATCCTTAAATGGTTTACGTCAAGGTCGAGCCTTGCGAGTTTGGAAAAGCCGTTATCAACAAGTGCAAGCCCGCCATATCCGTTTTCTTCAAGCAGCCGGTTTGCTTTTTCAAGGTCGATTTCGCCAAAAAAAAGTGCATTGTAGGCACGAGCCATGCTCCATTCAATACTGCTGTCTATTTTGCCTGGAAAAGCATCTTTAAAAATTGATATTATTTTTACCAGGTCTTTTCCGCCTTTTGTTATTTCATAATTATATTTGCTTGTATTAAAGGTAACATAAACCTTTTCGCCAGCATTATGTACAAGCTCACATCCCAATTCTGCAATATAGTTCTTTACACCGATTAAAAGCGCATTGTATCTGAGCTGCAGCTTGTTCCGGCCCGATACAAGTACAGTGTCTATATTCTTTTTATGGATTTTTTCAAAAAGCTTAATACAGTCAAAATAAAATCTTCCATCTATATCCTTAATAAGGCAGCCCTGGTCATTTAGAAGGGTGCCGTCCATGTCAGTATAAATGACCTTAAGATCCGTTATTTCTGCTTTTATTTTTTCCCTGTAATCTGCAAACCATTTGATATTGCCCAAAGGATCTGCTTTTTTTACTTTAAGATTTTCCATGATTTATTCAAGTTGAAATTTTACACTTTATCCTTTTTAGAACCATATTATTTTAACAGTTTTTATTTTTTTGGGTAATAATTTAAGAATTTAACTTTTTAATCCTTTAAATTAAAGTATTTTCAGGTAAGAATAATTGATGAATAAAAAAAACAGGGGCCCTTTTACCTGTTTAATAAAAGAGCCCCTGTTTTAATATCTCAGCTATTGCGGGGCATAAAAATTTACGCTCTTGGCAAATTTTTATAGCCAGCCTGTTTTTTCCTTATTTTATTGAAACAAAACCCGAATCTTCACCTATTGCTTGTCCCTCATCGCTTAACATGAAGTCTACAAAGGCTGCTGCTATATCAGAGTATTTGTTGCCGTCTGCGTATACAAACAAGTCCCTTGCAATCGGGTAGCTTTTGTCTTTTACAGTGTCGACAGTCGGCATTATTGCTTCTGTACCATCTTCAGCAATTACGGCCACAGTATTGGCTTTTCCGCTGACACCAGCAAGATAACCAAGACCGATGTAACCAATGCAATTATCATTGCCGGAAACCTGGTTTGCTACATCTGCATTGGACTGGAGCCTGAGTATCATATCTCCATAATCATTGTCTTTTAAAGTCTTATTTAATTGTACAACTCTTTCCAGGAAATATTCTCCTGTTCCTGATGCACTATCTCTTCCTGCTGCAACTATATTTGCATCCGGACCGCCAACTTCTTTCCAGTTTGTTATTTTTCCTGTAAATATATCTGAAAGCTGGTTTATTGTAAGCTCTGTTATTTCTATATTCTTGCTCACTATAACTGCTATCCCATCGTAGAGAACCATGAATTCCCTGACATCTGCGCCGGCATTTTTTGCTTCTTCTGCTTCTTCATCTTTTATCTTTCTTGATGAATTGCCAAGGTCATTGGTCCCATTTATCATATCAGCAATTCCTACACCTGAACCTCCGCCATTAACTGTTATTTCTCCTCCGTATTTAGCCATGAAAGCATCTGCCCATGCCTGTGAGACTTCAAGAAGTGTGGTTGAGCCGGAAATAATAAGTGTTTTGCCTTCGAACTGCATTGCTGCTTCGGTTTCTTCTGCAGCAGATGTTTGGGCTGCTGTTGTTGCAGCTGCAGTAGTTTCCTCTGCCATTGTAGTTTCAGCAGCAGTTTCGGCAGTATTTGTACCGCAGCCGGCCGTAAATAACATTGAAACCAGCAGTGTACCTGTTATGGCCATTACTGATAATAACCATATTTTTGATCTTTTCCTTAACATTTTTTCTCCTTTTCTTTTTAACCGTTTCATTTTTTATTCTTTTTCTAATCCGGTTAATAACTTGATGATTTTTTAATTAGAAGCCTTATTTAAACAGCTTCCAGAGTATTTTATAGTAAGGAAATGATTTTATGTTAAAAAGAAATGAAATAAATATTAAAAAAATATTAAAAATATTAGATTGAAGTAAATTGGAATAAGAATTTATTAGAGAATAAAAAGCAGCCGACAATTAAAACCAGATAATACATTGCTGTGCATTATTAATAAAAATTTAACAATTTTTTAAAAATATTTTAACAAAAAATTTTTTTATTCTATTATTATGAAGCTGAAATAATAATATACTTTATAATAATCTTGCAGCCTTTATCCGCAGTAAAAATGCCCCAGAATTATTGCCTGCTGAATTATTAATTTAAAATTTCTTAAAAGGGGCAATATTATGAATGACAGGGATATGATTGAAAGAAATATAAAAAATATAATTTTATCAGAGGAATATATTCAACTCCTTCAAAAACTTGGATTCAGCCAGGTATTCATCCTAAAAGAACAGGTCAGAAAACAAAAAGCATGTATTGATTTCCTGGTAAATAAAATAGCTGAAAACGGTATAAAAAGAGATTTTTTACTCCTGGATAAAATGGCATCCTGAAAAAGAATAATCAGTGCAGCTCAGAGTAAAATTGCATGTAATTCATTACATCTGTTTTGGTAAGCATTCCCTTTATCCTACCTCCGGCAATTACGACAAGGTGCCCGCTGTTTGATTTTGTCATTTGTTTTATTGCATCAGAGACTTCCATATCTTCAGGGACTATTTCACCATCAGAAATTGATTTTACAATTTCACCAACAGTTATATTGTTCCACTCATCTTTGGGGAAAGCTTTTATATCATGTATTGATATCACACCGATAAGTTTTTTTGAATGGATATTTGTTATTACCGGAAACCTTGAAAACCTGTATTTCATGAAGAAATCATCTACAAGTTCCTGAATTGTCGTTTCCTGCACAACAGTTACTATATCCTCACTTATTATATCCTTTACTTTTACGCCTTTTATGGAAGTATCAAAAATAAGCTGCCTGTAGCTCATATATGCTGCTGACTGCAGGAACCATCCTATTAGCGCAAACCAGATGCCATTGAGGAAATTGCCGGTAAAGACAAAAACGATACCAACCGCTATCAGTATAAAACCAAATACCCTTCCTGTTATGGAGGCAATAAAAGTGGAACGTTTAAGGTTGCCTGTTGCTTTCCAGATAATTGAGCGAAGCACCCTTCCACCGTCAAGCGGATATCCGGGAAGCAGGTTAAACACGCCAAGAATTATATTTATTTCAGCAAGATATGCCGCAGGCTCACCAACAGGCGCGAAGTTTCTTGTAAAAAACCATACTATTCCAAAAATTACAGCCAGCACAAAACTTGCAACAGGACCTGCTATTGCCATTACAAATTCTTTTGCAGGGGTGTCTGGTTCTTTTTCTATTTCCGCCATTCCACCAAATATCCATAAAGATATCCTGTTTACACCCATTCCCTTGCTTTTGGCAATGAGGGAGTGGCTCAGCTCATGTACAAGTACTGAAAAGAAAAACAAAAGAACTGTAATAATGGTAATTAAAGCAATTATGCCGGCGTTTAGCCCAGGAAGCAGTTGGGGAAAATATGAGAATCCAAAATAATATGCCAGTATTGCAAAAATAAGAAACCAGCTGTAATCAAGCCTTATTTCTATTCCTGCGATTTTAAATAATTTCAAGGATGATTTAAACATTTTGGCCCCCTTTAAATTAACTTTTACTTTATTAAAAGCTTTACATTAAAGAAAAACCTGATAAACCGTAAAATGTGTTATTTTTTTAAAATTAACTTTGGCGCTTTTAAAAATAAAGATTCCTGTATTATATTATATAATATTTCATGGAATTTGATGCCGAATTCGGGACAAACTTTTTTAATTAGTATGAAATAAATATGGAAAAAACTGGCTGTAAGCAAACTGATATAAGATTTGTTGCAGATATTATGGTAGGAAAACTGGCAAGATACCTGCGGATGTGTGGCTTTGATGTGGTTTATGATAATTATTTTGATGACGTAAAGATAATTGAAATAGCCAGGAAGCAGTCAAGGATAATTCTTACAAGAGATGCATTGATGCTTAAGAGACGGGAGTGCAGCAGCAATACAGTAAAATCCATTTTTATTAAAAGCACCAGGCTTGCAGAGCAGCTTTGCCAGTTACAAGACGAGCTGAGCATTATTATCAGGCCTGACCTTACCCGCTGTATTGAATGCAACACTACGCTGGAAAGTATTAACAAGGCATCTGTTAAAGATAAAGTACCTGAATATGTATACAAAACGCAAAAAGTTTTTATGTTTTGCCCTGTCTGTATAAAGTATTACTGGAGGGGCACACATTATGAGAATATAAAAAAGTATTTTGATAAAATAAATATTTAAGCAAGCAGATAGTGTATCTGGCTCATTTCGGCATATTAAAAAACTGTTGGAACTTTGATACGTTAAGAGACGGTATTTGACTAACCATAGAAGCTGTTCTATTATTAATTATCATTTAAAGAAATTAAGGGACCGTACATGAGATTTTTAAAGAAAACCTTATCAGGGATCTTAAATTTTTTTTACGGCATACCGCGCTTTGTCATCATAAATTCATACAGGATGACATTAAGAATTAAGATATCCGGCTTTAAAAAAATACCCCGGGAACATTCTGCGATTTTTGCTTTCAATCACACAAACGGTGCAGACCCTTTTATTGTCTTAAGTACAATAAGGAAAAAAATATATTTTTTAACTGACAGTGAAAGATTCAGTAATAGGCTCACTTCTTTTTTCATGAGAAGATTTACAAACAGCATACCTGTTTTTAAGAAGGAATTTAATAAAAATTTTAAAAGTTTCAAAGAGCTTTTCGATATATCTAAAGGAAAAAAAATCTTTTTTGGCATTTTCCCTGAAGGGGAGCTTTTTAAAAATGATATTTTTGGAAAATTTAAAAATGGCGCCGCATACTTAAGCTATAAGACTCAAATCCCAATCATTCCTGTATATTTGCACAACCTTCATAAAGGTGCTGCAAAAGGCTCGTGGTTTGACAGGCATCCTGTTTTTGAGGGAATTTCTGCAATAATGCTTAACACCTTCAGGAGGGTGCATGTATTTATCGGGGATCCTATAGACCCGATGGCCGAAAATATAATTGAAGACTTCAGTGAAATCGCTGATAAAAAAGAATATAAAAAGATAATCGATAAAATAACTGCTGCCCTGGAAAAAGAATTTAATGAATTAAAAGATGAGGCAGAAAGCCTGGTTAATATTAAAGAAAAAGAACTGATGGATAATGGCACTTTTAAAAACCTGCGAAACTTAAAGCATGGTCGCCTATCAGATGCCAACAGCTTTGAGGAGGGCGGGTTTGATTTAAACGGCGATGACGAAGATCTTGCAGACAGTACGGGGAATTTAAAATAAGGCTAAAGTGGCGGTCCAGAAAAGAACCACCCCTTTTTTATTTAACAATTACTTACTCTATAAACAGACTAGCCCTATATACGGGCTTATTTAACAATAAATTCAAGGTTCTGTCCGGGTTTTGGCGGAGCATCTATTGTTACTGTGTTTCCTTCACTGATTTGGCCATTAAGTATCTTCATTGCAAGGATGTTCTGTATCTCATTCTGGATGACCCTTTTCAGGGGCCTTGCCCCGTAGGCAGTATCGAATCCTTGACCTGCAAGATGTTCTTTTGCCTTATCGGTCAAGTCTATCTTCAGGTTCTTTGGCGAAAGCATCGCTTTAAGCTTTTTAACCTGTATGTCCACAATATTTTTTATCTGCTCAAGCCCGAGCCTGTGAAAGATAATAATATCATCGACCCTGTTTAAGAACTCGGGCTTAAAACTGGCCTTTAATGACTCATTTATCCTTCGTGCCATTTCTGCTTCATCTTTTTGGCCAAGCTCTATTATCCACTGGCTCCCGATATTTGAAGTCATTATAATTACTGTGTTCTTAAAGTCCACAGTCCTGCCGTGCCCGTCTGTCAGCCTTCCGTCATCCATTATCTGCAATAGTATATTAAATACATCAGGATGAGCCTTCTCGATTTCATCTAGAAGGATTACGCAGTATGGTTTTCTCCTGACTGCTTCTGTTAAAAAACCGCCCTCTTCATAGCCCACATATCCTGGCGGTGCGCCAATGAGCCGCGAAACTGTGTGCTTTTCCATATATTCTGACATATCGACCCTTACCAGGGCCCTTTCATCATCAAACAGAAACTCTGCAAGTGCTTTAGACAGCTCAGTCTTGCCTACACCAGTGGGACCTACGAAGATGAATGAACCGACCGGCCTGTTAGGATCCTGCAGGCCTGCGCGGGCGCGCCTTATTGCATCTGAAATTGCCTTTATTGCCTCATCCTGGCCGACAACCCTGACTTTTAGCCGCTCTTCCATATGAATCAGTTTTTCTATCTCACCTTCAACAAGCCTTGTAACAGGAATCGATGTCCATTTTGAGACCGTTTCAGCAATATCTTCCTCATCGACTTCTTCCTTGAGCATTTTCTTGTCTTTCTGGAGCTCCTCAAGTTTCTTGTTTTTGTCCTGCAGGGTTTTTTCGAGTTCAAGAAGCTTACCGTATTTAAGCTCTGCAGCTTTTGCAAGATTTGCTTCCCTTTCGGCCTGTTCTGCTGAAAGTTTTGTTTTTTCTATTTCCTCTTTTAAGGACCTTATCTGGCTTATTACTTCTTTTTCACCGGTCCAATGAGCCTTCATTATGTTGCTTTTTTCTTTAAGCTCTGAAAGCTCTTTTTTTATCTTGTCGGTCCTTTCCTTTGAGGCCTTATCCTTTTCTTTTTTTAATGCCTGCTCTTCTATCTCGAGCTGCTTTATCCTGCGCTCAAGCTCGTCAATTTCAGTAGGTAAGCTGTCAATCTCTATCCTTAGCCTTGACGCTGCTTCATCAATAAGGTCAATGGCTTTATCCGGCAAAAACCTGTCGGATATATACCTGTCTGATAGCATTGCTGCAGCAATAAGCGCGGAGTCTTTTATCCTGACTCCATGGTGGACCTCATATTTTTCCTTAAGGCCCCGCAAAATCGCAATTGTGTCTTTGACGCTTGGTTCATTTATCATTACCGGCTGGAACCTTCTTTCAAGCGCTGCATCTTTCTCTATATATTTCCTGTACTCATCTAGAGTAGTGGCCCCGATTGCATGGAGCTCTCCTCTTGCAAGCATTGGCTTTAACATATTTGAAGCGTCAACGGCACCTTCTGCAGCCCCTGCCCCAACAATTGTATGGAGCTCATCAAGAAACATTATTATATTGCCCTCAGATTTTGCTATTTCTTTAAGAACCGCTTTTAACCTGTCCTCGAATTCGCCCCTGTATTTGGAGCCTGCAACCATTGCGCCTATATCAAGAGCTATTACCTTTTTGCCCTTAAGGCCCTCTGGTATGTCCCCGGACACTATCCTTTGGGCTAGCCCTTCAACAATTGCAGTTTTTCCCACTCCCGGCTCGCCAATGAGCACGGGGTTGTTTTTTGTGCGTCTTGAAAGAACCTGTATAACGCGCCTTATCTCATCGTCGCGGCCAATGACAGGGTCAAGCTTCTGTTTTCCTGCAAGCTCAGTCATGTCTTTTCCAAAACGCGCAAGCGCCTGATATTTATCTTCCGGATTCTGGTCCGTTACTCTCTGGCTGCCCCGGAGTTCCACAAGTATTTTAAATATCCTTTCCTTTGTGACGCCATTCCGACGAAGCAGATCCCCTGCCTTGCCACGGCCCTCTGACATTGCAATTAGGATATGCTCTGTGCTTACATAATCGTCTTTTAATTTTTCTGCTTCTTTTAAGCCAGCTTCTAAAATATTGTTTAATTGCGCTCCTATGTAAATCTGCACATTCTGCCCGGTCACTTTAGGATGATTGCTTACAATATCTGCTACATCTTTTTTTAAGGACGGGACATTTATTTCAAGCTTCTGGAGTATCGGCAATATTATGCCTTCCTGCTGTTCAAGCAATGCCGATAGCAGGTGGAAATCCTCTATTGACTGGTGCCCTTGCTCAGACGCAATTGACTGCGCCGCAGCAAGGGCCTCCTGTGCCTTAATTGTAAACTTTTCAAAATTCATTATAATTCACCAACCTACACTGTAATATTTGCCCTCGGATTTTCGCTGTAGGTTTTTGCAAAATCCGAAAGCTGCTTCTTCTGTTCATCGTTTAATTCTGATGGAACTATTATCTTTATTTTCACATAAAGGTCCCCTGATTCACTGCTTCTAAGTTTTGGCATGCCTCTGCCTTTGAGCCTTAGCGTCTTTCCTGTCTGGGTGTGTGCAGGCAGCTTCATCGAAACTGTGCCCATAAATGTTGGGACATCTATCTTTGCACCGAATATAGCCTCTGTAAATGTAACAGGCAGCTCGCAGTAAAGGTCTTCTCCCTTTACAGTGAAAAAATGATGCGGTATTAAATGGACTGCAAGGTAAAGGTCTCCTGCTTCTGCACCCCTGGGGCCCGATCCGCCTTCACCTTTTACCCTGATTTTACCGCCATCTTTTATGCCCTTTGGCACTTTTACGCTTACGCTCCTGAGTTTTCCTTCTTTTTGCAGGCTTATAGTGCGCTCTGTGCCGAAGTATGCTTCGCGCAGGGTTATGTTCAAATCATACTGGTAATCCTGGCCCTTCTGGGGCGCTGAATTTCGCCAGAAGTTCCGCCTCTGCTGCTGGTTTGTCTGCTGGCTGCCTGCAGCTCCCTGGCGGCTGCCTGTGGTGCGCTGCCCGGCTCCTCCAAAAATTGTTGAGTACCTTTCATCCGAACCACGGCCAAAAAACATTTCAAAAAAATCCGAAAAACCACTGCCCAGGTCCTGGAAACCAAAATCACTTCCGCTGAAATCATAGCTGTACCCTTGTTGCCCCTGGGCACCGCCGGGCCAGCCCTGCCAGCCGGGTTGTCCGCCTGCTCTTGAGAACTGTTTCCAGTTTGAGCCGAGCTGGTCATACCTTGACCTTTTTTCAGGGTCCTTCAATACCTCATATGCTTCGCCTATCTCTTTGAACTTGTCTTCTGCCTGCTTATTGCCGGGGTTTGCATCAGGGTGATACTGCCTTGCCAGCTTACGGTAAGCTTTTTTTATATCATCCTGTGTTGCAGTTTTTGCCACTCCCAGTACCTTGTAATAATCCTTATAATCCATTTAATCCACCTGTTATTGTGTTAATTATAAAATTTGCCCATAGCCAGCTAAAGCTATGGGCAAATTATTTTAATGCTTACCAGAAGTAAAAGACTTTTTATTTGCTAAAATCATTAAACTTCTTTTTTAATTATTTCAACCTTTTTAGGCTGTTTTACTTCTGCTTTAGGAATGGTTATTTCAAGAACACCATCCGAATAGCCAGCTTTTACTTCCTCAGCCTTTATGGGCACGCCTACATCAAAAGACCTGTAGAAGGAACCGTAGCTTCGCTCTACTCTTATATAGTCTTTGTCCTTCTCTTCTTTTTCGAACTTCCTTTCACCTTTTATTACAAGCTGGTCGTCATCGATTGATACCTCGATGTCTTCCATCTTGATTCCAGGCAGGTCAGCTCTTACAATTACTTCCTTTTCGGTCTCCTTGATATCGACATCAGGAGCCCATATTGCTGACTTTCTTTCTGCTTTTTCCCTTCCGGGAAACTCTCCAAACCATCTTCCTATTTCATCTCTGGCCTGTACCAGTTCCCTGAACGGATCCCATCTTACTATTGGCATATAAATTCCCCCTTTCAAATTTTTCCGCTAATATCTGTTTTTTATTTTTATGGCTCTCTTATGCCGTTAGTAAACTAACTTTAAATTACTGCAATTCTTTCTCATTTTATTTATTATTACTTTTCGTCTTTGGCCTCAAACTCAGCATCGATTACATCTTCATTGCTTGCGCCGCCGGCGCTGCCTGCGCCCTCCTGCTGTGAGCCCTGCTGGTATGCCCCGTCGCCTGGGCCTCCCGGACTGCCTGCTCCGCCGGGTCCACCTGGGCCTGCGCCCTGGCCAGCTGCGCCTGCCTGTGCATACATTTTCTGTGACAGCTCATCCTGGAGCTTCTGGAGTTCCTCAACATCTTTATTTATAGCATCGGCATTGTCAGACTCCATGGTCTTTCTAAGTGCAGCTATCTGGCTCTCAATCTTTGACTTAAGGTCAGCAGGTGCCTTATCTCCGATATCCTTGAGAAATTTTTCCGCAGAATATACCAAGCTGTCACCTTTATTACGGGCCTCTGCAAGTGCCCTCTTCTTCTTATCATCATCAGAATGGGACTTTGCTTCATCAACCATCCTGTTAATCTCGGAATCAGAAAGATGTGAAGTTGCCGTAATTGTTATCTTCTGTTCCTTGCCGGTTGCCATATCTTTTGCGCTGACATTTACTATACCGTTTGCATCTATGTCAAAAGTTACCTCGATCTGCGGAATCCCCCTTGGTGCAGGAGGTATTCCATCGAGCCTGAACCTTCCTATTGTCTTGTTATCAACTGCCATATCCCTTTCGCCCTGCAGCACATGTATATCTACGCTTGTCTGGTTGTCTGCAGCAGTTGTAAATATTTCGCTCTTCTTTGTCGGTATGGTGGTGTTTCTTTCTATTAACTTTGTATCTACGCCGCCAAGGGTCTCGATTCCCAGTGAAAGCGGGGTCACATCAAGAAGAACTATATCTTTTACGTCACCCATGAGTACGCCTGCCTGGATCGCTGCGCCGACTGCTACGACTTCATCCGGGTTAACGCTCTTGTTTGGCTCCTTGGATGTAATGCTTTTTACAAGTTCCTGTATAACCGGCATCCTTGTTGCGCCGCCGACAAGTATTACTTCATCTATTTCAGAAATCTTAAACCCTGAATCTTTAAGGGCTTTTTCCATTGGCCCTTTGCATCTTTCTGTAAGGTCTGCTGTAAGCTGCTCGAATTTTGCACGGGTCAGCTTTGACTCAAGATGCTTTGGCCCGTTTGCATCAGCAGTTACAAACGGCAGGTTTATATTTGTCTCTGTAACGCTTGAAAGCTCTATTTTTGCTTTCTCCGATGCTTCAATCAAACGCTGAAGTGCCTGCCTGTCCTGGCGCAGGTCTATGCCCTGCTCCCTTTTAAATTCGTCTGCTATATAATTCATCACCCTATTGTCATAATCGTCGCCGCCAAGGTGCATGTCGCCATGGCTTGCCTTGACTTCAAAAACGCCTTCGCCGACTTCAAGCACCGATACGTCAAAAGTACCGCCGCCAAGGTCAAATACCAGTATTTTTTCTTCCTTTTTCTTATCAAGGCCATATGCAAGCGATGCTGCTGTCGGCTCATTAATAATACGGAGCACATTCAGCCCTGCTATCTTGCCTGCATTTTTTGTTGCCTGCCTCTGTGAATCATTAAAATATGCAGGAACGGTAATTACTGCATCGGTTACCTGTGTGCCAAGGTAAGACTCCGCATCGGCTTTTAGCTTCTGCAGTATCATTGCAGAGACTTCCTCGGGGGTATAGTTCCTGTCGGATAATTTGACCTCTGCAAGGCTGTTTTTTCCTTCAAGCACCTGGTATGAGACTATTTTTCTTTCGCTTTCTACTTCGTTATATTTCCTGCCTATAAATCTTTTTATTGAGTAAATCGTATTTTCAGGATTTAATGCAGCCTGCCTTTTTGCAAGCTGGCCAACAAGCCTTTCGCCCTTTTTTGTTATGGCTACAACAGAAGGGGTCGTCCTTCCGCCTTCAGTGTTTGTAATTACTACAGGGTTGCCACCCTCCATAACTGCTATGCAGGAGTTTGTGGTTCCCAAATCAATTCCTACTGCTTTTCCCATTTAAATCTTTCCTTTCCTAATTTAAAATTTTTTAGAACATATCATCCATTCTCATAAGATAATTCTTGAAGCTGTTTACGACATCCTGCGGGCACCTGGTTAGGATAACACCGTCCCTGCGCTTTATAAGAACAATTATTGAACGCAGGTTCATACCCTGATCGTACATCAGTTCCCGCACATATTCCAACCAGCTTATGTCCTCCCTGGAATAATACCTCTTTCTTCCCCGCCTCATCGGGACCACAAGACTGAACCGCTCATAATAATAAAGAGTGCGGCTGTTTACTCCAAGGAATTCAGCAACAAGCTCAATTGGATAACTTTTATCACTTTCGTTAAACAATAAAAATCACCAACCTTTAAAACTAAAATGAGTTTAGGATAAAAAAATTAAGATGTCAAGGTTTTTACTAACATTTTTTAAAAATAATTACTATTACTTTTTCACTTTAAGTAAAAAATAATTTTACTTAAGTATTTAAAGTAATTAGAACTTTTAATTTTACAGTGATTATTAGGGCAAATTTGAAGTGTTATTTATTTGATTTATTTGCCTGCTACCCTTGCTTCATAGGTAAAACAATGAAAGTAATTGCGCCAGGATTTTGCGGTTGAACCGTAAATATTATCAAAGCAAAAATAATCTATCAGTGCTTCCCTTGTGCGGCAAAGCTCTTTTAGTTTTGGAAAACCTTTTGCCTCTGCAATTGTAAAACCCAGCAGCTCGAGCGCCCTGAAAAATGCAAGTTGTGAGTACTCTTTATTGCCTTTTTCTTTCCAGTTAAGGGCCCTCTCGACCTCGCTTCCGACATTTGCCATTTGCTCTGCAAAGCTCAGGCCTTTCCATCTTTTCTGTGATTCTATATGCTGTATATTCATTCTATTATCATATTGTTTATTATCAGTAATATTTTTTTTCTAATAATTTCATTTTCAATTCCCCGGGTAGAATTTCCATCTACTGGTCTTAAATTAATTACTGAGTCAAATTCCACCCTTTCATCAGGTCCTAAACCAGGATAAATATTTATGCCCCACAAATTTTCCTGTAATGAGCCGTCCTCCAGCAACAATGCTTCTTCGTCAGCATGAAGTTCCCCGTCTATTGCCATTATTTCTTTCTCGATATCTACAACTGCTTTAACAAGGTTGCCAAATCTTGAAGATGCCATTTTTTCAAGTTCTGAAAGTTTTATTTTCGAGTCTATGATTTTTATCAAGTTATACCTCTAAACCCCCGTGTAAAATACCTCAAATTATCATATTATCTAATGCTTAAGAATTGTTTAAATTTCTGCAAGTTTTGCAAAGTCATCTTTTAAATCTTTATATAGAGCCTGATATATATCATAGATTTTTTTATAGATTCCGGCATTGCCGGCAACAGGCAACACTTCTTCTTTTTGCCTTATTACCCTGTCTGCAGCATCCTGAACACTTTTGTAAATACCGCTTCCAACCCCGGCAAGCAGCGCCCCACCATAAGACGGGCCCTCTTCTACATTTAAGGTAACAATTTTTGTATCAAATACATCAGCTATTATCTGTTTCCATAATTTGCTTGCTGCCCCTCCCCCAAATAGAACCACCTTATCTGATTTTATCCCAGTCTCGCCCATAAGGTTTAGGCAGTCAAGCTGGCTGAATGCCACGCCCTCAAGAATCGATCGTACAAAATGGTCCTGGCCATGCACATAAGATATTCCAAAGAAAACCCCCCTTGCATAAGGGTCAGCATATGGAGTTCTCTCGCCTGTAAGGTAAGGAAGGAATATAAGGCCGTCTGAGCCGGGTTTTACTTTTTCAGCCTGGAGGTCAAGCAGTTTATATTTTTTCTTGTCCGGATGTTCCTGCCTTATTTTCTCGCTCGGACCGAAATTATCCTCATACCATTTAAAGGAGCCTGCGGCTGAAAGGGTAACTCCCATAAGGTGCCACTTTCCGGTAACGGCATGGCAGAAAGAGTGCAGCCTGCCCTGGGCATCATATGCAGGAGTGTCGCTGTATGAAAACACCACACCGGAAGTGCCTAGCGAATCTGAAAGCAGGCCCGGCTTTACAATGCCCGAACCAACGGCCCCGCCTGCCTGGTCCCCCGCTCCGCCGACAATAGGCGTACCTTCAATAAGACCTGTAAGCCTTGCAGCCTCCGCGCTGACTTTTGCTGAAATGTCTGCTGACTCAAATACATCAGGCAAAAAATCCCTGTTTATTTTAAGGCCGTCAAGTATTACAGGCGACCAGTTTCTTTTTGCAATATCCATAAGTATTGTACCTGATGCATCAGAGACTTCGGTTGCGTAACTTCCTGAAAGCATGTATCTTATATAATCCTTGGGAAGAAGGATCTTGTATATTTTCTTATAATTTTCAGGTTCGTTTTCACGAAGCCAGAGTATCTTAGGTGCAGTAAATCCTGTAAGTGCCTTATTGTATGAAAGCTTTATAAAACCTTCAAACCCGAAGATATCGTATATTTCATCACACTGGCTGCTTGTGCGCTGGTCGCACCACAGAAGCGCCGGGCGAAGCACATTTCCCTCCCTTTCAAGAAAAACGCTGCCGTGCATCTGGCCCGCAGGGCCAATTGCAGCGATTTCACCAGCTTTAATTCCTGAATCGCTTATTACCTTTTTAATGACTTCAATTGATGCGTTCCACCAGTCTTGCGGGTTTTGCTCGGCCCACCCTGGTTTTGGTGTAATGAGCGGGTAATCACTTGTAGCTGAAGCAATAAGCTTTCCATCTTCATTGATTATAATCGCTCTTGTTGAGCTTGTTCCTATATCCATTCCAAGAAGGTATGCCATTTGGATACTCCTTTTATATTCAAGATTTTTTATACTATTTTTTGTCTTTTTATTATAAGGTTTTTAGACCTTAATAAGAATTTTTTATTTAATAAATACTACCATAGATGCCCTGATTTGTAAGATGCAATGTGTAAAAATATGCATTGCATTAGATATCAATAATTGATATCATATGATATTATTATTTGATATCATTATGGGGTGCAAGATGAAATCCATAATTTTAAGAGGTATTCCTGACAATCTTTATGAAGAATTGAAAAACAGGTCAAAAAAAGAATCAAAAAGCATGAATAAATTACTTCTTTCAATGCTTGAAAATGACTGTAATCCTGATGGAAAATCTGTAAAAAAAAAGAAGAGATTTACCGACCTTGACAGATTATTCGGAAAGTGGAACAGCGAGGAGTATGGGAAAATGAAAGAGGCAGTAGCTGTTCAAAGAGGAATCGATGAGGAAATATGGAAATAAAAAGGCTTATGATTGATACAAGTATTTATATTGAATACTTGAGAGGAAATAAAGATATAAAAAACATACTGGACTTTACAGATATAATCTCTTTTAGTGTAATTTCTATTGGAGAGATTTTTGCCGGGTTTTATTTAAGCAAAAATATAAAAAAGTATCTTACTGAAGTTGAAGAATTTTTAAATTCTCCAAGATTGATTATATATAATATTGATTCAGAGACTGCTGAATTTTACGCTAAAATAGTCAGTGAACTTAAGTTAAGTGGCAGCCCTATCCCGACAAATGATATCTGGATAGCTTCCCTTGCATTGCAACATGGCATAAAACTTTTTACAACAGATAATCACTTTAAAAAAGTACCTGGCCTTTTTTTAATATAGCCAAAACATTGATAATAACCTATCCGCTATATTTCCTTTTATTTAATTTATTCAATATATTTCTTATCCGCTTAAAACCATTTTTAATTGCAAAAGAGCATACAAAAATTTATCATAGCAATGATTATCATGAAAATGCTGGTATTAAGCGAAAAAACCAAGGATGCTACTTACAGTGATTTTATATTTGAAAGGTTCGGGTAACAACAATCAGGCAGTTAATTTCACTTACTAAATATTTCAAAAATCACAGGCTGGCAATTGCCGGCAGTATTTTATTTACGCTGTTAAATAACATTTCAGTAATAGCTGTCCCATGGATACTGAGGCTTGCAATTGACAGCATAAAAGGCTATCCGCAGACCCGCCCCCAGCTTTTATTATACGGGCTCCTTATCCTGGCGGTATCTGCAGTAAGCGGTATCTTCAGGTTTTACATGCGTAGGCTTTTAATAGGTGTGTCACGCAAGATTGAATACAGCCTGCGTGCAGATTTCTTTTCACATTTGCAGGGGCTTGATCCCACTTTCTTTGAAAACAACCGCACTGGCAGCATTATGGCGCTTATTTCAAATGACCTTGATGCAGTGCGAAATTTCCTTGGCCCCGGAATCATGAATTTTTTCAATACAGTGTTTGTTTTTGTCTCCACACTTGCTGTTATGTTTACAATAAATGTTAAACTTACACTTTTTGCCCTGGTTGCAGTACCGCTCCTGCCGGTGATAGTCTACCTGCTTAGCTCACAACTATATAAAACGTTCAAAATATCACAGGAGCATTATGCATTTATGTCGGCCCGCACACAGGAAAGCATTGCGGGAATAAAAGTCGTTAAATCTTTTACCCAGGAAGCAAATGAAGTTGAAAATTTCGCTGATATAAACAGGCAGTACATCAAAAAAAATATGGATCTGGCTAGAGTCAGGAGCATTTTCTGGCCGCTTATGATACTGATTGGCGGGATAGGCTCGCTTGTCGTATTTCTTGTGGGGGGCAGACAGGTAATAAACGGGGTGCTTACCCTGGGCCAGTTTGTACAGTTCAGCGCATATATTCTGTCAATAACATGGCCCCTTATCTCTCTAGGCTGGGTAATAAACCTTATACAGAGGGGCGAAGTCTCTATGGGAAGGCTAAACAAGGTTTTTGATATGAGGCCGGATATATGTGAGCCCGACAAACCTGTAAGTATATCTAAAATCAAGGGCGATATTAGTTTTAAGAATGTAAGCTTTGCATATCCAAAGCAGGAAAGTTATGAATCATATGAATCCGCAGACGCCAAAGGTGAAAAGAAAGATACAAGCAAGAAAAAACCCAGCACAAATCCCGGGGGTAAGGCGGCAGAAAATAAAAGCAATAGTACTGGTCCAATTGTACTTAATAATATTAGTTTTGAGATTGCCGCCGGGACACGCACAGGCATAGCAGGTTTTACTGGTTCAGGTAAATCTACCCTGGTTAACCTTATTCCAAGGCTCTATGACGTAAGCAATGGCTCAGTTACTGTTGATGGAATAGATTTAAGAAAA